>Ga0325411_1006102_pt1 | contig 13251 bp, 5 predicted proteins | sample PopdelMetagenome_13_FD_206181 | JGI IMG/M metagenome (GOLD analysis project Ga0325411, IMG submission 206181) | Populus deltoides microbial communities from Bellville, Georgia, United States - Xylem-PdIQD-R4 | ecosystem: Host-associated > Plants > Phyllosphere > Stem > Wood/Secondary xylem... | reverse complement strand
AAAACCCTTGGTGTTGATCAAATTCACTCCCATTTTATTATCATTACTTCTATTTGATCTGATTGATCTCTTGCGTGACAAAGCTGACATGTTCTCTTACATTATTGTTGGTCTGTTTATGCAGGGTTAAGATTGAGGATTAAGATTTTTAAGTCCGTCAGTGCTTTTTACCTCATGATGCCAACTAGTACTAACTAACCATATTCTTTCTAATGCCAGCACCTTCCTTGAAGCCTGGAGGGTCATGACAATGGTAGCCATCCTTGAATATAGAAAATTTTGAAATCCCCTGCAAATATCACCAATCGGATGAGAAATGAGTTTCCAACTCTGAGGACACAAAAGATGGAAGAAACCGTGCGTTGTTGTTGTCTTGATAAAATCATTACTCTCTGATCACTAAACATATTTTTAAATTCGATAATATCTTGCTCTTGCGAATGTGTATTTTCTGCTCATTTCTCGTTCATTGACAAACATCCATTGTTTCTTGCTTTGATTATTCTCTCTTCTTTGCCACTACTGTATATTTATTATTGCTGTGAGTCTAGTTATTTTTGTAAAAAAAATTGACTAATAGACTACATCATGCCTGTCAACTTTAATCTAGTTTAATTTGAACTCAGTCAGGCTCAGGTCCTAAATAAGAGGGTCACCGAGTTAACTCAACAAGCCAGATTTAAATAACGCAACAGGCATCAATGAGAGACTAAAATGCATAAAGCAAATGTATCAAAGTGTGAAAAGGAGCAAAAGCAGCATGTAAGTTTATAAACTAAAATGAAAAATTTCCTGTTGACATGATTGTATTCAGTAATATCACAAAAACCTGTGGATCCACCCATACCTGAGTGCCCAAATCCATAAAAGGAGCCATCACTTGAACTAAATCTCCTAAAACCTAATCCGAATTTCCCATTTGGCAGTACTAGATTCCTGTACTCACCCACGCCCATGAACTCATCATGAATTCTTGGGTTATTAAAAATCCTGATGGCATTATTTTGGCGAGAGTTTTCACTGGCTGCAAACCCTTTGGGTGGACTAGCATCCCTGCTGCTGCCACCAGCGCTATCATTAGCAAGCCTGGTATACCCATAACTGTTACTTCTCCACCATCCTTGAAATCTTTACTGTGATTCATCTTGAGCTCATAACCATTTCCTTTTTTCTTTGAAGCAGAATCCGCTGCCTTACTCTTTTTACCTTTCTGCTTTTGGAGGTAATCTCTGAAGGAAATTTGAGAATGTGTGGGTGGGTACCAAGGGGTGGCTTGGACAAAGAGGAATGAGGTGGTGGGACCAGGCCTCCATCAACAAGAGCTGCATAGTAGTGTGCAACAGCACGAGCTGAGCAATGTCCGTCAGCACCTGGTATAATGGCGCGACGAACGTTCAGCATGTTAAACAAAGCAGGCACTGCAGTTACTAGTTGGGAAATGTTCTCTGGCTGGAAGGTGGAGGGAAGCTCAGGACGACTAGCAATTTTTGAGAGCTTGCTAAAATCTTCTTCATCTAATGTCAGAGACGCAAGTCGAGATTCCGCACCTGGAGGAGACACATGACAAGCATTAATGTGCCAATCATGAAAGAAACTTTGAATTTACATGGAAGGAGGGACAGGCAGATAGTATGACCACTTGAAAAAAAAAGCAATTGCATGGGCAAATCTTTTGTCGTATTTCTGCTAGCGAAGCAAGAACATTGAATACACGGACTTTAACAGATACCTGGAGGAATTCCAGCATATAGCTCGCCTTCGATGTTGAGAGGTCGAACTATTGCTTCTTCAAGGATCTCCTGAAATTTCTTCCCAGAGGCATGCTGTTTCATTAAAGCACATTATTAAAATGCATGACAAATCAAGCTCCCTCCGAAAACAGATGCAGATCAGACATTCCAATCATAAAGCAATTCAAAAAAAAAAATGCAGACATCAGCTTCGTGGTTCTTTCATGTTCAAACACTTGAGCATGGGATTGTACCTCGATTATTCCACCACAAAGCCAGCCAAAAGACAGATAAGGTTCAGTCTCAGGTGCTGACATAGCAATCCGTTTCAGACATTCATCCCAGTCAGCCATTAGCAAAGGATTTTCTTCTCTGAGGTTGGCCAAAGCATTTTGCAAACCAGATGTCTGATTAAGAACGTGGTGGACCTAAACAGGAAAAAAATAAAATAAGCGAGCATACAAAAGAGCTTCAGGTGGTAATCTGGAAGTTTAGCAGGTCTTGGGAAATAAACTTTCACACCTTGATGAGATTCTTTCCGTTTGTTCCAAATTCTGGCCAAATATTAGCAATATTTTCGTTGAGGTTGAGTTTTCTGCAAGACAACATGCGACATTTTGTAACCAACCACAGAAGCATTTTGCATTAAGTTTGCCTTAAATTACTACATACCGGGCAGAATTACTCATGCTAAAAATGATACCCTATCTAAGAACCGGCACAATCAATCATCAGATCTGTTACACAGATGCTCTCAGATTATGATGCATTATTGACAGTACACTGACAGGAAGATTTTCACAAACCTCAGCAGTAGCAAGAAACATTTTAGCTAGTGATTGTTTCATAGAGCTTGATATTCTCTTTGTCAGCCCAAAGTCAAGCAAAATTGGACGACGTGGAGGTTCTTTGCTCACCAGAAAATTACCTGCAACACAACCCATATAAAAGCACTCAACAGAGCAAACTGATTCTGATTTAGGGCACAATTAGGGAGAATAGGATAGCTAAATCTTATACAATCCTCTAAACTATTTATGGGCAAAATAACATTAGTTTCTGTAAAACAAATTCCACACCACTGGTCTGGTCTCTGAATAATAAGTTATTTAATTTGATTTAATACATATTTTTATTTAAATTATTAATAATCAATTTAGTATTATTACATAACAAATGAACTTTTTAAAGATAGATTTACATCTACGAATAGATTTTTTTTTTCCATAAATCTTGTTCACTGTTATTAAACTTAATTTAGTTTGGCAGGAAGCTCCACTTGCCAGTGTTATGTCGCAGTTCGGTTAAATTTTTGCCAACACAAAAATAAAAAATTTATACAACAATAATTAGAGATAAATATTTAAGTTAAATTTAGTAAAATTTAATTTGGGATATGAGACCAAAACAACTCACATAAAAAAAAATTGTAAATTTCAAGATCTAATAAATAAATGTCAAAGATGGAAAAAAAAAACATTGAATAAAAAAACCAGCGTAAAGTCAGGTTAACTTGACAATCCACAATCCATGATATAAGATCGAGATTAAATAAAAATAATTTAAAAAAAAGAACCTAGTAATTAAAAAAGACAAAAGTTCAATAAAAAGGCATAAAAAAACCACGCTAAACCGGATTAACTTTATCAACCCACTCTCGGAATAACCAAATAGAAAGAAAAGTGAAAAAATAACAAAACCAAAGGACAAATAATTTAATGCAAAATGATAAAAATGGAAAAAAAACTCATAAAAAATTCAGGAAAACAATTTGAGGCAACCTAAGTTAACTTGACTAAGCTACCACTCGCGACATGAGATCAAGATAAAAAAAAAAAAACTTTCAAAAGAAAAAACTAACAAAAAAGACCAAAATAAAATAATAATGTAAGAAAAGGCAACCTAACCTGAGTTAACTTGACCAACCCGCATTTGAAATAACAAAACAATAAGAGAAGCAAAAAATTGATAAATCTCAAGGGCAAATAATTTAATACAAAATAATAAAATTAAAAAAAGTCATAAAAAAATTAAGAAAAAAAACAAGTCCACCCAGGTTAACTTGATTAACCCGTCACTCGCAACATCAAACCGGGATAAAAAAATAAACTTTCAAAAGAAGGACCTCACAAAAGAAACTAAAAGTTAAATAAAAAAATTGAGGAAGAAAATCCAAGCTAACTCAAATTAACTTGACTAACTCGTATTTAGGATAAAAAAAAAAATAATAACTCCTCTGTAAGCACATGTCATATTGTTGGAAAGAAAACGACTTGTCACTCCTAACACTGGCGCAAAAGCAAGATTTTGGTAACCGAAATGGACTACACGCACCATCTGAATGGCGTGAAGATATCACGCGCTAACGCATGAGCAACTTTTTTTAATAATCTTTAATAAAATAAAATTACCATACAATCCCTAACCAAATTAAAAAATAACAACAAAACCAGAATAAAAAAAACTAAGTTTGTTTTTTTAGATTCCAAGGATAATTTTATAATTTCACTTGTTTTTAACGGAGAACCCCTGTGCATGTTCATTTTATTTTTCTCCAAAACGATATGACTGTAATTTAATTGTGTAAATTATTTTTAAAAGACTAAAAAATCCCTTTATAAAAGCTTAATATTTTATTTTAAGGATAAAATAATCATTTTAATATAATAAAAAAAAGTGTTCAAATTAATGTCCCAAATCTATTTTGCAATGACTGAAGTATAATTTTGAAAAAACAATAATCCCAATTGGAAACATAATTAGTTTTTCTTTTTCAATGGTAAAAAATTAATTACGCTACTCCAATGAATAGAAAGATGTGTCAGATGCCTTTTAGTTTTTTTTTTAATTTATAATAAGAAGAGTTAATATTATGTGACCTAATTAAAACCCATTTCCTTTTTTTTTTTTAAATCAGTTTTTATTAAAAAAACAAAAGCATCATTTTTCTTTCCCGCGATAAATAAATAAATATCTAATCTGCACAACCAGCTAATCTCTAGATTCTAGAATTTGAAACAGTGCCACGTTATTTTGTTGGTGACAAAATCAAAATAAAATAAAATACGTATCGCTAGAAGGAGGGTTCGAACCTCCGACCTTGTGGTTAACAGCCACACGCTCTAACCAACTGAGCTATTCCAGCTTGCTTGTTTCCAGGGGAACACACATATATATAATTATCATATTCTCGAAGAAGTATATGAGCAAATATTACTATTATAATATGTTGAGTAACCCATTGATAATCTTTAGCTGGTGTTCTCTGTAAAAAATAATTTTTTAAAATAAAAAAATATTTTTTTAATATATTTTTAATAAACACACTCTAAACACCCATTTTATTATGTATTCTACAAGAGAAAATCAATAATATTAATAAAGTTAGTAGTGTTATCTTGAATACTGATATCAAATTTATGAGTTTTATAGGTCCCATGCAATTATTTATGTGTGGCGGGGTGGTTGAGAATGTTTGAGAATACGATGCAAATAATATTTTTAAAAAAATAATTTTTTTATGTTTTAGATTGTTTTGATACACTGGTCTCAAAAATAATTTTTAAAAAATAAAAAAAATATCATTATGATGTATTTTGGCACGAAAAGTATTTTAAAAAATAACCATAAACACACTCCCAAATAGAATAAAAGAAAATTTTACTGTGGCAACAAAGTAATCATATTTTCAAAACATTTTTAATAATAAAAAATAATTAATCAAATGATAAACAATGAGTCCAAATACATTCATTTATTTTGGATAATATTAGAATATAAAATTAGTTTTAAAAAAATTGAACCATCCCGATAAATTTATGTGAAACCTAATTAATTTTAAATCTAAAACCCGATAATTGAAAACCTGATCGTACTCTTAATTTAAAACTATGTATAAAACATATATTTTATAGAAATTCTATAAACTTCAAGGGGGTATCTATCAATATTTATTGAAAATATTCTGATTATTGTTTTTCTGAAGTAAAACTAGTAATAAGAAAAGATGGAAAAATATTGATTTGGGTCACCTTCACTAAGCCCATAAATGACTGGGCCAGACCCAAAACAATACCCATAGCTCAAGCTCAACAATCACAGAGCATCTAGGGAGGCTGGGCGAAAGAGTGAGGGTTTTTTGACAAAAACCGCTACACATTTGCCTTTAACCCTTCAAAAAGATTGATGGGTGTTTTATTTTGATTCATTTGAAGCAGTAATTTATACGGAAAGAGATAGAGAAGCATAAAAACATGGCTGTGAGCTCTCACTAATATTCTTTAATCATTTCTTGATTGTTTTTTTTCTTTCTTTAAATTTGACTTCTTGAGTTTTTGTTATAGTTATGCATATCTTTTGGGGAATCATCGACAACGACAGTATCAGCACAAGTTTTGCTGCTTCGATTTTTTGAAAAAACCATTGAGAGTTTCAAGCACAATGTTACTAATTTATTCTGTGGAGTCTTATCCTGTGAGCCCGTTTTAGATCCAGATTTAAGGTAATGCTGTTTTTGTTAATGTTTAGGATTTGTTTTTATGTTAATGTGTTTTGTAATAAGAAAAATGTTGGTAAATGTGAAGGAGGACTGGTGGGCAAGGCATGGATACTGTTGTTGGTGATGAGTTTTCGAATAATAAGCAATGCGATGGTGGAGGAGGAGACCCGCTAGTTTTTAATGTGTTGGATTCAATGCTTAAGGGTAGTTTGGATCGTTTGAAATCGATGAGGTCAGCTTTTGATTTCATTGTTGTTGTTGTTGGTTTTTTTTTTTTTTTGGAATTTGAGTTATAATTTGGAGTGTGGATGTTTACTGCGTAAATTTACAGTATTTTAAAGGCATAATTAGGAGGGTACTTATACTGTAGATTTTCTTTTAGGCGATGTTGTGCAACCCAAGATGTAAAAATCTCTATAATTGCATTGGTATTTTTGTGAAGCAGAAAATGCAAGTTGGATACTTAATGGATGTGGTGGATGTAATTATTGGACCGTTTCCATAAATTTCCTTGTTTAGTTGAAATGTTTTGTTTGAAGTCTAGCTTTTTCGTGTCTGTTAGACTTCACTGTTGTGAACTTGTCATATGGGGTGAGGATTGATTGTTCAATGAGAGCTTTTGATTATTTCAGCTGAATGTTGTGCTGGTGTCTTGGTGATAGTTTATGCAAGTGGATAATTCATAAATGATAAATGTAGTGGATGTAATTACTGGGCTGTTTTGATAAATCTCCTTGTTTAATTTGAAAGGTTTGTTTTTTTTTCATGTCTGTTAGACTTCAATTTGTCAGCTTTTTATATGGGGTGGGATTGATTGTTGAATGATAGCTTTTGATTATTTGAACTGAATGTTTTGTTGGTGATTAGTTTACATGAGTTGCGAATGATAATAGTTTGAGAATCAGAACATAGTTATTTATGTATTTTTGTTTCTCTAAGTCCTACAGGGATGATATCTCTTTGGTGAAGAAAGGCATTACAGGATGTGCGCTGGATGTTAATTGTGCAGGAAATGAAGCTATAATCAAGGATTTGTGTCTGGGGGGTAAGTTGGGACCAGCTTTATGGCTAAGGAGTAAAATGATTCAGAAAGGTTTTGTTCCCGATGTGCTGACACACAATTATATGGTGAATGGACTGTGCAAAATGATTGAGTTGGAGAAAGCAGATTGGCTTATTAGGGAGATGCTAGACAAGGGTCCATCTCCCAACTGTGCCACATATAATACTTTTATCAAAGGTTACTGTCTTCTTGATAAGATTGATAAAGCACTACATCTGTTTTCTTCTATGGCTAATAGTGGTACCAAACCAAATAGAGTTACTTTCAACACACTTTTGCATGCACTCTGCAAGAAGGACCTTTTAACTGAAGGTAAGAAGCTTCTTGGAGAGATATTAGATGATGGCGAAAAAGCAACATCAAATGTTATCACCTCAACTATACTTATGGATGGTTCTATCAAGAGTGGAGATATAGTTCAGGCGCTTGGTATCTGGGATTCAATGTTGGAGGAGGGTACCCCAATGGATGTTATCTCATATAATGTTCTTATCCATGGATTCTGTTTAGCCAGAGACATGAAACTTGCATATAGCTATTCTTGTCAAATGCTTAAAATGGGTCTACTGCCTGATGTCTTCACATATAACACTCTTGTATCTAGCCTTTGCAAGAGTGGAAAGCTTGATGAGGCTTGTTACATACATGATGTGATGTTAAGAATGGGAGTTGCTCCAGATGAGGTTTCGTATAAATTAATAATTCAAGGCCTATGTGTTTGTGGGGATGTAGATAAGGCTAATGGTTATCTTAATTGTACGTTAGAGAAATCAATGATACCAGAGCCTCTTGTGTGGAACCTCATAATTGATGGTTATGGGAGATGTGGAGATATTTGTAATGCATTTGCCATCAGAGATCGTATGTTGTCTTTTGGTGTTGTACCGAATGTGTTCACTTACAATGCATTGATCCATGCACAAGTAAAAATAGGAAACATTTTGTATGCATATTTTCTGAAAAAGGATATGCTTTTAAAGGGCCTTTTTCCGGATGTGGTTACCTACAATCTTTTGATCGGTGCAGCTGCTAATGCGGGACACATTCATTATGCTCTTCAATTATATGATGAAATGCTTAGAGGGGGATGTAATCCAGACATGATAACTTACACTGAGCTAATTAGAGGTTACTGTGTGAAGTATAACACCAAGGAGGCAGAGGAACTTTTAGCCAAGTTATTGAAATCTGGTTTACTAACTGATCACGTTCCATTTCAAATACTAATTAAGCAGTACTGCAAAATGAAGGAGCCTGATAGGGCATTTCAGCTGTATCGGAAGTGGTTGACTGGAAACAAGAGACTTTCCTCTTTGGAGATCCGGAGTCCTGCAAAGACAGTGCAAAATTACTAGTTTGAAATGCCAGGGAGCAATTTGGCTGGCAAGTCACAGTCCTCGCATTTGAAATTGGGATCCAATTTATGATGTTGGCTATTTTCTGCTTGTGGGGATCCTAAAGTCTTGCATATGATTTTTCCAGAGGTATGTATCTTTTATAGATGCTGTTAAGTTCAATAAGCAGGTTTTCTAGGCTGCCATTGTTCTAGTTTTACCTGTTCGGGAAATTCCAGGAACCATGAAATAGGTCCTATCAGGTTTCCATATGGTAAAAATAATGTTCTGCTACGAGTTTTCCTGATAAATTTGCCTGAAAGATTTAACTTTTTAACTTCGAAGATTTTTAAGCTTATTGTGAAAATGCTGAAGTATGTCAGCTAATAACTATTAACATGTGATATTAGCAAGTTGAATGATGTGATAATGGAAGTATATATTCTCACATTTATAGGTAGTGCATTGTTCATTGCAGTCAATATCTTAATGATTATGTTTACCATTTGAAAAATCCAAGCTGAGGCAACACTGTTTTTTTTTTTTTTTTCAACTTCCTTTAATTGTGTTTGAATCCTGCCTTTTTTATGTGAGCTTGATTTGATCTGCTATAAGTTGCTGGTTTTGGATTGACTTGGCTTAAATCTTAAACAGCCTTTTCTCCTCTGGTTTTTGCTTTGAATGATGGAAAATTAATTCCTGTTCCCAGATAGTAAATTATTCCCTCGCTCTCATTTCCATTTTGCAATGGAAAGCGTGCTTGAAATTGCAAGTTTGCTTTCCAGTTCATCTTTCTCAATTCCATATATTCTACAGCAGTTATTCCCTTCTAAAATAGGATTTTGCCATTTGAAAAATTGAGTTCACGGGCACAAACTATATGATTTGGGCTATAAATTCTTCTTTGCCATTGAACTTAGAGGAGGGAGACTTTAAGAATTGGTAATTTCTGATAGAATTTTGAATTAGTTTCGTGATGTTGTCTAACAAGACATTCCCAGGTGTTTGGTGGAGGTTGAACCGAAGCCCATCTGGAACTCTAGGATCTACTGAAAGTTATGAACTTGCTGGCCTGACTATCAAGGAAATACACTTTGGCTTTTACCATTTGAGTTGGTGGTCAGTAGCCTCCTTGCAAGCAGTGACGAGGATAAATGAATTTTGTACAGGAGCAGCCATCGTTACATACTTTCTGGAAGAAATATAGCACCATGATACCTCGTTTGTAGTTACGAAGAGTACCTTGGTTTGAGTTCTATCTGAAGCAAGTAAGAGATATTACCAACGATTTCTGTATCTGCCATTTGTAGCTTCTATTTTGATTTGGAAAGATCATTCAACACCTTACTGATTACTTTTTATCTGGTACCTTATGTTTTCTTGCAGGGTTAAACAAGAGTAGGTTGAAGCATTAAGACTGGGTTTATAATGGGAATGATAAACATAACGTTCCAGAACTCCAATTCAAGCAACACCAACTTGTTCCACAATGGTTAACTGCATGGTATTTGTATCTTCGCGGATCCAACAAATTAAGAGAGAACTATAATGAATAGGACTATTCAGAGTTGTGGCTGCGTATCGGAGCTTTCTTGAAACTTGACAGGATCTGGGCACCCGGACAATGCCATGCTTATATTCAGGTTGAAGTGAGCTCTTCTTTGGTTGTTTCTTAATCAATGTCATGCCATGATTACAACAGCCAAGTTAATGACTCGAATGGGAAAAATGCTGTCCCATCTTTTTGTAACCGGGTATTAACATTATATCACTCCTGATTTTGGAGCAGTGATGATATACCTGGGTCATCTTTTCTAGTGTTATTAGACCTGTCCTGTTTTTTTGACTCTGCTCAAGCCTGGGTCACAGCTTGGAAGTCAAGATATTTTTTTTATATAAAAAAAAGTTAAAACAATGTTTTTTTTTTTAAAAAAAAAGTTAAATCTGTCACTGTGAGTCCTGGATGTGATTAATGACACCGACGTTTTGTCAACTGGCTGTATTTTGTTCTCTAAAGAAGTTACCATATTTGTGAGATGACTTTATGTCACCGAAGGAAGGCTCAGATAAAATTACCAACAGTTGCCTCCCCATGACGGATTGTTCATGTGATAAAAAGCTGGCAACACTTGCTCCCCACAGTACAAGCCATAAAAGGTAGGATGAACCACAGCTTTTTCCTCAAGGAAAAATCCTCCCATGGATTCTCTATCCTATCAAATCCTGCTGCTTTTATAAGCAACCTCCAACCCTATCTTCAAAGGAGAGAGTTTCCATGTCACTGGAATATAAACATATATTATTCCCAAAATAATCAAACCGAATTAGCTATAAAAATGTATGGATTTCATTCAAACATTTAGTTTGAATCTAAAAATACATACTCAAATCTACCATTTATAATCCCATGAGACTTGTTTAATTTAATGGTAATTTGCCCGGTAGCCAAAAATGGACAAGGGGAAATTCAAGAGAAAGGTATCACAGTTACCTATGGGCATAAATGACGAAAAACTGAAGGACCTTGAGCTAAAAGAACGCAGGGTTCTTACCCATTACTGCAAAAGATACTTTTCTAAAATTGTTCTTAGATATAACTAGAATTTGATTTCAAACAAGACGGCAAGGAAATGAATTGACCTTAGTATATAGCCAGCTACTTTATGATTCATTAAGAAACTTTGTTATAATTAGATTATATTCTCAGTTTATATTGCTTGTCCAAAAAAAAAATATCTTGGTTTATACTATTCTTGAAATTTAATACATCGTGGGCCATGGAAATTCCTTGGAAGATTATCCAGGGATGACCCTTATAAGCTTGCTCTATTCTTCCATTAACTGATAATGGAGCTATCCAGGATAAGAATAAGTTGCAGTCAATTTGTCTGCCACGCTTATTCTGCATAACTTGAGGAAATAGACATAAACATTGTTGAAGAAAGTTTGTTGGTCTTTCTTTCTTACCATTCAAGTTTAAAACTCTAAAACAAAGATTTTTATTAATTTTTTTTTATTTCATAATCTATTTTTAATGAAAAGAGTCACGAAATTAAGAAAAAAAAAATTGTTTCCGAGAGCTTGGGTTGGAGGTAAGGAAAAAACTCATAAGTCTCAAGGTTCAATCTATTTTTTAAAGTACTTTTTAAACTGATTTTTACTTGAAAAAAAATATCAAATTAATATTTTTCTAGAAATTCTTTTGATGTGCTAATTTTACAAATTAAAAAAATTTAAAATAATATTATTTTAATATATTTTCAATTAAAAATTATTTTTAAAAAAATATCCTTTTACTATATTACTAAACACATTAAGTCTCATCATTAATATTTTATTAATAAAAATATTCTAAATCTTGTTATGTAAAATGTATCATCTCTCTGTTGAGAAAAAAGGTTGATAATTGTTGCATGACGTAACCCAAATTACAATCTATCAAAATTGAACGTGTGATTTTATCATTAATTAGTTATGTGATTATGAGTTAGATATTTTTATTTTTTATAAAAAAATTATATATGCAAGTTTTTTCAATGTATTTTTTTAGTTCAAAAAATATAAGAGAAAATTAAAAAATTTATTCATATATGCAATTAAATAAACTGAGAAATGTGTTAGCTAATAAATAAATAAAAAATCATTAACGATTCCTAAAATAAAAACTTGAAAAATCAAGAGACGGGTGTAGTTAAGATATTTAATCTCGCAAGACGAGATATTTACCTACTTATTTTTGCTAAATATTTTTATTGCATTACTTTTTTATTCGATTAAATGATAATAGAAATAAATAAACATATTAAATTGATTGAATAAAAAAATATTATGCAAGGCTACATATATTAGAAATATTATATGAAAATATATTTTTTTTATTTTCAAGAATATAGTTCATCCATACAAAACATTAAAAAAAATTATAGATTAATAAAAAAAACCTCTTCGAAAAACAAAAAATAACAATCATTCAAAAGAAGCTCTCTAAACAAAATAAAAGAGGGAACAAATATTAATCTAAATATAAATCTTTTTTTTGAAAAAAAAACATATAAGAAGAAGAATTATTTGGAAGAAAATAGGAAACAAAAAAAGAAAAAAAGAAAAAGCAAGGTGCTACTGGGTTTATTTTGTTAGGTCTAAGCGAATGAGCCCTTATTTTTTTTTTTGTTGCATATGAGGTGAATGACATGTAATCCACCCCAAATTTCTTTTGGAAAAAAAAAAAATAGATGACGCGTCTCATGCTGAGGCAAACGATGCATTATCTGATCTTACCCATATTCCGACCACTATGATGGTTGAAAAATCAAAGTTTAAGTTTTTTTACCTAAAAAATCGTTTTCAACTTATTTTGACCTAAAAGACCTATAAAACACTTTAAGAACCATAATAAATCTATCTATGACTTCAAAAAAACCAAAAATCAACATGAGCTCATATATGTTTTTTCAAGAACTTTAAAGGTAAAAAAACACCTGATATGAACTCTGCTCATAAAAAAAAACAATTTGATATAAATCTTGTTCGTTTTGGTGGTCTAAATCGATATTAACAACATATTTCTCTTTTTATTGTTGGAATCCAATGATCTCTCTCTCCTCTTTCAATTAAGGACTAAAAAAT
>Ga0325411_1006101_pt1 | contig 13254 bp, 6 predicted proteins | sample PopdelMetagenome_13_FD_206181 | JGI IMG/M metagenome (GOLD analysis project Ga0325411, IMG submission 206181) | Populus deltoides microbial communities from Bellville, Georgia, United States - Xylem-PdIQD-R4 | ecosystem: Host-associated > Plants > Phyllosphere > Stem > Wood/Secondary xylem... | reverse complement strand
TACCTCAAATATGCAAAGTCGTCTAAAGCATATGGATCGGTGATAATCAAACAAAAATAAATAGGTGATGTGCATGTGAGGCCAGAAAGTAGGTGCCCGTATTAATGGAGGCTGAAAAATCACTTTCAAAACTTATTTTAATAGGCATGGTCTTCGACCTGATTACATATTCACAACTTCTGCTGACAAATCAGAGTTACCTTCAAAGACTCAACCTTGCATAATACTTAATGTTCAAGAGGTGTTATTTTTTATGCTGTGCAAGAATATGCAGCAAATTACATGACAATCGAAAGGGTCATAGCTCTTAATGGATAATTTTTTCTCTAAGAAATAGTGGAGTGATTGGATCGGTCCATTATCTACCAGGTCAACAAACCAAAACTATTTATTAGAGAAGAAAATAGAATTAATTAAGCTATTTCTGCACCTTATCATAAATGCAAGGCGGCTGAAAATCGCAGTAGATACAGAAGGTTCTTATTAGATTCCATTTTCATATCTTGCAAGAAGATACACATCAAATAAACAATAAGAAAAAACCCGATGGGTTCTTTCTTCAAACTTCATCAACACTGTAATGGTGGAATGGATTTAGTCCATAACCACAGCAAGAAAGAAATCTTCAACACTTCAACTTTCATCATTTTTTTCTATGATAATTTACAAACTCGAGCTGGAAGAATTGCAGAATACACAACAATCCAACATTATATAATTGATTATGCTTCCACTTTCCACCTTAATCTCCCTGCTCTGCTTGTTCCATAAGTGAACTGCAAAACTTTCACTTTTAATCTGCTCAAGTTTTTTATGCAACCATGTAGAGTGAACCTTATCTCTAGGCCCTCTAAAGAAACTTCTAATTCGACTCCAATCCACCGGATAAAATGCAGGAGGAGGCAGTACGGTGAAGTTAAACTCAGGCCTTCCATTGACTCTCGAAACAACTCTTGAAACCAGATAAGGACCATTGTGGCCCCACTTGTTTCCATCAAATGTGAGTGCAAATTCTTCGATGAATTTGAAGAGTAATGGATGCTTCTTATCAAAAATCAACACAGCATTATTCAATCTGCTCCAATTCCTAGTTTCAAGATCAATAGTTTGTGCCCCTATAACATTTCTCAATTTGGTAAATCTCTTCAACACTATCACATCAGTGTCCATATAAATACCACCAAACTTGTACAACAAAGCAAGCCTCAGCAAATTAGACATGTTTTGACCCAAAGAAACTTCTCCAGGGCTAACATTCCCTTTCTTTAACCCTTTAAACCACTTCTCAGCATGAGTATCCTTGAATAAATAATCAAAATCAGGCTTAATAGCAATCAATTTAAACCGTTTATCCAAAAATGGCTTTAAAACAAGACTCCCACTTTCTGAATCCATGGAATTAGAAACAATAACCAAACAAGCATCTGGATGAGACCTGAACAAACTCTCAACAGCAAAAAACTCTCTATCACCAAACGACTTCAAAGAAGAAATCCAAGTCATAAAGAACCTGACCTTACATCCATGATTCCCAAAGAATTCTCTTACTCTTGTTGAGAACCGCTTTAAATTGTCGGAAGACCTCAGCATCCTCTTCACAGCTTCGTATCCGTGAGTCTTATTTGGCTTAAAAACCACAGAATGGTTAATTGGTATCATTGTAATGGCTGGGTTTTGCAAAAGTGGCAAAAGGGTCTTTAAAATCACGGGTGGGGTATCTTCTTTCACTGCATACATCACTGAAGCTGGGAGCTTTTTGAAAGAATTTTTAGCAAGATTTCCCTGTGAGAAATTGGCGGGTTCTGGCTGAGGATTGGAGGGAAAGGGAAGGTGAAAGTAGAAAACAGTAAAACCATTATACAAAAGTAAGAGAAAGAGTATAAGAGCAAGAAGTGAAGTTGGGATGCACAGGAGAAAGGCAAAGATCGATCTTTTTATGTTTTGCAAGTGCTGCATATAGACTAGACAATTCGGTTTAAGTTTGGTGATGTGGTGATGCATGGTGTTCATTAGCTAAAATGTGGTTCTGGGTTTGGTTTTCTTGTTCATTTGTGTGCTAATGAGAAGCCTTAAGAGCTGCAGACAGAGAGAGATGTTAATGGAGAGTAAGTGAGACAGGGGATTTTAATGGAGGCGGCAAAATATCAAAAAGATAAATATTTTTGTGTTATGGATTTTGGCATTGGAAACCGAAAAGGATAGTCTACAAGAAGTGGGAGTGGCCAGTTCACTTTGCACAAGAAGAAAAAGGTGAATTGAGAGACATATAAAGAGAGAAATGAAAGCTTGGCTTGGCTTGGCTTGGCTTGGCTTGGCTTGGCTTTTGTTTCGTTTTAGCTTGAACATGAAATTAGGCTCATATTTTGAAGTGGAACGATGGGCTTTTTCTCTTTCTCTTTTTCTTTTTCTTTACGTTTTTTTTTTATGTTTATTTTCATTCTTATTTTTGTATTTTAAAAATTTTTAAAAAAAATTATTTTTTTAATTTTGTTTTGAATTTTTTTTAATATAATAATATTAAAAATAAAATTTAAAAACTAAAAAAATATTATTTTAATATATTTTTAAATAAAAAATAATTGTTGTCATAATACCAAACTTAAAATTAGTTTGTATTGTATAATTATAATCACAAAAACGTATAAAGAAACATTGTAAATACTACGAGTTGTTGAATTCAAAGGATTTGTTTTTATTTTATTTTAGACAATAATATTTAAAGAATTAATTGAAGTGTGATTTAACTATAACCACTGGATTTGTATTAAAATTTTAATTTAACATTTTTAAATGCTTATAGAAATACATTATAAAAAATGATGTCTTACAATACATAATATGCTTTGCTTTGAATTTATTTAAGTACATTTTACATGATATAACTTTGCTTAAAGAACTCAATGAATCTCACTCAATCTCAACTTGTAACTTCTTGACTTTATATTTATTTATATTCTCTTAATTTTGCAATTTTTCACTAAAAAATTTTGATTTTTTTTTAAAGAATTCAATGAATCTCACTCAATCTCAATAATATATAATTTTTTTAATTTATTTTTGACATCAGCATATTAAAATGGTTTAAAAATATAAAAAATAATAATTTAAAAAATAAAAAAATCAAAGAAAAATATTTTTCAACCTATAATCTAATTAGACCTATTTGTTTTTTCATTTTAAAAATGTTTTCGAAAAAAATTTAAAAAAATTATTTTTTTCTTTACTTTAGATTTTTTTTTCAAATCATTTTAATATACTAATATTAAAAATAATTTTTAAAAATAAAAAAATATTATTTTAATTTATTTTAATAAAAAACAACTTTTAAAAATAACTACTATGCTCTTAAACCCTCCCTAAAAATAATTAGTCTAAGGTCTATGTCGTATAATTATAGTTTGACCAAAAAGTTGGACTAACAGCTATGGTGCGCGCGCTCTCTTTACTATCAACATAATTTTTATCATGTCAACGTTGACTTGGTGTATTCAATAGAACAAATTCTTCTGGATAATAAACTCGAGGTTTGAGCTCAAAAGCAAGCCTATTAAAAATATTTTTTTAATATGATATGAAATATATAATATAAACTCGGATTGTAAACTCGGATCGTAAAATTATAAAAAAAATATTTTAATTAATTATATATTGACAATTTCAATCAAGTAGTAAATAATAATATAACACAATTAAAATAAAAGTGAAATAAACAATACAAATATCCGAACACCTTAAAATACATAATTCAAATAAAAATTCATACGTGATTTAAATAACTTAAAAATACAAAAAGAAAAAAAATAAGATTGAACAACTATGTTTTATTGATAGAGTTTCAGAACATTTTTTAGAGGACAGGTCTTGAAACACACTGCAGACAACTAGTGAAATGATACAACATTCTAACGTATATCATCAACTTCAAAAAAAATTAACAGAGACTAATATAGTGAACTCGTGATAACAAGAACAAAAACATATAAAATGACATCAATTTAATCTCATGTCACCTCACCTTCCACCTTTTTTATGTTAGTAACAAGTTCTAGAAATAATGTCCAAATATCCCACCAAGCAAGACATGTATTTTAAGTTCTCTCTCTAAATCTTTGTCTTCTCTCTTTGTAGTTAACAAATGGCCAGTCTAAAACACAGTATCTCTCTCTATATAAGTATTCCTATCTTTTATATTTACTCATTTGATTCCTCATCATCTACCTCTGTCTTCCAATGGTTTCGATCCTCTGATCATGTCTTCCTGGCCTAAAATAAAATATAAGGCTTTTCCATATCCAAGATCCTTTAATGCTGGTGTTAGTCTGCTAAGATTGAAAATTTGATATTTGGACAACGGGGAAAGGGGAGACTGAGGAGTGGGGACTATGTAGTGGAGTGTCAGGGGACTTAGACAGGGAGACAGTAAATTTTTTAACTTTTACGGGTTAAAACTTAAAATCGATCAAACTCGATCAAAATCGGTCAAACTCGTAAAATCGGTCCGATTTTACCGATTTTAACCGAGTTTGACCGATTTCGAGTTTTAACCCGATTTGACACGTTATATACATGTTGACTCATAAAATCGTAAGATTTTAAAAGTCAACTCGCGATTTTAACAACCTTGCTCAAAAGTCAAAACGTTATTAAGTTAAAAACTTTGTTTATTTTTATGTTTTAAAAATATTTTTAAAAAAATTTAATTTTTTTTATTTTTTTGTTTTAAATTAATTTTTTTTATGTTTTTAGATCATTTTGATGTGCTGATATCAAAAATAATTTTTAAAAAATAAAAAATATATTATTTTGATGCATTTCTGAGTAAAAAACATTTTAAAAAACAACTGCAACCACATTTCCAAACACGCAGAAAAGATATGTAAAACCTCCTTAACCATCAAGTATTATGTCCCTTAGAGTTACAACTATGGTATTTACACGCATGATAAAAATAAAGATAAATTTTGATTTTCCTCTAAGTTTGCAAAGTATCTTAATTTCAGCTCAAAACTTCATTTTGTGTCAGTTAATCCTTACAAGGAATGAGAAAATTAATTTTCTATTGAAATTTACCATGATAAACAAAATAAAGGTTAGATAGTGATCAATAGTGATGGAATATGGCAAAAATATTTCCTTTTGAAAAATAATGCTATATACAAAAGAAATTAAAACATTATTAATAAAAGAATAAGATAATACAAATTATTGATTTTTCTTTTTTACCAAAAATTCTATTAAAGTTTCATTTTTTAAATTCCTCTGCTTGATCTTTTATATATTGATCTTTTATGTATTGATCAAAGTACATTTATTATATGAAAAAAAAAGTTTACATACATTTAATAAGAATATTTTTAAATAAACATGCTTGCTTGATAGCATTTGAAAGCATAAAAGTTATAATAAAAAATAAATGATGTTTGATTACGTGCATATTTGGATTTATTATGTTTTTAATCCACAACTAGTTTTAGATGATTTTTTTAATCCAAAACAACAATTAGTTTATATTAGATGAATAGTGCTACGTTGCATCTTCGCGCTATTTTTTTTTTAAATATTCAGGTACTCGGATGCATATCAAAAAAAAAAAATCTAATAACTCGTGTTATTGTTTCGACTAGGCCATTAGCCATAAAAAACTTATTCAAAACCCATTGACCATTTTCTTTTCTAAAAGGAAAACAATGCTATTGTTACATATTTATAAAGTAAAAAAGAATTAACCTGGTTCAACTCACCTAACCCTAGATAATCTAAGTCAACCTATCTGACTCAAGACTTACTTTGGAATGATCTCCAAGTCTAGTTCGAAAGTATATGATAGATAACTTAAAAAACTTGTAACATGAGTTATTAGAACAGAAGCATCGTACATGGAAAAACAAAGAAGTTCAATTTTCAACAATCAAATGCTAAAGGATGAAATCGAAAAAAAAAATCAATAACATGAAAAGATCTAAAAAAATAGCAATAAAATAATAAGAGTGAAAATTGAAAAAAAATTGAGAAAAATTATTTGATCAGATGGTTAAATTGAAAATACTTTTTTAACAAAAAAGACAAAAAAAATTAAAAAAAAGTGACGACAAAATTATAGCATCGATGGAGTTGAATAATCTCATTTTATTTTAATGAGACAATAAAAAATTAACAATGATGGTAAACATGGAAGAAAAAAAAACCTTAGAAAGTATGTGATTGGATAAAAAAACAAAAAAAAAACTTTGTTTGAGTAAACCTGAGATTGTGTGGTAAACATATAAGCTAAGTAACAAAGAAAAAGTCTACTTGGATTAATCCTCAAAACCTATAGCTCAAGTAGAGATCAGGATAACCTAACAAATCACTTATTCACAACCCTATTTGCCGGTTTGACCTTGTGACTTGGGTGATTTGAAGCCTAGATTGGGCTAGGTTCAAAAAATAATAGGAGGATTGAGCCAATATAATTCGATCAAGAAACAAGGTTGCCCCGCAACCTAATAAGCCATAAAAAACCTATTCAAAACTTTTTGGCTTTTTATAAAAAAAAACAATGTTGTGATTTCTATATGTTTATAAAATATTCAAGTTTACACAAGTCAACTAACTTGATCCGAATTAACCCATTTAACCCTTGACCTAGAAATTGTCTCAAGTCAACCCTAATTGTGTTTCAAAGCTATTCCATTTTATATTTTAAAAGTATAATAATAAAATTTAACTAAAATATTTATAAACACAATGCAATGAACAATTTCCGAACAACTTTTTTGTCCCACCACACAATGCACACAACAATAGCTAACATGCTAAAAATATACCTCATTTATTATATTTGAGAGCATCAAAGCTCAAATAAAAACAAAAATATATAAAAACTGAAACAAAAATTTTGATCATGTATAGATATCACATTTATAATTATTTTTTTAATATAAAAAAACTGAAACTTTTTAATGAGTTCTTTGAACTTCTTCCTTGCTCATAACAATGAGAGAATAGGTCGAAATATCAAGTTTCATTGACGGCAAAATCAAGACCGCGATCAAATATTAAAATCTCTTTTCAACGAGATATCCAAAAACTTCATTACTTACAACACTATTATAATTGTAAATTCATTTTACAATCCATCATGGATACTTGAACAAACCTATAATCGATGCAAATTAGAAAACAAAACTTCAGTGATTGATAGCAAGAAACTAAAAAAAACTCTTGAATTTTAGATCATACAAATCTAAATTTATTTTAACTTAGTTCCTGTTTGGAAACGCGGTCCAATCCGTGTTTCTAAAAATTTTGAAATATTTGTTTTTTTTCTTAAAATTAATAATTTTTTTAGTATTTTTAAATCATTTTGATACGCTGATATCAAAAATAATTTTTAAAAAATAAAAAAAATATTATCTTAATGTATTTCTAAATAAAAAACACTTTAAACCGCAACCGCTACTACAATTCTAAACATGCCATTAACTCATAAAGATATTAAATCTAATAACTAGCTAAATTTAAGATTATAAAAAATAAATAAATTATTAAAAAAAAGTAAGAAGAGAAAGAGGAGTTCCCGTGATGTAATTATCACCATTAATTGCCCAAAAGGATTTTTTTATTTTATTTTGGGGCATGCGCGAAACAATCTTGATTTCTCAATTGGGATTTTTGTTTTATTAGAATTCATAAATAGAAAATTTTAATTTCCCAGCAAAATGAATTTTTCATTGCTAAGTTTAATATATATATATATATATGAAGGACATGAAAGTAATTGTAGTCATTATGCTGTAGTCATTATGCTGGCACGTGACGCTGCCAGCGGAAATTGAACTTAGCAATGAAATCTTGATTTTTATTAAAAAAAAAAAACCTTAGTTTGCAATATAAGTATTTGGTGGGAAATGAAATCTTGGATTATAATACAAGGATTTTGTTTGGTAATTAAGTTTTCTTTAACCTTCTCTCTCTCTCTCTCTCTCTCTCTCTCTCTCTCTCTCTCTCTCTCTATATATATATATATATATATATATATATATATATATATATATAGACGCACACTCTTTCTTTAACCTTGAGTTAAATCTACTCTGCGAGACGACAATTCTTTTTTACCACTGTAAATCTGTAATCCTCCTCCTCCTCCTTATCAACTTATTAATTCATCTCCTTACAAATTGGTATTCTTGAAGGGTAAATTAATTTACCCTCCATCAAATAAATATTATTTCTTTTCTCTCTTCCATTTTTTACCAAAATACGCATGGAATTTATTTTTAGTTATCTCGTTCTCATAGTTTTTTAATAATTTAATAATTCCTTTCTTTCTTTCCACCAACATAAATTAATCCAATACTATATAATCCATCTCTATTTTTTATTTTAAACCTTTAATCAAACACCACCTTCGCAGAACCTTGTCGTTAGAGCTTATAGCTGGTTATGGGGTGGTAATGGAGCTTCTGGCTCCGGACTTCAGACATAAGATATTCAAGGCCCGATGAATAAAAGATGTCAGGCTCGGTCCAAAGAGCTGCAAATTAGACAAGAAAAAGAAAAAAGAAGCCAGCTTTTCTCCACAAGTACATGTGTCATACCCAGCCATGGTTGTGCTGCTTGACAATGTGTCGAGCTACATGTTGGATCCGACATTGGCCAAACACAGCCATGGTTGCTATACCTTGTGCTCGGGTTTGGCAGTACGTGAGGCCAGGTGCAACTTGGATTTGATATCTATCAAACCTAGTTCTTTGTGTCTACCAAACCTAGCAACGGAGTGGGCCTGATTCGTGTTTTCTGAAAATATTGAGCTTGGAAATTTTTGTTACTGGGCATGCACGACCGAATTTGCTAGCATTAATTCTATAATTTTTTATATAAAATTATAGATAAATTATTTTTTAATAAATAAATTTAATTAATAAATTTACACAATTAAATATATTAAAGTTTTTCATATCCTTTTTACCTTTATTTTTTAGTTGAATAAAATAAATTAAATACAATTCAAAATATTATAAAGATAAAATTATACTTTAGTTATTTATGTTTACAAAAAAAAAAAACTTATGAGTTATAAATATATCATAAGATATTCAGAAAAAAAAATCATAATTTTTATTTTTAACTGTATATATATTTTTAAAATATTTTTCTATAAAATATTATTGTATTTTTTTTAAAAAAATATTTTTAAATTATTTTTCTGTAGAATATTTTTTATGACACATAATCAATGTCTACCTAGGCTATAGAAAGCGAGAAAAATTAACTTGTTTCCACGGACACTCCTCACCAATAAGAATATTAACAACTTATTAGTTAGGTGTAATTCATCACCCAGGCCGTGTTGACAACCCGAGAGAGAGAGAGATTTGACAGGGCCAAGGAAACTGTTTAGCTCAGTATTCATGATGGTGATCCCATGGAGGATCCGCATATCTACAGACAGACCGTGAGTTCTCTCCAGTATGCTTATCTCAATTAAACGGCCTGACTTTGCTTTCTTTGTCAATAAGTTATGTCAAGTCATGGCTCTCCTACAACACTCTGGCAGGCTTGCAAATCTGTAAAACAGTATATCACGACAGTACCTTGCACGAAGGTCTCATCTTCACTCCCTAGTCCACAACGAGACCTGAGGCCTATAGTGACGCAGATGACCGCGCTCCACTGGTGAATGTGGAGTTTACTTGGGCAGAAATACTGTTTCTTGGCCAGCAAAGAAGCAACCTACTGCTGCTCGTTCACCTATAGAAGCAGAACATGGAGCAGTTGCTAATGTTATTGCTGAGCTAATTTGGATTCGTTCCTTACTTCAAGAATTGTGATAACATGTTAGTCAACCAGCCATCATCTGATGTGACAATGTTGGAGCAGCATAAACATACGGAATACAGACAGTTGAGCTTCTCTCCAGCTTTATTTCTTCCTCTGCTAACTTTATCATATCATTATTAATAACACAAACAACAAACGTAATTAAGATCTTGACAGGTATCCACCGCAAGGCATTAAGATAATAATTGTACTTGCATGCAAGTTAATTTCGAGGCGTTCACGTGGGAATCATAAGTGATGCACTCGTTCGTCTCTACAGCAAAGGCGATGAATGATTACAGCAGTCGATCTCATGAATCCATCCCTTTTGGCCTGGATTGTTAGTGGAGATCCATGGATGCATCTTTTGTTCCACTATCATGGAGTACTTCTAATTTACCTTCATTTATATGGATTCAATTTTTAATTATTTGTAAAACAGATACTCTATTCATGGTTTATATGATTCATTTTATATATATATATATAATTTTTTTTATTAAATAAGTACACATGTCATAATAAAAGTATATTTACATTTATCAAATTTAATTAAGATAATTTTTAAAAAATAAATATTTTAAAAATTACAAATATAATAAATTATTTTTATATATAAACTCGATATAAAGATCTACCTTTGATATATATGAATAAATTGATTTTTTTTTATCTTCACCTCCATCTCCATGAAAATAAAATTTCTCCCAAATCCACCTCCAATCAAATAATGCAACGAACCTCCATGGAGGCATATTTACGTAATTAACATCTCAAATAGAACAAAGTGAATCCTTATTAGCATAGTTGTAGAATCTAATCTAAAAACTAACTTGAAAATGAATTTGAGTTACTGATTTATTAGATCAATTTTTGATATATTAAAATAATGATATTTCAAATATTTTTTTAATGTTAATCCAATTAGATTTAGATTAACTTTGATCAAATTAACTAGATTATAAAAAATATAGTCGGATCAATCATGTTTTATAAGATTACTGTTTTGTTTGATTTAGTTCAATTAAAAATTGGTTAAGCTTTAAATTCTAGGTTTTCCAAGTTAATCCTTTAAATTATAAAGCCGAGTTTAACAATTATGATGAGTGGTGATTGAATCACTATGAAAAAGATAAAGCATCAAAGTGAAAGTTGTAAAGCAAGATAAAAAGAAAGAAAAGCGTATCAAAGAAAGTTGAACCATGCCAGTTATGATTCTTTAAATGTCTATAATGTTCATAGACATGCCATCATTGCTGCTGCTTAAGACTATTTCTTTCCTTGGTCAAAAAAGAAAAAGGAACGAAAATAAGAAATCTGCATCCTTATCAAGCAGACAAACTTAATTGGTCATCTTCAGCAGTATCAGCAAATAGCCTACCATTTTGATGGCTGTTTCACCTGAATACATGCCAGAAAATCCCATTGATTTTCGTGCTCCGCCGCCCTCTCCTATCGCCTCTGGCCGAAGATCATCTGTCACCAATGATGGAGTTCTCAATGGATTTCTTGAGCACTCTCTACGTGTTCCGGATTTGATTTTACCTGACAATTTCTTTCCAAAACAAAAAATTGTTGAAACACCTCCAAGAATAGATTTTCAATCACTGAATTCTAAGGAAAGTAATTCAGTTCTCAAGTCATTGGATTCACTAGCAAGAATCGGGTGCTTCCAACTAGTTAACTTCGGAATTCCAGGTGAGTTTATAAAGTTGGTGTCGGTCATGGCAGCAGGAATCTTTCAGCTTCCTTCTGAAAAGAAGGCGGCGGTGATGAAGTCACCAGAGAAGCCCTATGGATTCGAGGAAGTTCATGGCGATCAAGAGGCCGAGAATGAATTAAGTGAAGAGTTTGTGTGGAGTAAAGATGAGAGTTTGAAATTGGATATGGAGAGAATATGGCCAACTGGGTATTCAAATTTCAGGTAATAATTTACGCAAAAAATATATTGTCTTCATATTTTGTTCTTCTTTGAGTGCATTTCTAATCGGAAAGATTCTACACCGGAAACTACAGAACTCAAAATTCCAATTAGCAATCTTATACTAGTGCTGCATTGCCGTTACTGTTAAAAATCTAGGCATGCTTCAGCAACGTTGCATGGCTTTAGGTGAATACTAATCTCTGAGTTTGGTGATTAACCTGCACCAAAAATTGTTCTAATGATCTTATTAATTGATGTTCATCCTTTTTTTCTTCCTTTTGGAGATTTTTTTGGTGAATTCTTGAAGGTTTTTTTTTTATATATACATTACAATAATGTTCGAATACAAGTCTGGACTGCTGGTTTCAGTCTCAAATACAAGTGGCAATTTTAACATCTCTTCAAATATGAATACTGGTGTGTCGTACGTGAACTATGATGAAGCTACATCTTATGCCCAAGTTCTCATAATTCGCAGCGAGAAAATGGAGACCCTTTCGTCAGATTTAGGGAATTTGGCTGCGAAGATTCTCCAAGTCCTCCAAGAAAATTGTCCGAGGAAATCAAAGTACGGAAATGATATGATGCAAAGGCAAGATCTCATTAGCCCAGTCTGTTGCCTTTACAGGCATAGACGCGACATTCCAGCTGATCGACTGGCTAGCTCCTTAGGATATGATGTGTTCAGCATGCTAATAAGGGGAACTGACTACTCCCATGCCTTGTGTTTGCATATATGTGATGGGTCATCGCAATTTCATGTTTACTTCAAGAAAGGTTGGGTGTCTTTCTGCCCAGATAAAGATGCATTGATTGTCACAGTTGGAGATCAAACACAGGTATTACAAAAATTTCTTAAAAAAAATAGAATAATTACCCTAGCTTTTTGTCCAGTACTACATCAATTTGTTTAACCTAAAAAGATTCATAGCATATGATATCAAAAGCAGCTATGTCCTCTTTACAACTGTGATAGTAATGATAAGATATGCGTGAAAATTAATTAAACTTAACATCATGAACATAAACATAAACACCCATTAATTCCTGTACCTTAACTTATCATTATGTTTCCTTTATATCCAATGACAGCTAATTTGATGTGGTCTAATCATATCATGGGAGATACTGTAAACTAAACAAGTTTATGGAGAAGATGATAACAAAACGTTCCATATTTCTGCCATCCATGTACGTATTGATAGCCTCTCTTCTCTTATACAGGCTTGGAGTGGTGGCCAGTACAAGCAAGTTCTAGGAAGACCAATCTTTAAAGGAGAGGATGAGGACAATATTTCAATGGCTTTTCTCTATTCTCCTCCGAACACCATTATTTGCTGCTCCAAAACCACAAAGGGAAAGACTCTTTCCCTTGGCCAACAAGCTATATTGGCTATAATTTTGACTCTGGTGTACCATTTATTAGTTTATTTTTACAAGAAACTTTGATGCTCTCAAATGGATTCATCAACTAATAAGAATATACGTATTCATATTATTATTATTATTATTATTATTATTATTAT
>Ga0325411_1006100_pt1 | contig 13255 bp, 5 predicted proteins | sample PopdelMetagenome_13_FD_206181 | JGI IMG/M metagenome (GOLD analysis project Ga0325411, IMG submission 206181) | Populus deltoides microbial communities from Bellville, Georgia, United States - Xylem-PdIQD-R4 | ecosystem: Host-associated > Plants > Phyllosphere > Stem > Wood/Secondary xylem... | reverse complement strand
ACATCTTATACTATATTATCGAACATAATAAAAAAAATTATATCGGTCCATCTTATTTTAATGGGCTTGGTTCTTAGCATGACGCGGGTTACCGAATCTACTTAACACATATTTTTAGATTTAAAAATAAACTAAAATATATTATTTGACGGTTGGGCTGGAGTTTCAACCTGAGCCCAACCTTTTTTCTACACGCGAGAGTTTTTCCTTGAGTTGCTTTTTTTTTTTTTTTTTTTTTGAAAATGATCCATTTATATGGCACGCATTTATATGATAATATTTCCATTTTCTTGTGGATTCGCTTTGAACACTTCCACCTCCTATGCCTAATATTTCGTGCCCCCACGTCGCAGCTTGCGAGTGCTCCGACAAGGATTTACTTTGCTGGTTAAAGATTATTATATAGAATGGCTGATTTAAATGTAAGGAAAAGCGCATTCAATTTAAAATTTGAGTTCCACTGTTGACTTTATTTTTATAATGATATGCATTTATTAAAAACTTTAGTTTTAGAAGTATTCTAAACTTCAATTACGATATAAATACAGTGAAATATTTTATAAATGAATATGAATATAAACAATATAATATTTTATATTGTGGTCAATTTATATGCAAATTCTTATTTTTAATTTAAAAATAAGAAGAAATCCACTTATTTTCAGAATATTTTTTATGTGATAGTCGGTGACCCTGCATAACTGTCAAACTAAGGGGAAGATATATGCTTCATTCTTTGGAATCATAATGCAATAAGCTAAAAAAAATGGAAAACAATTAATCAAAAGTCTTTACTTATAATATCTTGTTGTCTTTTTCTTCTTTTTTTTTCCTTCTTTAGAATCACAATGAACTGTCCCAATAAAATAATTAACCTAAAACACAAAAAAAAAAAACTAGGATTTTTCGTGGTAATTTTTTTATATGAACCGTATAAAATTTTAATATATTTGTTAAATTATTTTATGATAAATCCAAGTTATAGTTTAATCGGTTAATGCGCTTGACAAGTAAGGGCCTTGGGTTGGAGTGACTTGATACTTTGTTGACTATTTTTTAAATTATGATACTGCTTGTTGTTTTTTTCAAAAAAATAAAAGGCAAACAACAATAAGACACAGAGGCTTGACTTGATCCTTTCTTGATTTTTTTTAATTTTTTTTAAAACTTCGGAAAAAAATTACATTCATTTACTTTTCTGACATATTTTTTAAAAATATTATTATAAAATTTTACTTAAATCTTAACAATTTTTTTAATTATCATGTTTGATCTAAAAATAATAATACTAATAATAAATTATTTATGGAAATTTGATTGAAACCAAATATTTATTAGTAATATTTTTAAATAAATTTTAAACATAATTTTATCACATTTATGAATTTTTAAGCTTTCACATCATAGAAAATATGGACATACCATGTTAATATTTTTTAAAAAATCCTGCTTTAAAATCATATATTTTCTTAAATGAAAACAAAGTTTCCAAGTATAAACAATATTGTGTTAGCTAAAATAAACAAAAAATATGAAAATTTATCTTTATAAAAGAAATTAAAAAAAAACTGTAATTTTAGGTTCAATGACAATACCAAAGAATTTTTAGAGAACTGAAAGCAAATTACATTTTAAACCTACTTATTCATAAAAAATAAAAAAATAAAAACACTAACCCTACGTATGGTTTGCCAAGTCCTGAACTGTTGGCATTATAAAGTTGCCATCTCATGCATGCAACTTCTACAGAATCTACCATTTCTGTGTATAACCAGTCTCTGGAGTTCACTTCCCCTTTGCAATCTCCATGATAAAGTTCAAATCTGCCAATTAGGCAGATTCACTCGTGCGGCTTTTAAGAAAAGCTCCTACCTGTCAAGAACAAGCCATTCATTCTTCTCACGACCTGGACGTGCCTGCCCGCTTGATTTTATATATGGTCCATCGGTGCTAGCAACAGTATCTTGTTTTCTGTTGAATCTGTGGTACCATTATCTTTGTATTAATGCCAGGTTTTATTACCTGTATAAATGCTGACCTAATTTTTGTTGTGGTTTTTAAACAGTCAGCTAGGAGATTATAAATGTGATAGTTTGGAGAATAAAAGTAAGTAAATAAATAAATAAAGGTGCTTTCTCCTCCCACAATTTTAGGTTTTACTTGAATAAAAAAACATAATCTTGCCACCCAGTCAAATTTCACGAAGTTGCAATACATGAGTACTGATATTTTTCCTTTTCTTATATTTTGAATAGAGGAGCAAGTCTTGAACTAATAAATCCCTTAATTTCCATATAGTTAATTTAAAAAAAACACTTGGAATATTGGAATCTGAATCAAGGTGTCTATATTTTACCCAAATTATAAATATAAAAGTTTGGAATTCTCAACAATGTAACTAATCAAGTTTTATGATTTTCATTTCAGTTTATAGAACAAATTAATTAAGACTAAGTTTTAATCAAGTTTTTTTAAACCTTAAACGCAAAAATTATCATAGCATCACGTATCATAATTAAGACTAAGTTTGGAATTCTCAACAATGTAACTAATCAAGTTTTATGATTTTCATTTCAATTTATAGAACAAATTAATTATGAAACGTGTTTGGAGGATGTTTTTTTTTAAAAAAAAATATTTCTAATCGAGTTATTTATTTATTTATTACCACAACTTTTTCTTGCTACTCGCAATGGAAAATAACCTGCATATGTTTCCCTAATCAGAATTTTCAATAACAAAAGATGTCATAATGCAACACAATTTCAAAACTTTAATCTTCAAAGGGCATGCCGACAACAATTGTCCATGTCTTAATTTATTAATTATCTCGTATCAGTGCTTTGAATTTCATCATCAACTTTTTAGGAATATAAAATATTTAAGATTTCTTAAAAATATCATAAATTATTAGGACGATCATTATAAAAGAAAAACATGTATTGATTCACTGATGTGTGTTTGTGGCGATATTTCATGAAATTTTAAATTTGTTTAATTATTTTTTAAATTATTTTGACATGTAAATATTAAAAAAAAAACAATTTCTACCGCTTTACATGACACCCCTGACGCACATAGAAAAGGACGGTAGAAAAAATAACCGAAATCAAATATAAAGGGGCAACTTTGGTCTCACCGTCCAAACTAAAAAGAAAAAAAAAATAATTTCTACCAATAATAAGCAAACAGTAGTAATGTTAAGAGACTGCCCGTTAGTTTGACTGCTAAACTTTAGATTTATTTTTCACAAGTTATCGGTTTAGATTTCATATATTTCAGGATTATTAAAATTTATTAACTTCAAAATTTATAAAATTAATTTAGATATACATGACCGAACATCCACATTGAAAAAAAAAAAAAAAAAAGAAAACCGCCCTCTATCTTTATACCACAGTACAGATTATTGTAAAAACATAAAAAACGAGTCGTCGTTTACACCTCTCTTTCTCGTGATCAAAGTTAAAATTTCACAATCCTCCAGCCTCTTCTTGAATACCAAAAAAAGAAATGGCTTCTTCTCCTCCAAGCGAAGAATCACAAAACCAGAATCAAGATCGACAACAAGTAGGAGCAGTGAAAGAGCAAGAGAAGGAGTGCCTTCACAAAACCAAAACGATAGAGTTCTTAGGCCGTACCACTCCTATCGTTCTCCAAAATGACAATGGACCTTGTCCTCTGCTAGCCATCTGTATTCATTTTCTCTCTCCTTCTTGCTCGTTCGCTCACTTGCTTTGCTTGATTTTTACGAAAGTGAAAAGAATGTTTTTAGGTTTCCGAGAAATCAGGGAAGTTCGTTTGCAATCTAATTTGATTATGGAAAATGACCGGGTTAGGCAGTCTTGAAAATTCGTTTCTTGTTTTTCTTAAGAATACAATTTAATTCTTGGATATCTTCTCAATAGTGGTTAATTGATTAACTAGGTGTAATTTGGAGTTGCTAATGATGCAAATTGGAAAATTCGTTAATTTGATCAACTGCTTCTGTGATTTTTAAGGTTCCTTTTAATGTTAGTGAAGTTTAATGCAAGGAATAAGCAATTGAAATTGATGTTGTGAAGTAATATTTTTCATTACTGTGGTTGAAAGAACTTAGGCATTTAGTTTAGGTTCTCAATTTTTTTAAGGTTTTTTATATTTTGCATGTAATTTTTGAGAGAAAACTGAATGTGAAGGGAATTTAGGTAGGTATGGCAAGTGTAATGTTCTAATACTGGTTGATAACCTATGGAGAAACAGAATCTACGATGTGCAATCTTGAAATTGCTTGTGTGGTAAGTTGAGAATTTGACTGCTAGGATTTCAGCTCATTATTAGGGATAGTTGATCGTAAATCTTACAGAAAACTTCAGTCATGTTTCGTTTACTGCTGGGATTCACTGCTTAGGTGAAAATATGCTTTTCTTTTGTTAAGTTCATTGTTATTTTGGCAACAAGAACTCTTAGGATTGAGTTTTTAGAGAAATATTGTCTTTTCTATTGTTAAGCTAATTGTGGTTCCGGTGCCAAGAAATTCGGCAGTTGACTTCACTGAACCCAAAAAAATCGTGTTAGACATAGTCCCCCTGACACTCTGGTTAATGAAGTTCATGTAGTTTTTTCTTTACACTGCCTTTTCTTAACTACCATAAAGAGGCTTGGATTTTGTGATTTGTCTCACTAGAATAGTTTCTCGGTGAAATGAAGGGATCAGTTGTTTAAGTATCAAATGCTGCTGTTTTTGGATTACATTATCTTGAAAGATTATTATATTTTTACATTTTCTGCTAATGGATTATTTCATAAAATTTATGCAAAGGACCACCTTGTCAAGTTTTGGTGGGAATTACAATCAGAAAGGTGGTTTGATTATGAACATGTGGGCTTGCTATAGGTAATGTTCTTCTGCTAAAGAACAATCTAAATTTGAGCCCAGATAGCGCTGAAGTTTCACAGGAGAAATTGCTATCCCTTGTTGCAGAACGATTGATTGATTCCAACAGTAATGTAAATGTAATAACCATGAGCAATTTTTTTTTGTTTGCTTCAATATACTTATTCTTTATTGGTTATGTTGTTTAGATTGTTTTTCTCATCATGCAGAACAAAGATGCAGGATATGTCGAAAATCAACAGCAGAATATTGCAGATGCTATTGATTTGCTTCCACGACTTGCAACTGGAATTGATGTAAATCTAAAGTTTAGGAGGTAGGCCTCTTCCCCCTCGCTCTCTCTCACTTCTTTTTCTTATTTATTTAACCAGCTTATATGACCATGCAGGATAGATGATTTTGAGTTTACCCGAGAATGTGCCATATTTGATTTGCTTGACATTCCTTTATACCATGGTTGGATAGTTGATCCCCTGGTATGCACTTTCCAAGCTTCACATTTTATTTTTCAGTTGAATTAAATTAATCTACTCCAGTTTTGTTTGTTCTTTGAATGCCTTTGATGCCTGGTTGCCTGTATGGAAGTGTTAATGAGAGGGTCTTTTCCTAATTATACTTTATATGCCCTTCAATTTTCAACTTCCATTTTTTGCTCCCCTTTTTTCTGATTTTCATTTATACACTTTACACTAACATATGCCTAACAAAATGAATTCTCCACATGTATGTCATTCAAGGTATAAGCTTGGATGCCTCTTCAGGTAATGACCAGCATGTATACTAGGGAAATGACAAAATGAAAACATTGGCATGTCTGTATAGTTGGGCACAAAAAACATGGAGGACACTAAAAATGCCAAGCTCGGTGTTTCTTGTAGATCATTAAGATTAATGTGACTTGTATTTGGTTGGCTAAAGGACTAGGGTTCATGAGAGTGCAAGTTTTTCCACAATGGAAATGCCTAAGAAGATATTCTTGATTGTGGAGATTTGAAATGGTGTGGGGAGGAAGCCTCACACTTTCTATATTAAGAGTATGTAAACTGGTCATGTATGCATGAGCTAGGACTTGATGGGCTTAGAAAATTTTCAAACAGTTGTTTCTCTGCAAACTTGGAAATCTTGTATAACCTCTCTTTTCAAAGTTAGCAGAGAAAAAAAGCACTATCTAGTCTGGTTCTACTTGTCTTGAAAGGGAAACTAAAAGTTGCAGGTAGGCATACCTGAGGTTAATTCCAATTATTTCACCAACTACATATATTGGAGAAAGCTTCACTGATAGTGGTTTTTCATGGATGGATGTCATTTGGGAATCAGACTCATTTATGGGAATAATATGTTTTTGTAATCTTGATATTGGAATCTTGCATATTTTGGCATGTCTGTTGACAGGAAATACTTTTGTCCGTTTTCATGCAGACCTTGTTAATTGTTTTCTTAAAATAAAAGGTAGGAAATGAAAATACTTGTGTGAAGCAGTAAGCACTTGTCATGTTAGGTCATTTGCTGTTTACCTTTTGCCGCTAGTGAAAATTGTTTGAAGCCAGAGTAAAACTTGTAAGCACCATATTGAAGATTAGGTAATGCTAGCAAGAATTGGAGGCTTAAAGATTTTTAGAAATTAGTTTTTAGTTTTTCGCTACTTCATTGTGAATCAACTGTTATTGATTTGGTGCATGGTTACCTCTTTAACTGGTATTGATTCGATATCCAGTTGCCTTCAAGTAAAAAATTTTCTGTATATGTTGAGCCAATGGATAATTGTTACTTTGCAATGGGATCTGTTCTTGATCAGATTTATTGGGTGCTAGTTTTTTTTTATTACTAATACTCCTATTTCAAATTAAAGCCTTAAAATTTGGACATGATTTACCCCTAGACTAAATATAGCTCAGTTAAAACATGTCCGCGGTGCAATGGCAATTGAATTTTCTGTCCTTTTGTCTTGTTAGATTGTTTTCTAGAAGTTATGCTTTGTTTGTTGCATGATCTCTTGTTCAAAAGAGATCATTTAGACATAGAGCTTCTTTCTTTTTTTCATAAACGAGGCACCACTCAATCAAAGAAGTATAAAACCAAAAAAAAAAAAAAAACCCGATAATGGAGGTCCAAGATCCTAAATTATGTCATTGAGATCTCATTATTTGCATACTGATTGCGTAATTTTACCTTTTGTGGATGCTTTCTATATTAGCCACTTTTAAAACTTACTTTATTTCCTCTCATCAGATGGAGACCATTTTCTTATATGAATGGTCACAGGTTCTTTCTGTTTTGATAGATCCCATTTGTTATCTTGATGCTGAGAAAAAAATCGATTTTTCACAATTTGCATGGGTTTCACTATTACATTTGGATGGGAATTGCTCTTTCCTTTTGCTTTCTTTTATATTTTATTATTTGTAAGTTCCTGATTCTTAAAGTTGTTCAGAATCTTGTAATTGCAAAAGCATATTTTGTTAGTTGCATTATGTTGGGGAAATAAGTAGTTAAAATTATCAGGATGTAAAATTGACAGTACCTTCCTCCTTGTTCCTTAAATGGTCCTGCTTTTTATTAGAAAGCCTCCATGGTTGGATGTCGTGATTTGGTTTTAACTTGGGAATGATTGATTTTCTTTAATCATATGCACTAGGACTATGATACTGCTAATGCCATCGGGTCAAAGTCCTATAATACTCTTATGGGGGAGCTTGTTGCTCTGGAAACAAGAAACATGGAAGATGAAAGTAAAAATGTTACCAGGGAAGATTTTAAAAGTAAGACCGAGGAAGACTGCGTTGACTTTGTTGCTGCTACAACTGCAACTTTGGGCGTTCCTTCTCCCTGTCTTTCAAAAGCTAGGTCTTTTGATGATTCTCCACGTTCAGCCTCTGATCATCAAAATGTAAGAAAAGGGGATTTAGAAGAAGCAGCAGCCCTATTGAGTGTCTTAAAATTTTCGGAGGCTGAGTTGCCATGTTCAGCAGGCGATTCTCTTGTATCTGATGTTAATGGAAGGGTTTTGTTTGTTAGTTCAGATGAAAGTACATCTATGAAGGGGGATGTGACTGTGACTTCCTTGGATACATCAGAGGGACCTGTTGGTATTGATGGCAGTTTTAATGCATTGAGCAATGATGATAATAATAATAATCTGACATCCTTGGAAACTACTCTTCCACCGGAAATGACGTGCTCTTCCTTAAAGACTGATCTGAATGTTCATTTTGATCATTCAACTTGTACAGAATCTGGAGAACATATCTCTTGTGATGATACCATTAAGAATCGTAGTGTTGACACAGGTGTTGAGATTCAAGACGCAATGTCCCTTTCTTGTGCAAAGAGTACTGCATCTTTGAATGGAGACCGTGTGGATATTTTACATTACAGTCAGAAGGTTGAGAATCAGTGCACTTCTATTACCGAGGTTCATGAACCAGCAGATATTTCAAATGGGCGTGACAAGGAGGATGTACCAGGGTCAGCTTCACCAGTTCTAGAGTCAAATTCATCTATTGGCAGAATGCAGAACATAGACGCACCTGATACCTTTACTTCAAGTGTTGATGGCAGTGAGCCAATATACGAGGGAGAAGAATGCATTTTGGATACAGGAACTTCAAATTATGAAGAGCGAGAGCCTATGTATGAAGGTGAAGTGGTTCTTGCAGAACAAGCTGATAGAACTGTGAGTTCTAAGGATGAAATCACTCCACAGCAAGGTGAGTGATGATTCATGTTAAAATATGTTAGCTGTCTTGGATTTTATTCATATCTTTGTTTCTTTTACATCCTATTGTACGATATATTGTGTGGTAAGTTAATATATTGAATATATTTGAAATGTTTTAGGGGAGCTGATAGGGAACTTTTTGAAGAACAATGCTAGTCAGTTGACCTTTTATGGGTATGTTGACCCAGTGCTTGGCTATTGAATCTCCCTGTTCCTTGTAGATTTATTTTTTGTGCTGGATCTGGATTTGGTCATCATCTGTTTTCCTTGATATTTTTTGCAGTCTCTTTTGCTTACAGGATGGGCTTAAAGAGCGAGAGCTGTGTGTTTTTTTCCGTAACAATCACTTTAGCACCATGTTTAAGGTTAGTTACAGTTTGGGATGCGCTCTTTTGTGGCTTAGCCTTCATGCTGTAGCTTCTTATTTCAAATTAGACCTGTTATTAGTAGTGACCCATTTAAAGAAATACTATTTAGATTCCTGTTTTTCTTTTCCTGGATGTCAAAGGTTTATCTACTCCTGTTTAATTTGCAGTATGATGGTGAGCTGTATCTTTTAGCTACAGACCAAGGTTACATTAATCAGCCTGATTTGGTGTGGGAGAAACTAAATGAGGTAAGACTGTGTGCTCAGATATCATCTTTGTTAAGGCATTAGATAAAATACTATACTGAGGTTGGTTCCCAATTCCAGTTCTAGTCAAAACTAGTATGCAAGGATATAATTTTGTTCTACTCTAAAATCTGGATTGAGGTGTGTGTTATTCCACATCTAATCAAAATTAACGTGATTTTGCTGGCAGTCATGCTACATTGGGTGTCTTAATAGAAGTCAATGGTAATAAAGATTTTCCTTTAAACTCCTAACTTCCAAAAGCCCATGAGTAACAAATTCATTTTCTGACTTTTTTCAATTTTCTTCTGTAACCTCAAAATAAGCTAAAGGTATATATCAGATTTCTGAATTTGCCATACCTTATTGAATAACTTGCTGAATTGTTCTTTTTAGGCATTGTTTGTGGAAAGTATATTGATCTTTTCTTCCCCTGAGAATATGTATCCTAATCTTAACTTCCCATGATTTCAGGTAAATGGAGATACATTGTTTATGACAGGCAACTTCAAGGAATTCAGGGTGGAAAGTCATTCAAATGACCCATGGGATGAGCACAATGCCGTGACCAGTACTGCTGTATGTACTTTTTGGTCCAAATATTCTTAGAACTTTTCATCTTTTTATATTTTACTATTAAAACTTATTTTTAACTACATGTCTCAGGATTATCTTGCCAGCATCGATAGTGCTGCACAAGCGGGTTTGGATATAAAGTACTCTTTTAACTTTTGTTGCTTATGCACCCATTTAATCTTTAGTTGGAATGTGGATATACGACCATTACTAATTTAGTGATCTCTATTCATGAATGTATGTACTAATTGTGCTATTATGGCAGCTCTGATCTGCAACTGGCAATAGCTCTGCAGCAACAGGAGTTTGAGCAGCAGCAGCAGCAGCAGCAGCAGCCGCCGCCGCCGCCGCCTCAACGCCATAACATGCAGCAAGCATCCAGTACTGGTGGTTCGAGGCTAATCACAGGCCCCCAGGTAGATCATTTATAATTTTTATGCTTGGATGCTTTGGATATTTTGTTGGCTATAGAAATAAGAAATCATGGTATTAGTTTTTCAGCTGCTATTGTTTATTGGCCTACCTTGGCTGGTCATTGACTTGATTTCTATTAAAAAAAAAACCAGCATAAGGATACTTCATTAACGAGGTTTAATGAATAATGTATTTTAATTTAAGGCATGCGACCAATCAATAAATACAAGATGCTTACGATTTAAATGAGTTTCTGGCACTTCTTATATCTAAAGTCTAAACTTAACGTGGAGTTTGTGAATTCCCACTCTTCTCGTGGTCATCTGCCAATTTGATAGTTTGATCTAGGATTTGTCATTCATGGACGTTGACAAGAACCTTCCGTTTAGCAGCATTTTAGGATGGCATAAAGTTAAGGGTTGAGGTAGTGCCCTATATAGAGATGATTTGTTCTGACTGTAGATCCCTTCGTTCTCTTGGAATACTATTTGCGATCACTCAACTTTTGTTTTGATTTCTTTTCTAACGAGGCAGGCGATGGCACTTTTATTTTAAACTTATAACCATATATGATTACTGATTCACAAGATTGATTTCTTTCTTCTTTTTCTTGCAGGTGCCAAGGAGCAGTGGGAAAACCACATCTTCTTCATCTTCCAGGTTTGATGCAAAGTCAAAAGACAAGTGTAGTCTGATGTGAATTTTGCTGGAGGTGTTGTGGAAGTTTGTTCATTAAATGGCTTGTATTTCGACCCCATGGTATCCTTCATAACAATAAACTGCATTAGTATAAGGTAATGTTTGGAAATGTGGTAGCGGTTGCTTTTTAAAGTATTTTTTGTAGAATGCATAAAAATAATGTTTTTTTTATTTTTTTAAAAATTATTTTTTATATTAGCACATCAAAACAATTCAAAATAAAAAAAAAATTAATTTCAAGCAAATTTTTTTTTAAATGAGAAAACATATTTTCAACCCACTAAAACAAGTGTCCCTAAGTTTCCCCTTGTAAAAAGGCAGTATATAGCCCCGCGCCCTTGCATCATCCTGTCAAATTATTCTTGTTATCTTGTTTTCTTTTCTTTTTTTATCCCGGCCCAGCATGTGCTTAGCTTTGATTTTTGTGGAATAGTGGACAGATTGAAAGGGGTCCCTTGTTTTAACATCTGGAAAAATGAGCAACAATGGTTCTAGTTTATTCAAGTGAAATGTCTTTGGAGGTGGCCCTGGTAGGTCCATATGGAGGACCCATTTACATTTAGAGCTATGTGGTCTCGCCCATGCAACTTCACCTGGCTGAATTATATCTCGTCAAAGCTAAATGCACGCTTGAAAAGTTATAGGCATGCTATTTTCGAACTACTGGCTGATGTTGATGTGGCGTAACAAATTGACAACAGCATTTAGGAATAAATTTTGGATTTATGTTAGGGTTATTGCTTCTCCAATCAAATCTTTACTATATTAAAAGCTAGTCATATCATGCAATGTCAGCATCGAGTATTGATGGAAGGGACCTCACCTTAAAAAAAAAAATATGAGAATCCTCGGTGCCCAGCTCGAAAGCTCGTTACTTTCGATGATATATTTTGACTGCATGCCCGGATGAGTTCTTGGTTTTTTTTTACCCCAAAATCCAATTGACAATGGGGCCTCCTTGTAGGCTTCTATAGCTGACGTTTCTTTCTTTGTTTTATTTTTTAATCGTTATGTGACCCAAAAAGCAATCGAAACTGCAACGCTCAGGTTAACCCTACAACAGCACAGATTCGAATTAGGTCTAGTCAGTTAGGTGTATGAAATGCCTGGTAATTGGCGGCTTCCATGGGAGATTGTTCTTCTCAAGCTGCTGCGGTTTTGTTTTTTTTGCATGATAGCTTAGGCTTATTATGATAGTTAAGGTTGATACTTCAATGTATTTGGAAATGTGATTCTTGATGTGATTATGGTTGTTTTTTAAAGTATTTTTTATTTGAAAATATATTAACATAATATTTTTTATTTTTAAAAAATTATTTTTGATATCAGCGTATCAAAATGATTTAATAACACCAGAAAAATATTAATTTGAAGCAAAGAAAATAATTTTAAATTTTAAATTTTTTCAAAAACACTTTTGAAACGTAAAAACAAATATGGCCAGATGACTTGTGTTATGTTGTAGGCTGAGTTAATTTTTTCCTAACATAAAAAAAATGCTTAAATGATGATAATATTTTTTGCATGATAGTTCGCTAATAAGCTCATCAACTTTTATTTTTTTAGTTATTTTTATATTTGTTAAAAGATTGGATTGCCTCTCATTCAAATTGATTATAACTAAAAAAATAAGATGAAAATATAAAAAGCCCCTGAATGTTAGTTTTATTTTTATTTTTTACTTTTAAGAAAAATATAATCATTTCACTATACAACTAAAGCATTAAAAGATCGAAAAGATCTTGAACCAAAATTTTAATTTAAAGGTATTTAACACATTCATCGTGCATCTAAAATGTAAAAAAACTTATTTGTTCTCGATAAATATGATAATGAAAAATAGACCTTATGGAAAAGACTGTTTTGCCCATAATTGCTAAATGATTTTGTTTGAAAATGACAAAATGATTATTTCATTGTTCTAATCCACAGTAATCTATGACTAGGTGTACAATGAAACACTAAGTTTTTTAGTTTTGTTGTGTAACGAGTGGCGTTAAAACCTTTAGCTTTAAGGTGCAATTCACCTGACTTGGGTTGATGCATCAATAAAAGTATATCATTACATTAGGAGATGAGTGAGAAAGTGAAGAGAACTTTTCAAGAAAGTTTCATGAAGATGCAATTCATAGACAGAAGTCATAACAAAAACTTCATAATTGATAATGAGTCATCTATTACTATCGCAACACCTGTAACATTCTTGTTGGTCCATGACATTAAACAAAACAACAAGACCACACCATTATACTATGATTAATAAAAACAAACTCTAAAACATGTAGGTAAATCACTATAGCAATCCATATTAAAAAGATGAGTTTGTCATTATATGGCCCATGTGTATGGTTGTGTGGCG
>Ga0325411_1006099_pt1 | contig 13256 bp, 10 predicted proteins | sample PopdelMetagenome_13_FD_206181 | JGI IMG/M metagenome (GOLD analysis project Ga0325411, IMG submission 206181) | Populus deltoides microbial communities from Bellville, Georgia, United States - Xylem-PdIQD-R4 | ecosystem: Host-associated > Plants > Phyllosphere > Stem > Wood/Secondary xylem... | reverse complement strand
CTCTCCCTCTCTAAAACAACCGCTTCCACACCTACATTCTCTTCTTCTACCCATGTTTGGTTTTGGCGACAAGCTCACAGAAGGCGGCTATAGAATTCCCTGGCTGATATGGATCCGAATATTGGTCTTGTTCCTCCTCATCTTTCTCCTTTTCTGTTTCAGTTTCTTTCCTTCAGATCTCTCAGACACCACCACCTCTTCTTCCTCAGCTTTACCATCCGCTGTTGGTGTTTTCATGCTTCTTAATTCCCATTTAGACAAGCAAACACTCAAGTTAGAACAGGGGAAGAAGAAGGGCAGATCGGGGTTTCTATCCCCGAAACAAAACGGCATCGTTTTGGTAAGTGTATCTATATTCCGGGTTTCACCCAGATTATGCTGGGTCACTCGGGTTGACCCGGAAGGTCACCTGGGTTTAGCCTGACCAAATGCAACTCTGGTTTTCATCTATGTAAAACCTGGCCACGACCCCGGGTCTGGGTTAACCCGCCCGGTTTATCCTAACCATAACTTCTAACCTACCAGTCTTCCTTCTGTTTTATAAGTTCAGCGTCATTCTCTTATCTATTTAATTCTTTTTATACCGCAAATATCCTCTTGCACAGACGCACAAGAAAAAGTTATTGTAAACAATGCAAAACTTTTACCTCAGCCTCCTCTTTTCTGTCTTCTTCATCACCTTCTTCATTTCCATTATCGTTCACAAACATAGATCAAAATTCAAACACCCTAACCTTCCTCCTGGCAGTTCAGGCCTCCCTTATATTGGGGAGACCCTTGAGCTCTTGGTGACAGGATGCAAAGGCCATCCTCAAAAGTTTTTCCTTGACCGTAAAGCTAAATATGCATCAGAAGTATTCAAAACAAATCTTTTCTGTCAGCCTGCAGCAGTCTTTTGTGGTGCTGCAGGTAACAAGTTCTTGTTCTCCAATGAGAACAAGGTTCTTAAAGCTTGGTATCCTGACTTTGTGTGCAAAATATTTCCCTCTTCAGTTCAGAGGTCACTCATTGAACAAGTTGATCGGCTGCGCACTTTGCTCCCTGAATTTTTGAGACCTGATGCCTTGAAGAGATACGTTGGCATCTTCGATACAGTTGCCGGAAGACACTTTGCATCAGAATGGGAAAATAAAGATGTAGTGGTTGTGTTCCCTCTGACAAAGAGCTTTACATTTGGGTTAGCTTGTAGCTTGTTTCTTAGTATTGAAGACCCCGACCACATTGCAAAACTTGCTAGCCCATTTAACCTTGTAGTTTCCGGTATTTTTTCTATCCCAATTGATTTACCTGGAACTCCACTCAACCGTGCCATCAAGGCCTCAAACTTTATTAGAACAGAGCTTTTTGCGATTATTAAGCGAAGAAAAAAAGATCTAGCAGAGGGAAAGGCATCACCCAAGCAAGATATATTGTCACACATGCTGTTGGCATGTGATGAGAAGGGATCATTTATGAATGAGCTAAACATTGCTGACACAATTCTTGCACTATTAGCCAGTGCACATGAGAGTACCAGTGCAGCTTGTGCATTCATTGTCAAGTATCTTGCAGAGTTACCTCATATTTATGAGGGAGTTTACAAAGGTACGTGTTGTTCATAACTCCATACTCTTCCTTACAAATATCTTTATATAAAAAACTCTAACCAATAATTGAGTTACATGTAATTTTGTTTATAATTGTATTAATAGGTGAAAATAATAATATAAAATCATCCATCAAGTTTCTCTTAATAGCTTAATATTCTATGTTGAGATCTTATTTGATCATCTAACAATTTAATTTTTTAAAATAAGATGATTTTTTCCCCTCACAGTAGAGTCTCTTTGATTAAATATTGATGGGCTTTCATCGATTGATGTGTAATGGTGAGCAAAATATTGTTTGACTTTTTTTTTCTTTCTCTTGTCGATAGAGCAAATGGAGATATCTGAAACCAAAGCTCCTGGCGATGAGTTGTTAAACTGGAATGACATTCAAAAGATGGGATATTCTCGGAATGTAATTCGTGAAGTGTTGAGACTTTGTCCAACCTTTCCTAATGTTAGAGAAGCCATCCACGAATTCTATTTCAATGGTTTCTTAATTCCGAAGGGTTGGAAGGTAAGTTTTTTTCTAACTATTTTTTGTGTGTTCTCTTTCCTTTTCTCTAAGCTGTATCGTTTTTCAATTTTATCATCAACAACAACTAAAAAATGAATTTACAAATGATTGTTACCTATATTCTAAAAAGATATAATAATTATAAATTGATCCAGCATCCATGTTAAACTAAAAAAAAATAATAAATATATAACATATTAAATTAAGAATGAGTCGTTAGTTTTTTAAAAGATAATTATAATTATTGGTTGATGTAATAGATTAGACGTTATTGATTGGTCCAAGGATCTAGCTACATCAAAGTTTTGACAGTCAAAGTCAGAGGCTCGATTATTATGCTGACCATTATGCTGAGATACTGCCGCCATTCGTCATAATCATACATACATCATGATTTTTCTTTGTCGGCATGCATGCAGGTGTATTGGAATGCAAACTCGACGCATAGAAATCCAGAATACTTCCCAGAACCCGAAAGATTCGATCCTTCCAGATTTGAAGGGACCGGACCAGCTCCTTACACATTTGTTCCATTTGGTGGAGGACCCATGATGTGCCCTGGACAAGGGTTTGCTCGCCTAGAAATGCTTATTTTCATGCACAATCTGGTGAAAAGGTTCAAGTTTGATAAATTTGTTGCAGAAGAGAAGATAATGTTTAGTCCGATGCCAATACCTGAAAAGGGAGTTCCCATTCGCCTCTTTCCTCACAGACCTTAGAGAACCAGATCCCCCCCCTCCCCCAGGTTATCTGTACTTGCAAGTAGAGGGGAAAACAAATTTTTTTGTCATTAATCATTATTTTTTATTTTTAATTCACTCTTGTCCAGCTGATTTTTATTTCATCCATCACTTTTATTTTCTCTTTTTGTATCATATCATCTAGTTTTATTTCCTTGTGTTTAGTTATTTAATTCCTGTTATTCCCTTGTTGATCTTTCTTTATATTGCTGCATTTTAAATTTAATGTTTAACATATTGTTAATCAGTAATTTTGACATTCATAAATAATTTTACAATGAAAATCATTCCACAACAGAGTTTTAAAAGCTTAATTAATTTCAAGATGATTTCCTAAAATAATTTCTGAGATGAAAAATAATTCTAGGATCCCACCGGAAGATAAAAATAAATAATAAATATTATTAATTATTAATCTCAACTTTACAATAAAAGTCATCAGACGATAGAAACAATTATTGAGGTGAAAAAAAATGAAGGATATTTTCCGGGCTCTCACCAAAAGTGGTGGAGGATCCTCAGAGATATCCACCGTGTTGAGATAAAAAATGATAAAAAGAAAATCAAAATTATAGGAAGCACACAGTAGAAATAAATAAATAAATAAATAAATAATCCTTTTTTCTAGGCTACACAAGCATTCTCAGAGGAGGAGTAAAAATCCGAGACCCCTGTCTTTGACATGACCGGAGCCGATGAATCTAGATAATTTTGATAATATAAATAAAAAATAAATTAACTAATATATAAATTTGAAGTGTGTGTTTTTATATCAAATCATTAAACTATAAAATAATACACACACATGTGCTTTATGTTAATATCAACATATGTGTATGTATTAAAAAAATATTAATTATAATAAATCTCATGCTCACCCACACAGTTGGCATTCAACTAAAGTGGGCTGGGAGCTCCTTGATGCTTGCTTGCTTCTCTGTTAGCGACGTGTGGTTCATTTCTTTCCCTTCGTTTTTCTCTTCGCTTTTCTAGAAGGGAACAAAATGGGAGGCGGGTAAAGAGTTGAACTCGTACACGAAGGCCATTAATATGAGTTGAACTTACACGTTAAGGAATTACACCGCGCAATCCACAGTAATACCTGCCCAACTAGGAGGATGATAAAAATATCTAACTAAGGTCCCAACAACCAAAAGTGGGTAGTCGTCAGCTTTAATTGAGCAGAAAAGGCCCAACCCCCCAGCACCAGCAGCCCTGGACTGGACTAAGAGCATGTTTATCATTGCCTTTGTTCTATTGTATGTTATTTTTTAATTTTATTTTATTTTAAATTAGTTTTTTTATTGTTTGAATGGATTTTTTTATTTTAGTCTTACACAGCATAAAGTAAAATTTTTAAATGATATAAAATAGATGAATACCAGATGGGTGGAGGAAAGTGAGGGCTATCCAACTTTTTAGAGATATCCTCCTGTGGTAAAAAAAATGATAAAAAGAATAGGAAGCCCATGGTAGAAATAAAAAAAAAAAAAAATTGGTTGATGGCTGCCATGTCAAACATGGCTGCTGCCTGCTGAAGGTCAAGGGTGGTTGCAATCAAGTAACTGAATGTTAAAAATGGTGGTAGAAGGGGCTTCTATAATTGACAAAAAAAGAGAGAGGATTGTCTCCGGAGCTAGGAGCTAGGAGCTAGGAGCTAGGAGCTGATATAATTGATTAAAAATTGATCCTACTAGATAGATACTTCAATTACGTGGCAGATTTATTTTTCATTTTTATAAAAATTACAATAAAAATTTATAATATAAAAAATAATATATTTGTTATTATAAATAATAATTATGTTTTCAAATTTATTAATTATTTTATTAATAATATTAATTATAATAAAAATAATAATATTTATGGCATAAATGATTATATTAAGAATTTCAAGATTGATTACACATTACAACACATAATAATATTTTTTATTGTATATTAAGGAATGTAGTTGTGATTGCTTTTTAAAATTCTTTTTATACAAAAAAATATATCAATAATATTTTTTTATTTTTTAAAAATAATTTTTTCACAAGCGCTTTTTGAACTTGAAGACAAAACACCCACATGAAGGTAACAACCATATATCACAAAGATTTTATTCGCCTATCCCTATATTCATAATTGAAGAGAAATTTTACTATAATCGGAACCAATACAAGTTCTGAAGAACTATCAAACCCGAATCCCACACCATGAGTTTCTCATGCTAGCTCTCTTTTTAGCACACAAGAGCACACCAGGTCATCCTTAAAAAAAAAAAAAAAAAAAACCAGGCCTAAATTGGGAATATATCTTAGTCATAATCCTAATCTTTTTCTAGACAAAACAATCACAAGTCTTTCATTGTACCGTGTGAGTTAAAATTGAAGTCCTTATACAATAAAGATTTGAATTCATGCCACATCTCAACAAATTATTATCCTTTTTTAATTGCAAACAATACAGCTAAATTTCTGGACTGAAATGCACAAGTTCAGCAGTCACCAGAAAATAAATATTAAATCAAGACAGGAGGCTCATCCAATGAAACCTCTCATTCTGATACTAATCATGCATATTTGGCTAACTGAAGACTCCCAAATTGCAAGATCAACAATAAAATACAATCACCTGCCACTGTCCAAGTCCTTGCTTGCTATTTGAACCCAATTTCTTGACAGCAATGCGCAATTTCCTACTTTTCTTAAAAGGCACCTTTTCTTTTAGTGAACCCTTGTAGACACTGCCAAACCCTCCCTTTCCCAGGACCATGTCATTTCTAAAATCGAAGGTTGCTTCCTTCAATTGTTCCAACGTGAAAACTTTCAACTTTGACGGAAGGGCTGGGATTTCGATGTCCTCGGGGACAATTTTACCCCGAATAGCATCCTTTGCTTGAGAAATCCATATTGTAAAATTGGTGGTGGCTATAGAGAACCAGCTGTTGCCAGAGACATTGCTAACAAGATAAGATATATCACCTGAATAAAACAAGTATCAGTTGTACAAACTGGAATCTTTATGACCTGAAGCAAGCTCCCTAATTCAACATCTCATCAAGGGTCTAAAGAAACCATGTATAGAAATTAAAACCATGCACCAACATATCACAGTCTAGTTCAAAGTGAAAATAAAAAAGAAGATAAAAACAGAATGCTTTGAATAACAAATAGTTTTCCTACAAGCTGGCCTAGGAAAATATTGAAGGAAAATGTGCAGAATGGTGTCATGGTTAATTAGACACCAACCTTCAATGAGATGTCCAGGAGGGGTAGGAGCTGCGTCTGGGTCAATTAATGGATCCGGGGCTGGTGCTGATGCAGAAGCTGGTGCTGGTGCAGGGGATGGATTTGGCTTGGCACTCCAACAAATTCCCATAAAAAAGAATTCTATGATTCTATCTATCTTTTAGTAAATGATCCCGCTCACGCTCAGCAAGGTTTATTTTATTTTGAAATACAAGTGGTGGACTTGCTAGATACATGTTTCATTGACTCGCATGTCTTTGTCTATAAAGTATAAACAGTAATTCTCCTCCACACATTCTTATTTTATTTTGATTATACATTTGTTTTTTATTTTATTTTTTAGTTACCGTTCATAGAGGTTTTTAGTTACCGTAGGTCCGTAGTGAAGGGATGTGAAAATGATAATAATAATTTATTAAGATATAGAAGGTTCTAAGTGCATGTTTGAAGCTGCAACTGCATTTACAGTAAAATATTATTTATAAGTGTTTGGTTAAATATTAATTATATTTTTATTGTTATGGTCCCACTAAGGCTGTAACTCAATTTCTTGAAAAACAATTTGGATTTGCTTATTGGGGTGTGTTCTCCTCTCTTTTTCCCTGACAGTGCAGATTTACTAGCTGGTCATCGTCATTTTGCTTTAGTAAACTTATCGAAAATGTCGTGCAGGGTAGCCTGCTCTTTCCCTTCTTCTTTTTTTTTTTTTTTCTTTTTCTTCTGCTATATGAAGACACTCTTCATTGTTTATGGGTGAGATCTATTCCAGCCCAAACCTAAATGCATTGAATTGGATTTGACCCAGTAAAATAAAACAAATCCAACAACATTTCTCAGATATTGTGTTTTATTCAAAAAACTAGTGTTTAACATTATTCAATTACATTACATAATTACATTAGAAAGAGATCACATGATAATATAATATTTGTAGAATTTGATCGCAATCCCAATTTTTTTTCAGATGATATTTTACATGATGTTGTTGCACGCTCGGGAAGCCATGGAAACTGTAGTCCTTCTCGGACGGATTTTTGTACGTAATGGAATTGCAGATAGTTTAATGGAACAATAAAAAATACTTTATATAATATATTGTTTATTTCATGATGTAATAGTACTAGTTAAATCTACAATATTTCAATCAAAAACCATCAATATTAATATATTTCTTTTTTAGTTATTTTATAACCTCAATTTGAAAAACATCCTTAACTAAATACATTAAACTATTTTTTGTTCAATCTTAATTTCAACCACAGTTTTAATCAAACATATATTTTACCAAACCAACATCAACTAAAAGTGCTTTTTAAAAAATAATTTTTTTCAAACCACAACCACAAAAATTACTACAATACCAAACACTAGAATATTTTCATACTAAAGTGAAAACTTGTAAAGTGTCAAGTAGAAAAACCGGGTGTTCATGCAGAATATTTTTATAATTAAAAATATATTAAAATAATATATTTTTTTATTTTTAATATCAACACATCATATAATAGGATAATATATATATATCCATTTACATATTAAATTTAGATTCTCTGTATTTAGAAAAAAAAAATTCTTTAAACTGAGTTTTGTCCATTTTTCTACCTTGGTTAATGGGCTTTAGCCATAGAACTCTTTAATGATATGATAATATTCACTTACATGCTGAATTTAGATTCTCTGTATTGACCAAAATCATTGAACTGAGTTGTGTCACTTTTTCTATCTTATAAAATTTAATTTAAGATGCATATTAAATAGATTTTTTAATGAAATGTAAAAATAAAAAAATCAAGAAAATAATCTACTTGATCAATTCATGATATCAAGATTCTTCGCGTTATTAAAGAATACATAATAATAAATAAGTTGAATTGTGTATTTATATTTATATTTCACACTTCCATAAATATCACACAATTCCCATTTTATACCCAAAATCATCGCAATGGAGATAAATTACCATTAACACTTGAAGAGTTCAGAACTAGGCTTAATTCCACAAGAAGAATGGTATTGAAACGCACAGTCCACTTGCCTCTCGTTTGGACACTGTTCAAGATAATATGGACTCATCAGTGTCATTTAACAATGCATCATTGCTAGGAATAAGTTTCATTCTGAAGACAGAGCTGATTTTTTAAGCAAATCGTCAGAGAAAATCATTCGAAACTCTTTTAACCATCATGTTGGTCATCATTCGAGACATTGCTAACAAGAAAAGATATATCACCTGAATAAAACATGTATCAGTTAAACAAACTGGAATCTCTATGGCCTGAAGCAAGCTCTCTAATTCAACATCTCATCAAGGGTCTAAAGAAACTATGTATAAAATTAAATTTCAATCAAAATTTAATATTTTTTTTATGATTTTATTTCTGATTTCAATCAATTAATTTGAAAAAAAATTAAATTTAGTCTTTTAAAATTCCAATTTTCTTAATTAAATTCAAATTGGGCGCCCAAACTTAATTTTTTACCAATTAAACTTCAAATAAAATTAATTTGACCCATTTAAAGTATAATTAAGTCCTTACACTTAATTGAATCCTTTAATTAGACCCAAATTAATTCTTAAACATAATTAAAATTCAATTTGACCCATGATTAAATCAAATTAGCCTATTAAAAATTTAATTATCTCATTGGACTTAATTTTTATGCAAATTCATCTAATAATCTTTTAATTTGACCTTGAATTTGAATTGTTTATTTATTTTTGGGTATAATAAGATACAATTAGGCCTTGATCAAAATTATAGATGTATTTTCTGACCTGTTTTTTTCACATAGCCGGTATTTATTTTATTTTTTTGATTTTTATTTTGAAAAACAAGTAAATTTTAGAAAATAATCCAGAATTGAATTGCAAAGCTGGCTATTATTTTTATTTGAAAGTTCGTATACGTACATATAATGTTTTAAAAAATATCAAATAGGGAAGCCCAAGCAGGGACACAATACATACCACCATGGCAATTAGATGTTTCTGGTTATAAGCACGAGTTTTGATCTTCTCTAGTGTTTCTTTCATCTCAGAGCAAGCATTGCTATTTCTGAAGTCTGCCCAGTAACATACTTCCCCTCCAACCTGGAGTCCATTATGCCTCTCAACCTGAATCTATTATTTACATATTTCTTGGCCCATTCCTCTACGGTTAAAGTACCATCAGCCATGATTTTGGTAAAAAAAAATCTTACAAGTATACAAGGTACAGGAAATTACCAGTCTGAGCATAAAGAGGATCCATATAACCAAATGTGCCAACAATTCCATCTTCTTGTATATATTCATCATGATCTTCTTCTTCTTTTTTATTATTCTTTGCTTTTGTTTGGTCATCAGATCTAGAGAAGAATTATGAAATATATATTTGGCCAGAAATAAACGTTGCTTTTGTTGTTAACCCTAATCCCTGAGATTGTAAACTCCCATTCTATATAAAGTTTGTCACATGAGCAGTGTAATCACCGATTTATTGGCACCAACTCCATCAATCATCAATAATTTAAAGACTAATTTGTATACTCAAGAGAGTAATTAGGTATTGTGCTAATGATATAATAAATAAGATAAGAGATCTGAATTTAGCTAATAAAGTTAAAAAGATGTTTCACTCCATTAAAGATATAAAAATTGATTACTCTTATATCAGAAAAATGATGACTTGAGTGATTAAAAATGCTAAAAAAACCTAACTATTTAGACTTTATTATTTTTTATGATGACATCAGAGCAACCGCCTTAGAAACACGCCTGAGAACAAGTCGTGTGGTTCCTGAGCAACTTGCTTCAACCCACCAAGAATAACCCATGCCCATCCATCCAAAAATCAATTCAGCGTTCCATTAACAAATGCATTTTATAACAGCTCTTCCCTGGTGGCATTGGATCTTAGATTCAACATTTTTATTTTTATTTTAAAGTCATTTTAATACGGTTATCAATTAATATTAAATCTGCTTGATTACTTAGCTTTTCCCGTTATAGCCTAGTTTTAAGTGCTTCGTTTGTTTTCAATTCACAGAATCGAATAGCTTGTTTCAATTTAATACGCAACTATGTGCCGGTGTTTAATGATGTACTCTTGGGATGTTTTTTCAATGTCTAAAGCCTTGCCGTTTGACCACTTTAATCAGTTCTAGTCTTCTAGAAGAGGGTGGAGATCTTTTTTGCGGCGTTCGTTTTTGACTGCCAGGATTCAGAGTCAACATCCAGATTTCGAGGCCTCTACCCCTTGAAATCACTCCCATAGCTTAGCTCCTACCTTTCCCATCATTGTGTCCTCCACCGGGCTCTCTCTCTCTCTCTCTCTCTCTCTCTAAAACAACCGCTTCCACACCTACATTCTCTTCTTCTATCCATGTTTGGTTTTGGCGACAAGCTCACAGAAGGCGGCTATAGAATTCCCTGGCTGATATGGATCCGAATATTGGTCTTGTTCCTCCTCATCTTTCTCCTTTTCTGTTTCAGTTTCTTTCCTTCAGATCTCTCAGACACCACCACCTCTTCTTCCTCAGCTTTACCATCCGCTGTTGGTGTTTTCATGCTTCTTAATTCCCATTTAGACAAGCAAACACTCAAGTTAGAACAGGGGAAGAAGAAGGGCAGATCGGGGTTTCTATCCCCGAAACAAAACGGCATCGTTTTGGTAAGTGTATCTATATTCCGGGTTTCACCCAGATTATGCTGGGTCACTCGGGTTGACCCGGAAGGTCACCTGGGTTTAGCCTGACCAAATGCAACTCTGGTTTTCATCTATGTAAAACCTGGCCACGACCCCGGGTCTGGGTTAACCCGCCCGGTTTATCCTAACCATAACTTCTAACCTACCAGTCTTCCTTCTGTTTTATAAGTTCAGCGTCATTCTCTTATCTATTTAATTCTTTTTATACCGCAAATATCCTCTTGCACAGACGCACAAGAAAAAGTTATTGTAAACAATGCAAAACTTTTACCTCAGCCTCCTCTTTTCTGTCTTCTTCATCACCTTCTTCATTTCCATTATCGTTCACAAACATAGATCAAAATTCAAACACCCTAACCTTCCTCCTGGCAGTTCAGGCCTCCCTTATATTGGGGAGACCCTTGAGCTCTTGGTGACAGGATGCAAAGGCCATCCTCAAAAGTTTTTCCTTGACCGTAAAGCTAAATATGCATCAGAAGTATTCAAAACAAATCTTTTCTGTCAGCCTGCAGCAGTCTTTTGTGGTGCTGCAGGTAACAAGTTCTTGTTCTCCAATGAGAACAAGGTTCTTAAAGCTTGGTATCCTGACTTTGTGTGCAAAATATTTCCCTCTTCAGTTCAGAGGTCACTCATTGAACAAGTTGATCGGCTGCGCACTTTGCTCCCTGAATTTTTGAGACCTGATGCCTTGAAGAGATACGTTGGCATCTTCGATACAGTTGCCGGAAGACACTTTGCATCAGAATGGGAAAATAAAGATGTAGTGGTTGTGTTCCCTCTGACAAAGAGCTTTACATTTGGGTTAGCTTGTAGCTTGTTTCTTAGTATTGAAGACCCCGACCACATTGCAAAACTTGCTAGCCCATTTAACCTTGTAGTTTCCGGTATTTTTTCTATCCCAATTGATTTACCTGGAACTCCACTCAACCGTGCCATCAAGGCCTCAAACTTTATTAGAACAGAGCTTTTTGCGATTATTAAGCGAAGAAAAAAAGATCTAGCAGAGGGAAAGGCATCACCCAAGCAAGATATATTGTCACACATGCTGTTGGCATGTGATGAGAAGGGATCATTTATGAATGAGCTAAACATTGCTGACACAATTCTTGCACTATTAGCCAGTGCACATGAGAGTACCAGTGCAGCTTGTGCATTCATTGTCAAGTATCTTGCAGAGTTACCTCATATTTATGAGGGAGTTTACAAAGGTACGTGTTGTTCATAACTCCATACTCTTCCTTACAAATATCTTTATATAAAAAACTCAAACCAATAATTGAGTTACATATAATTTTGTTTATAATTGTATTAATAGGTTAAAATAATGATGTAAAATCACCCATCAAGTTTCTCTTAATAGCTTAATATTCTATGTTGAGATCTTATTTGATCATCTAACAATTTAATTTTTCAAAATAAGATGATTTTTTCCCCTCACAGTAGAGTCTCTTTGATTAAATATTTATGGGTTTTCATTGATTGATGTGTAATGGTGAGCAAAATTGTTTGACTGTTTTTTTTCTTTCTCTTGTCAATAGAGCAAATGGAGATATCTGAAACCAAAGCTCCAGGCGATGAGTTGTTAAACTGGAATGACATTCAAAAGATGAGATATTCTTGGAAAGTAATTCGTGAAGTGTTGAGACTTTGTCCAACCTTTCCTAATGTTAGAGAAGCCATCCACGACTTCGATTTCAATGGTTTCTTAATTCCGAAGGGTTGGAAGGTAAGTTTTTCTCTAACTATTGTTTGTGTGTTTCTCTTTCCTTTTCTCTATGGTTTATCGTTTTCCAAGTTTATCATCATCAACAACTAAAAAATGAATTTACAAATGATTGCTACCTGAATCCCAAGAAGGTATAATAAATAAATTAATAACATATAAAATTAAGAATGAGTCGTTAGTTTTTTAAAAGATAATGTTGTTAGTTGATGCAGGAAGACTATCTACTATAATTGTTGGTTGATGTAATAGATTAAGACGTTATTGATGGGTCCAAAGATCTAGTCACAACAAAGTTTCACAGTCAAAGTCAGAGCGTCATTATTACGCTGACAATTATGCTGATGATGCCGACATTCGACAGTAATAATCATTCATCACAATTTGTCTTTGTGTGCATGCATGCAGGTGTATTGGAATGCAAACTCGACGCATAGAAATCCAGAATACTTCCCAGAACCCGAAAGATTTGATCCTTCCAGATTTGAAGGGAACGGACCAGGTCCTTACACATTTGTTCCATTTGGTGGAGGACCCATGATGTGTCCTGGACAAGGGTTTGCTCGACTAGAAATGCTTATTTTCATGCACAATCTGGTGAAAAGGTTCAAGTTTGATAAATTAATTGCAGATGAGAAGATAGTGTTTAATCCGATGCCAGTACCTGAAAAGGGAGTTCCCATTCGCCTCATTCCTCACAGGCCTTAGGGAACCAGATTCCTCCCACCGCGTTATCTGTACTTGCAAGTAAAGGGAAAAACAAAAGTCA
>Ga0325411_1006097_pt1 | contig 13257 bp, 11 predicted proteins | sample PopdelMetagenome_13_FD_206181 | JGI IMG/M metagenome (GOLD analysis project Ga0325411, IMG submission 206181) | Populus deltoides microbial communities from Bellville, Georgia, United States - Xylem-PdIQD-R4 | ecosystem: Host-associated > Plants > Phyllosphere > Stem > Wood/Secondary xylem... | reverse complement strand
AAATTTTCAAAATAGGAAGCAAGGGCCTTGTTTGGATTAAATTAAAAATATGAAAAGTAATGATCATAAAACATTAGGTGAACCAAATAAAATCTTTATTTTTATAGTGGGGAATTTGAAAAATAACAATCTCGGTGTTTTTCAAGTTTTTTAAAAGTGGATAATTAAAAAAAAAACACATGTTTTCAAGAAAAAAATTTCAATTCTTAATCAGTAAACGCATTTGGTTTAGTTTTTCATTTCTTAATTTTTTTTTCCAAAAAATTAAAAAACATTCACAAATAAATACAATATTTTCAAGTATTTTTATGAAAATGCTTTTTCTTTGTGAAATGTGGAAAACAAATCCACCCAAGTGGAGCATAAGCACATGTTTAACTAAATCTAATTCTTTATTCACCACAATAATTAATAAAATAATATTGATTACCAAAACAATTCTTTTTTTAAGTAAAATGTACAATTTTAACTCTTAGATATGGATTTTGATGGTAGTTCATGAGATTTAGCAAACATGAAGAATAAGCAACTTAATTAACATCTTATTATATGTTATTAACAAACATGTTTTCCAACTTTTTAATTAACCTTTTAATTAGATTCAAAGTAAAACTTCTTATAAATGCAGAACCAAGAGATTAATTTATTGGGTTCTCGTGCTTTTATTTTTCTTTTCCCACCCATCATTGTAGAGAAAAGAGACTAGTTGTCAATCCTCATGAACGCATCCTTACAGGGGAAAAAAAAAGGGGATGGATAATTCTAAATGGTAACTTAAATGGTTAGATTTTAGATTTGTTTTTCAATGGTTACTTGTTTGAGTTTTTTTAGAATTATTGAAAATTTACATGATCATTAATTTTAGAACCGTGAGACTAGTCGAAATACATATAAGCTGCCCGAACATCAATATTAATTAAAAAAAATAAAAAAAGAAGACTGGCTGTCCGCCGGCTGAACATTTACTTAATTCTGAACCGCATGCTACTGTGGTCATGCCTAACTCCCTATATAAACCATGGAGCAGCAACTCATATCCAGTGCAAATCAAACACAACCTAAAGAACTATATATATAGTGCACCTTCTTTCTTGACCATGGTACTTTCACCGCATCTGTTTCTCTCTTTGCTTGTAATACTAGCAACCAATACCATTGCAGCCGAGGACTTGACGGCCTACACTGTCACCAACAACGCTTGTGCAACGGCTGGTGGAGCCAGGTTCACAGGTGATATCGGGGTGGATCATAGCAAGCAAATACTAGCATCCGCAACAGCATTCATATGGAGTATCTTCCAACAGACTGACCCAGCAGATAGAAAAAATGTTCATAGGGTGGACTTGTTCATAGATGACATGGATGGTGTTGCATACGCTGATAACAATGAGATTCATGTCAGCAGCAATTACATAGGGAACTACACTGGTGATCTGGAAAGAGAGTTCAGTGGGGTGCTTTACCATGAAATGACACACGTATGGCAATGGGACGGTAACGGAACAACTCCAGGAGGATTAATTGAAGGGATTGCTGATTTTGTAAGGTTAAAGGCTAATTACGCACCTAGTCACTGGGTGCAACCAGGGCAGGGTGATAGGTGGGATCGAGGGTATGATGTTACTGCTAGGTTTTTGGACTATTGTAATGATCTTAGAAAAGGGTTTGTGGCAGAGCTTAACAATAAGATGAGAACTGGTTATAGTGCTCAGTACTTTGTTGATCTGCTGGGGAAGACTGTTGATGAGCTTTGGACAAACTACAAAGCCAAGTACGGAACATGAAAGAACTTGGTTAATCAAGAGCTGAAATTATAGAATGTTGCACGCTTGTAATTGCTCGCATCAATATACAATGGACAATTGCAGTGGCAACTTCTAAGAACGATCACTTCGAAATTAGTTTCCTTTCTGCGACCTTGATTTCCTGCAATGACATTTCTCAATACATGTACGCATCCATTGATCCAATTTAAAAGGTGAAATGCATTTTTCCATTTGCTTTCAAATTGGCCATGGCCGACCCCGAGAGTCAGATAGAGAACGCATCTCCAGTGATCCTATAAAAACGGAAACGGAAAGAGTTCCAAGAAAATTATAAAATTACTCTCACAGGGGAGGAATTCAGATTTATTTCTTTTCCTTTAGAGGAAAATTACAATCCGATATAATGTTGCGGTGAAATGCGTTTTTACTGAAAATAGCTCAACCAAAGCTCCAATATTTAAACCAAAACTTTACCCCCAAGCATGTCATCACTGCACTTGCTGAATGGCTAATACAACTTCATCAATGGATTGGAATTTTTTCCTTTCTTTGAGAACCATCTTCGCCAGGTCAAGAGCCTGCTGCTCGCATTTGGCTCGTTTGCTAGCATCAGTAATTGATTCAAAATCCTCAACATGGGCTACGCCAACAATTCTCCTGTCATGCAAAGATTTAAATCAACATGTTGCATTCAATTTAACAAATTCTTAGAAACAGGACGTTTTAATTTCACAAAAAATAAGATGGGACAATCAAGCTATGAAATTGCAGTTTCCCACTATAAGGCAAGTTATAATCAGTTTTCCAGTAGGTCATGCATCACTAAAACTAAATATGGTGGATTCATTCCTTCAAAAGATCACATGATCCAAATGATTTTCGCCCATTTCCCAAGCCAAAAGCTGATTGATATCAAGCTTTGTCTTCCCAACTTAAGATGTCCCCCCTGTTTAGACTTCCTAAATAGTCTCAGATCCTAGTGAACATTAATGATCTATCTAGTGGCTTTACATGGGACCAAAGGTGAAGAAGCAGCCATGCAGTTTTCCCTAATTAGTTTGGAATAAGGTTTCTAGAGTAGCTTTTTGTTGAAAAACAATGTATTGTACAGAAGTCTAAAATCCAACGCCAAAAGTTAAAATTGAAAAAGACCATGTCCTGGAAACATATATGATGATGTAGTCTCATGATAGATGGGATGGTGAATCAAGCCGCATAACTTTCCTTATCATTTCAGCAAATATAAATTCTTTAAGTACAAGAATTTTAAGAAACCACATGTCAACTCACCTTATCATTTTAGCCGCACCAAATCCCAAGGTGTCATGGAGCAAGTCTTGCATGAATTTTCTCTTCGCAAGCAGCCGAAGCTCAGGATTATTATAAATTTCTGGAAGATATGCCTCACCAGAGCCATCCTTGTGCTCATCCCAGAGTGCAGTGAACTTTTTGTAGAAAAGACTCCAGGTGTCTCTGATTGTCCTTAAAATCCACTCTTTAAATCTCTGCATACGAGTACAACTTTCAGAGACAAACCTCAACAAACAACAGATAATAAATGTATTACAAATTAAAACGTTGTGCCTTCCAGTTCATAAGCAAACTGAAACTACCTCCTCGTTTATTGAAACATGACCTAAAAGAAGCACATCCCACAAATAAAGAGAGGAATAAGATATAAATACAAAATTAGGGTGACTTGGAAAATATTTTTAGTTGATAAATAAATGAAGGTTATGGAGATAGTATTTCAAAATAAGAGAAAAGGAAATAAAAATAAAAAAGCACAGAATGGTAATTAAGACATACTTTTCGGTCATTCATTTGATCGGCATGCCCGTCTTGAGCATAAAAGGCCAAAATCAAATTTCCAATAAAAGCTCCAATATCAAAACCCATTGGACCATAAAATGCAAATTCTGGATCTATAACTTGAGTAGAATCATGGGTAACCATGACAGAACCAGTGTGGAGATCTCCATGTACTAAGGCTTGGGCTCTCTCACAAAACCTATGAGGGGAAAAAAACTCTGGTAAATCATATGATCAGCTTAATAAAAGGGGACATACTGTTACATCTTGTGAAATGAATGAGCAACAAAAATGAAACAATACATGGATTTCAACTCAGCAACTTCAAGTTTTAAAATATTATCTTCACGGACAGCCTCAGCATCACGGTCAAGATGAGGGGAAGTCCAACGATTATATTGAGATATTTTGTATGGGTCAGAGAAAACAACCTGCTCAGTAAGCCTGGATAACTCCACATTCCCACAGAATTCAGCAACTGCATAGAGCATTTATAGTGCGCACATCAGAAACATTTCTTCAAGGTCGCCATTTGCAATGCACCAGTGAGAAATTGAATATGACAAATAGCAAATTAAAACAAATGATAAACAACAGAGTAGAATTACTTACCATCACGTTTATGCTCAGTGGTAGTACGATAGAGAAGCGAAGTGTAGTAAAGAGTCTTTGCCATATAATCAGACATGTGTTCTGCTAGCAAGGGATACTCAATTCCAGCAATCAACCCTTTTCTCAAGATGATATGTGGGGGCTCCAAATATCGCATAGCAATCACAGACATAGTACGGTCAAAATGATAAACTTCAGGCACATTTTCCGGGCACAATCGGCCATGCTCTCTGAGTGCCAAAGCCTCAAAATATGCTCTTTCCTTTGTCATTGGCCATGATTCTCCAATACATCGTATGTATGAAAGTGCCTGAACATAAACACTACTAGATTAGAACAACAAAAAACCAGTTCAAATATAATCCCAGATATTTCCGTCCCATTTACTTCATATGAAACGAAAAACTATTTTGAACACTGAATTTGTATCTCATCTCATTAACTTAACAATTAACTTATAAAACTGAATATGTCATCTAGTAGTAGACATGATGAAATTCCAAATTTTAAGTGAATTCAACAAGACAGTGCGAGAGATATATAAATTAATTGGTCGTTTAACATATCGTAGCGTTGAAACACTGACCCACTATAGTGTTCAAATACAAATTGAAGAAGTTATAACACATTATTAATTTTTTCTAAAGAAGTGCTTGTTCAAGAGGGCCTAAAAAAGACTTCAAATTTACAAATTCACTTCATTCTCTACATTCTCCCATCAACAAAACAAACCCACATGGATTTTAAACACAAAATAAAAAACATAGACCCGACCCGATTTTTTTCACTTACTTGCTTGATGACAAAAGACCCAGATGGGCTAGCGACTATGTAGACGAAATTGAGATTCCCATCACCTACTTCTTTGATCTTCAAGTCACCGAAATTGTTACCGATCTTATCTGACAAAACAGAAGTGGCCTTAATGTACTCAATTAAAGATTTCTCGGCCAGCGGCCTGAACTCTGTGAATGCCATTTTTTATTGACGATGTTGAACTCTTGGTGGCAGTGAGGATTCCAAGGGGGAGAGAAGTTAGATATTAGGAAAAGGTGGTGACTCATGTTGAAGATGATGCGAGGTTTACGGGTTTTTATTTTTTTCAATTACAGTTTTATCGTTATTTTTATTTGAAAATATATTAAAATAATATTTTTTTAAAAGTTTTATTTTAAATTTTACCTATAAATTCACAGATAAAATACGATAATCGTAAAAACCTTATCAATAATTTCTAATCCATCGATAAAGAAAAAACCTTATAGTTTTACAGATGGACATTAAGTGCCAAAAAAATTTACCAGCTGGAATATAATGACGAAATGATTCCATCGGTGATTGATGGTGGTAGTTGGAGTAATTTTATTTCAACTGTCAGTAAAATACCGACGGAATAATTCCGTCGATGATGTAACAGTTGAAATGGCATTTGCAATAATTTTTTCCAACTCTCTAGAATATACCGACGAAATAAGTTCGTCAGTAATCTTGTCTATAATAATTAAAAAAATATATTTAAAAAAATTCTATTGAACAGAAAAAAATAATTAAAAAATAAATTTGTATAAAATTCAAGTATACAAAAATAAATTATCTTAATATAAAAGCCAAAAATTTATTACAAATTTATACATTCAAATACAATGAAACTAGAACAAAAACAGCGATGGAGGAGGAGGAGGAGGTTGGTCATTCCCAAGACCAAAGGGTCATTAAGGGGATGCACATGTACCACCCATCTGTAATCTAATATCCATGACCATTCGGCGGAGTTTTTTATAATCCGCAGAGAGTCATTCATATTTTTCATTTAGATGGGTCGTATGTTCTTGCACTCCTTGCTGTAACAAGGCCGCGAACTTCAGAGACTGAGTGCTTGATAACAATTGCGAGCTCCCAACGATTGAAACACTATGAGTCATCTGCAAGTTCTAGGTCATAGTGTTGGAGAGTCCTTATACCTGATTTCTTTTGGGTCCACCAGAAGATCTCGCCTCCATCCATAAATCCGGATCAAAATCCGGGTGGGTTGAAGGATTGTCCCTGTATCTCTCCTTCAACTGGTTGTTCTATGTCTTCTGGAAATAAAAAATGAAATAATCAAATTCAAGAAAATAATATCTTAGAAAAGAAAATGGTTGAAAACCAACGTACCACAAAGTGTTAAACTTAGTTGTTGATGAACTGTTGCACCTCTTTTTGGCGATCTTCACTCCACACATGCGTCTCCACAAAAAGTTCCATTGGGCTTGGCACACGTCTAAGATCCGTAGCCTATAAGAAAAAAAATATTGTCAATTAAATATATTTATAAATAAAAACAAATTAATTAAAAATAGATGTAATTAAAATAAATCTTATCATTCACTTCACATGTGAAACGAACAAAACGAAGCCGCTAATGTGCATGGTAATCGAACCGTGAATTTGTCGGCTCCAAATCCCCGCACCGGATTGTGAGCGTCGTGTAAAATGATCGGACATCATGTGCTGAATATATTCCACTCATATATATTCTTCGGGATGTATGGCGGCCTAAAATCCTTCCAAACTGCGACGTTATTCCAGCTTGGTAGAGCGTTTTCTCTGACATATTTTTTAGAATTGTTTTGCGCCTTATACCAAAAATCATGCAACCTATATGATTCAAATGTATTATATATGAGTTAATGACAAATGAAATTTTAATATTTAAAATTCAAAAAAAAATTATCGTAATGTTTTCGATGTCACATAGCTGAAGCGTGATTCTCACAAACCCTCCTTGCAACATTATCATTTGCTTTATTCCACTCAAATTTAGCCTTACAGTAAATATTTATAAAAAATAATTCAATAATTTCAATAAAGTAGAGGAATTAACATAAAAATAGTAAAAATTTTAAGTTAACACTAACCTTAAATATTGTAAATCATGCATCGACCTATGGTTTCCAATCAGGATGTTTGGAAATTTGGTTCCATCGAAATAATGGAATTTCCATCGACAATTTAAATGTCAATGTTATTATTCGATCAGCCTCAATATTTGTGAGCCTGAAAATTGATAATTTTAATGAAATATTATTTATTCATAAATTGTTAAACATAAACCAACTCAAAGCAAAACAAAGTTACATTAAAAGATCGTCCTTCCAATACGCCTCATATTTGCAAGTGAATGGATTCTACTGTGAATGGACACCGCCTCTACATTACGGAACCACACTCGAAGAGTCAGCGTCGTGAGTCGATACATGTGCTTCAAATGCCTCTTATTGGTCAGCACTTAATGACATGTGTTGTCATCATCGTTGGATCCCACCATTTGAATCTTTTGACAATGGCTCTTGATGTCTCTTAACATATAGCTTCCATCAAGCTCACATTTTCTTCATTTCCATTATTCCAATCTACCAACTCTTCTGAAGCTATCCAAGAGGGATTGAACAAAGTTCATCTCGATCCAAACTTGCAACTTCTCTTAAGGAACCTTCATCGTCATCCTAAAAAAAGACGATTAAGATCTCACTAATATTAATTAGACAACTGGCTTCCATCAGAAACTCTGTACATGACTAAACAGAAAAAGGATGTTGTGCCAAATTTTCTTCCTCGTATTCTCTATTCCCTACCAAAAAATCAACAAATACAAACTAAAACATTGACTGATTTTTTTCGTTGGTATTTTATGGTGATCTTTACCTACTAAATTTTTTCCATTGCTAAGTCCGTCAATAAACACCGATGGAAATATGTTGTCAGTATATACTGAGGGAATCTTAGTCGGAATAGAAAGAATAAAAACAACCAAACAATATAATGATGTATAAGTTTTTACAGACACCGTTACCAATGAAATTACAATGGAATTCAAACAGGAAAACCATACAATGACGTGGCATTCATACCTATAGAATTGCCGATGGAATCACTATCAAAAGAATTTCATCGATAAATCATCAATAATATTTAATATATGACCTAACGCTCGACCCTCTTCTCCCCCTCCCCTATTTCTACTTCTTCTTTAAAAATTCTTTACAACAAAATAGCCCCCCCATTCCCCCACTCATTTCAACACAACTCATCATTTCGTAACTTTTTCAGTCATAACACCACTCTGTTTGACAGCATCTGTGTTCTGATTGAAATTTTATTGAGAATGTTCCATCTTAAGTAAGCAAATCGACCCTTTTTTTTAATTTGAACACAATTTTAAAATGTTAGTTTTTTTATATTGCATATTTTTGTAGTGTATGTATTTTATTTTGGTGTTTACTTGTTTTATTATTTTTTCTTCAACAAACTTGTTATATGGATTTATGATTTTGTACATGTTATGATTTATTTTAGATTTTGAAAAATTATATTTTTTTATAAATTGTTGAAATTTATGTCGAATTGCAGACTTAGGTGTGTTGTGATAAAAAAAAATAATGGCTTGTTTAACAAGTCTGTTTTATATTTTGTCAATTTTATTGTCGAATTGTAATTTCCTTAAATGTGTACACATTTATATCTACGTAGATAATTGACAATGAATTAAAACAAGTATTAAAGTAGGTTGAATAATCTTGAGCTAAATCAGTATTTTTACAAATTTATTTAGTTAATATAGTTAATTAATACATGTTGTCATTTATTAATTCATATAGGTTTGATAGAAGTGATAGATGATCATTCATGGATATATCAAGATTCACCCCAAGGATTGCGGAGGATGGATTATTGTAATGGGGTTTTGGGTTTTATTAATTACATAATATCTAATCCGAGAAATATTAGTGGAAGTAGTATTAGGTGTTCATACAAAAGGTGTAAAAATAAAAAGTTTTTCGATCCAGATGTTGTAATGATGTATCTTTATAGAGGAATACTTGTGTTGGTATACATACGGAGAACCATTTGTTCCTCACGAGACCATGCAAGAAATGATGGTTGGGTCAACTTCTAATACTAGCAATGTGCATGGAGTTGTAGATAACAACAATAATCTTTATAGAACTATGGTGACTATGGTTACTGATGCGATAAGAATGAATCAGGGCCATGTCGGTAAATGTCCAGTCGTAGATTAAGAACCTAATGCAGACATGACCAGGTTTTTTGATCTTTTGAAAGATTTGACGAACCATTATGGGATGGTTGCACAAATCACAGTAAATTAGCGGTCGTTTCACATGTGTTTACCATCAAGTCAGATTATGAGTTGAGTGAGGTCGGTTATGACAAAATTATCAAATGAGAGAGAAGCATTTTACCTGGAGGGAACAGGCTGGAAGAGAACTTCTAAGAAGCTAAGTCCATGATGAAACCTCTTGGTTTAGGATACCAGAAAATTGACATGTTTCCATACTTCTACATGTTGTACTACCTTGAAAATACTGACCGGGTGCAGGACATGTGGGCATTCCCATTATAAACCCAGAACTAGAAGGGGAAGGACTCTTGTCACATATAAAAAACTTAGATACTTTTCGATCACACCTAGACTGAAGGTTATTCATGCCACCAAAGACTGTTGAGTGCATGACATGACACCAATCACATGAAACACTTTCATAATGTGCATCCTTACTTTTCAGCTGAATCAAGAAACATGCATCTTGAGTTATGTATAAACGAATTCAATCCATTCGGGTCATTTACTGCTCCTTATTCTTGTTGGCCGATTATACTCATGGTTTATAACTTGCCACTGGGGATGTGTATGAGGTCGGAGTTCATGTTTTTATCTATAGTCATACCCGATCCTAATAGTCTAAACCGGAATTAGATGTTTGTCTTCGACCATTGATTGATAACTTGACGCAGTTTTGGTCCTCTGAAACTTTGACTCATGACATATCGACGAAACATAATTTTCTTATAAAAGTAGCTTTGATGTGGACTATCAATGATTTTCCAGCTTTTTGAATGGTTTCTGGTTAAAGCATGCATGAAAAACTAACATGTAAATATTGCATGGAAAATAACAAGGCAATCATGCTAACAAACAGTTGTAAAACATTTTTTTTACTGCCATCGGCGGTTCTTGCCAATGGATCATAAATACAGAAAGAACATAAATGATTTTTTTGTTGGTAGAATTGAAAAAGATGTTGCACCCCCGCATCTTTCGGGTGAAGAATTGTATGACGTGATGTCAGAGTACGGTGACATTGTGTTTGGTTTTCAATCTGGTAAGCAGAAGTTTCCTTGTTTTTGTTTGACCCATAATTGGGTAAAATGGAGTATTTTCTGGGAGCTTTCTTATTGTAAGATCAATCTCCTCCGCTATAACCTTGGCATCATGCACAAAGAAAATAATGTTTTTGTGAACATTTTCAACACGGTTATGGACATGAAAGGGAAGACAAAGGACAACATCAAGGCTAGAATGAATGTAGCTTTGTTTTGTCATTGTAAAAATATGAAGTTGGTTTATGCTAGGTCATGGGTCGCAAAGCCTAAAGCAAGCTTCGCCTTAGATAAGAATGCATAACTAATTGTCTACTAATGGCTTAAGAGTCTGTATTTTTCTAATGGACATGCCTCGAACATATCAAGGTTTGTTAATTTAGAGGATTACAGATTGTATGGAATGAAAAGCCACGACGGCCACGTGTTTATGCAAACACTCATTCCATTAGCTTATCGGAATTTATTGTTAATGGGGATATGAGATGCACTCACAGAGATCGGTCATTTCTTTAGAGATATATGCTTCAACAAGTTGCAGACATAGCACATTGAGAGGCTTGAAATAAATATCATCCAGAAAATATGCAAAGTTGATATTTCCTCCATCATTTTTTAACTCGATAGAGCATCTACCTATATATTTACCGTATGAGGCAAAAGTTGGAGGCTCAGTCTAGTATAGATAGATGTATCCATTTGAGAGGTTAGAGATTACACATGCAATATAATTAAAAATATATTTTCATTGTTTTTGTTAATTGGAAACATTCATTTAATTTCATGTAGGTACTTGTTCAACCTTAAGAAAAAAGTTAAAAACAAGGCCAATGTTGAGGCTTCGATATGTGAGGCCTATATTGTTGAAGAGATCTCAACATCTATCTCGTACTATTTCGAGCCTCAATTGAGAACAAAAATCGATCGCGTTCCAAGGCGTGATGATGGTGATGAAGTGGCTTCGAATGAGAACTTATCAATATTCTCCGATCGTGGATGACCCACGCTAAAAAATGTTGTTAGGGGAAGATATTTGTCTGAAATAGAATTCAAACAAACACATAATTATGTGTTATTTAATTGCAATGAACTAAGACGTTTTATTTAGAAAGTGTACTACTTAAACTTTGTTATTAATGGAATATTTCTCTCTTGTAATATCACAAACTCATACATTATTGAATACCTCGTAGGTAACATCATCAATATCTACTATCTAAAAACTCATAGCTGAACGAATCCCAAATCTTTCAATTACAAGATGAATAATTTGCCACATGGTTTATAACATATGTAAGTACTATTTAATTATCATTATCTATCGGGATACTTAATTTTGTTATACATTTCTCGTTCATTGTTCATTGTTGTACTTTATATACCAGGTTTATAAATTGGGAGAGAATGTTAGTGCTACATTGTCTTTACTAAGTTTGGGTCTTAAAGAAAATGTGAAGTGTTACAATAGGTATTTTATCAATGGATACGTGTTTCATACTAAATAATATGGGCAGGTTAGAAAGATATATAAAAGTGGGGTTTGTGTTAAAGGATCGACTTCTAATGAGTTTGAAGTTGACTATTATGATAAATTAGAAGAGGTAATTAAATTGCATTATCATAGTGAACAGAATATAATGTTTTTATTCAAATGCTATTGGTATGACACCACTAACAGAGAAATCAGAGTAGATTCCCATCATGGTTTGGTTGAAATAAATTCAAAAACTAGACTTCGCAATGTCAACGATGTCTTTGTTTTCGCCAAGCAATACCAGCAAGTTTATTACACATATACCCCTTTCTTTAGAAAAGATTATTCAAGAGTTGATTGATTATTTATATTGAAAGTCAAACCCAATGATCATGTCGAAGTTATTCAAAATAAGAACAATAAATCAAATATGAGAAATGATGTCTTTCAAGTTAATAAATTAGTTAATTTATATCGAGTTGTTTTATCAATTTTTTACATCTTCGATAATATTTTCGTTCATGATGCTGGGGAGTTAAAAGCGGGAGAGGTTCACTCTCATATTTTCATGCTGTTTCTTTTATACATGTAAATAGTGAAGCCTTTGGATATTTGAAGAGCACCTGAGATGGATTTGTTTTCGTTAATAAGAGATTCCGATTCTGACTGGTCATAGACTATTTTAACATCTCGGCCCACTTTAAACAGATGGGTTATGAGTATGTATACGACGGATGGATTCCCGTCTCCAGATGGGCGCCTTTTATTCTATGAAAAAGACCGACGCGCAGCCCGGAATAAAACCACACAAAAAGAGAGAGCATCATGCTTACTAGCCCGCCTGAAATCTGACCTGGTCTTTGAGATGGCTTAGACAAATCTCATTCGAGTTTCGTCATACCAACCTAATCACGGATCAACCATTTCATAACATAAGTTTAGCCAAGTTAATATTTGATTTAGCTTGGGTTGGAATCCGACAACCTGCTCACGAAATCGACCTGCGAAATTTAATAGCTATGCTGCAAGTCTCATTGCTAGGCTGGCATTTTAAATTATGGTGTTAATTAATAGCTTACCAATGTGATTTCAATTAGCTGCATCCATCAATTTTATGTTTCATTTTATTTTTTAACAGTGTGTGTATATATATATATATATATATATATATATATATAACATAAACTCGATAGTTTTATTTAAAGAAATAAAATTTGGATTCTAATAACTGTAGTTTCTCAATATTAATTATGTGCTGGAAAAAATTCGTTGAATCTTACATTAAACTTTAAAAAAACCTTTTAACATTATTTAGGCAAACCTTACTATTATTTTATTTATTGTAGTTAATTTAGGATTCCATTCCACTATAATGGTCACAACTTGCATAGTAATAATAGTTCTATAATATATAGTACTGTTATAATGGCT
>Ga0325411_1006092_pt1 | contig 13263 bp, 6 predicted proteins | sample PopdelMetagenome_13_FD_206181 | JGI IMG/M metagenome (GOLD analysis project Ga0325411, IMG submission 206181) | Populus deltoides microbial communities from Bellville, Georgia, United States - Xylem-PdIQD-R4 | ecosystem: Host-associated > Plants > Phyllosphere > Stem > Wood/Secondary xylem... | reverse complement strand
AAGCTTTGATAATTTGGAGGTAAGAAAAAACATTGAATAGGATTATTTAAAATAGGTTAACGTTCTAAAAACCATTGCTCAGGAAAAGAACATCAGAAATTGTTCAAGCTTTGTTTGGTAACTGGGTATTCTAAAAATATTTTTAATTAAAATAATATTATTTCATATAATTATATTGTTTTTAATATTAACATATTAAAACTATGATAAAAAACTAAAAATAATTATTTTTTATATTTTTCAAAAAAAAAAAAACTTGAAAAGACAACTTCAACCACAAAAGTCACCCAATCCTATTTCCCTGATGTAAGAAATCATGGCGTGTTCCTGTGTGGTGGTCACTGGTGGATTGGCATCTCATCTCATCATGATTATAAGCAGATAATGATTCTTCACGTCTCTCTCTCTCCCCCCACAGAAGCCATCAAGCACGGCGGCATTCCAGCTGCTAACTTGAGGAGTTCATCCATGAAGATTTGTTTATTTTATTTTATTTATATTTTGAATTTAAACCGGAATTTCTATAAAGTATTATTTTTAACATTAATAAAAAAGAAGAAGACCCATTACTCCGGAAGGAAAAAAGAAACCACAACATCTGTCTTTGTCGCCATTTAAAAAAAACCCTACTGGTAAGAGCTTGGGGTCAAGAGGTTTGCTTTCTTTGTAGTCTCAGGTTCGAGCCCTGTGGTTGCTTATATGATGATCACTGAAAGCTTACATGGTCGTTAACTTCAGGGCCCGTGAAATTAGTCAAGGTACGCACAAGCAAATCCAAACACCAATATTAAACTAAAAAAATACTAAATTAATTAGCTGTAGATATCATGCCAGCAAATTAGGTCAAAGAATTTGTCTTAATCTTATTATAATACATTTTACTGAACACAAATGTGTCACTCTCGTTCACTCACTGAATCAACCTCATACTCTTTATTTAATTTAATAACAATAATACTCATTTTTTTTCAAAATCATTGCAGATTATAGCATTTTCAGATTGACTTAATTATAAATTAACTTTTTCGGGCTGACCTTGAGATGAACCAAATAATACAAAAAAAAAAAACACAACCATCGGAGATAAGGAAAGAAAAAAAATGAAAGAGAAAATATTGATAGACAAGCATGCTTATGTCTCGAAAACCACCCGCCAGTATTTTTCATTTTACATGCTATGAGTGTGTGCATATAAATTATCACTACAATACGTACTTGGAATCCTTCTTTCATAAATTAAGAGTGTTTAACGCTATAAATAATTATTCTCCTTGATTACTTTATCTGATATGATTACAACTCTACTCTATACAAAGCGATCTCATATGACTTGTGGCGTGTAAATACCTAACATAATTAGGTATTAAGAATATAAATAATGTATAATGACCCTAATTTTCTACATCTATTTTTGTAATACATTGAGAGTTTTTAGTGTAATTTTTTTTTTCTTGCATACTTATCCGAACATATATGTTTAGTTCATCCATTATTCATTTCATGATATCTCATTCTAGTAAATGGACACAACTTATTTAATCCATACATAACTAAGTTCATACATGTAAGGAAAGCTATTATAGAAACCTAATACTAATCGAGAATAAGTTTACATATAAAAATTTACATGGAATATAAGGTGATTTAAAGACATACTGGCAATATGATTAGAACCATTAATAAATAATAGTCAAGTAAGTAAAGAAAGTTATAAGATGACATCATTAATCATATCATTTAATTCTAACACAAAATCGGCTAATATAAGAATATCACCATTGTCATTTTTTAGATAAGTCAATGAAGTATAATCGTTCCAATATTAATCCCATATATAACTATTCCCACTTAATAGTTGTTATCCATTCCTCATTTTTTTATAAGGAAAATCATAAGTCTATTTCCCAACATAAAACATCAATTCCTTCCTGGTCACAAATCATCCCCTTATTCGTAGATATTTCATTAACCATTGTTATTCTCGATAATTCATAATTTATTTCCTTAATCATTCATATTCTCTATAATCCATAATTAGTTTCCTTCATCATTGGCATCCTCAACAATCCATAATTGATTTCATTAATCATCAGTATCCTCAATAATTCAAAATATCAATGTTGATTTAACAATTAATAATTTATCTCCTTTATGATTGATATTTCAACAATTACGTACTGATGTCATCAATATCATTGTCTCCATCAAAGCCATCAACCTTATGGTAACTTCACACTCATTTTCACTGTAACCGTAGTCACCCTCATTTGGTACTAAGTGTCCAAACGTACCATACCCTTAGTTACCCTTACTACATCAACTAAGAATCAACACAACAAGCTTGTTTTAATCATCATCGGTGACTACATAATCATTTAAACCGTGACCTTACTTACCCACCTTCAGGGACTAAGTATACCAACATCCATTATCCTTAGTTATCATTCATTGGTGACTAAGTATCAGATCCATAGGAACACCTTAGTCATCGTTACCTTAATTGCCAAATATTATTTACATATCATCTTAGTTACCGACACTACGATCACTAAGTATCATTTCGGGGATCAAATCTACCAACATCCACTATCCTTAGTTACCATCCCCTGCTGACTAAGTATCAGATCCATAAGAACACCTTGGTTATTGTTACCTTAATTGCCAAGTATTATTCACATACCACCTTAGTTATCGACACTACAGTCACTAAGTATCATTCACATATCACCTTAGTCATCATCATCTCCGTCATAACCCAATTTTTGATCATTTTATTTTTTTTATTATTATTATTTTGTTTACTGGAAAATGATAAAAAAGAAAAATGACGAAAAAAATATATAATAATGATGATGAAAGAAATAAATAAATAAAAATAAAATAAATGAAGAATGAATTAAAATTTGGGTTAAGGGCAACACGATTGAAAGTTTAAAGATTTAATTAAATTTTTGACTTGCTTAATTAATCAAATCAAGAGTTTAATTGGAGCATTGATAAGTTTTGAGACTTAATTAAGCTTGAAATTAATTTAATTAATCCAATCAAGAGTTTAATTGGAGAATTGATAAGTTTTGAGACTAATTAAACTTGGAATTAATTTAATTAATCCAATCAAGGGTTTAATTGAAGAATTGATAAGTTTTGAGACTTAATTAAGCTTGGAATTAATTTAATTAATCCAATCAAGGGTTTAATTGGAAAATTGACAAGTTTTAGACTTAATTGAGCTTGGGATTAAATTATTCAGGGACTTAATTGAAGAAATATTAACGTTTGGGGTCCAAATTATGAAATTAAAATCTAAGGACTACATTGAAAATGGAGCGCAAATGCAGGGGGCCAATTACAGTTCAAACCGGGGGCTTAATTACAAGACTTTCAAAACTGCATGGGTCAAAACATAAAATGACAGTCTTTTATCTCCAAACGATGCCGTTTTGAAGACGATGTTCATCTTCTTCTCCTTTAAGCCAGTGACCGTTTTCTACAGTAATAGAGGGAGAAACGTTGCAACAGTAATCATCGTCCGTTGGCTTCAATTATGGGCGCCTTAATGGTGGCCGATCCTCAGCCTACCGCCCGTTACCAACCCACCAAGCTCTACATAAACCGAGGAGCACCGAAGAACAGAGGTTGGTTAGAGAGAGAGAGGAAACAAACCCAAAACAAGACATATACAAATAAACCAAAGCGACTCCTAAGTTTTTTGGTTAAAACCCAGACCAGAAGTGAACCTTTCCTTCACCAATACCGGCCTAAAATAACAAAAACTGAAACAGACCGAGAGAGAGTAGAGAGACTTTGAAAAACAGAGCACGGGGAGAATTTTTTTTTCAGACGAGGATAGAATAAACAAGAAGGCAAGAAGGCAGAGGTAGAAGGAGGAGTTCCAGTTTCCTATCAACAGACGCCATCACCGATCTTCACCCGAGACATCTACACTCCAGCGAGGCAATTTGCAACAAGGTAGGCTTCCTCTGTTTCTTCGTTTTCTTCTTTTAGTTTAAGTGCATTTGGCACTGTGCGAAGGTAATTAATTACCTTCGCACAGCACCATGCACGCATGAAGCTAGTTCATGCGTGCTGGGGCTCAGCCGGGTCACTAGCCTGGGCCAGTGACCGGGCTGGGCTGGCTGGGTCTAGCTCCAAAAATAATAAAAATAGAAAAAAATAAAAATAAAAATAAAAAAATAGGAGAAATAAAAAAATAGAAAAATATGTGTATGCATGAATAAAAATAATATAAATTTATTGGTTTATTCACCAACGCCAGAGTCGGGAGTAAAATACTGGTTTAAGTTTATATTATTTTTATTCGTTATATTTTATTTTATTTAGCAAGAAAAAAAATATATGTGCATGTATGAAAAATAAATTTTTATTTATTTATTTATTCACTGACGCCAGAGTCGGAAATAAAAACACTGACTTAATTGTTTTTTTTTTGTTTTTTTATTTAACTACATAAGAAATAGAAAAATATGTGAATGCATAATAAAATGAATTTAGTTTATTTGTTTATTCACTAGCATTAGAGTCATGAATAAAAAAATATTAATCTAAATTTATTTTATAGCTACGTAATAGTTACCAACGCCAGAGTTGGAATTATCCATAGTTGAATATTCACTAACGCTAGAGTCAGGAATACTGTGAATAAATCATCAGAATATAAACCAATAAAAAATTTAGCAATTTAAGACAAAAATAGCAATGCAGTTTGCCTTAGGTAGAATGTTTAAGGGGTGATAATATTTTCCCTTTTACGTAACCAGTCCCGAACTATAGAATCTCTGTTGACCAGTTAGAGTTTCTAGTGACTATAATAATAGATGGCAACTCCACAAACAAGATATTTTCCCTAAAAAAACAATATGCTAGAAATCTGTTCTTTTTCCATACATCAAGATAATTTTTAGAGCCACCACGATGTTGGGTGTGACAATCACAGTACTAAGTTTCATCACATACCCTTAGTCATCATCATCACGGTACTAAGTTTCAACCCAAAACCTTAGTCACCATCACTTTGATTGTAATGTCCTCTATAAATACATGCAATTATTGTTTATTCTCTCACGAATATTACAATTTTTAGAGTTATTTTTTATATTATTAATTAATTAATATGCCGTAAAGTTTTTCAATGCAATATAATGAATTTATAGAATAACTTAAAGTATACACATTCACTGAGAATTAAGTTAACGATTAAATTAATTTCTATTTATCTTTTCTTCATATTAATTAAAACAATTACCTTGACTTGGACCCGAGTAATAGGCCCTCATTCAAGTAAGCTCCTTACTGCCTAGAAATAGGACATTGATTCTCTTTAGAATATCTAGTTTCATAGCCCAAAACATGACACTAATTCTTAAACAAAGAACTAGTCATCTAACCTAGAATAGGGCATTGGTTCTTAAACCAAGAACTAGTCATATAGCTCATAGTATGACAACAATCTCATATCAAATGATAATACAATTGAATAAAAATCTAACTATGATGTTTTAACAATTCTAAATAGAACAAAATTAATAAGATATCGAGCATTTACCTGCTTTTTTTTCTGATTGAGCCCTTCCTAACCATAAATAAACCTGCTTCAGACACCTTTCTTATTTTGAATTAAGAGGTATCATAAGTATCACTTCATGACTTTACTATAATGTAAATTCTTATATCATTGAAATTTAATTCACAAAAGTCCATTACTATAAATTCATTCTCCTTCAACTAATTTCCTCAGTACATTTTCTATCCCCATTTTATTACTTATGAGCACTGTTTCATATTTTATTTATAAGTAGAGTTATAGACCTCGGTTTTGAACATAGCTTGATTATTTTAAAAGATAAAACACTAATTTACAACTTTATTGAAGTACAGGAAACCATTTATGCCCTTAACATGCCTAAATTTACATGTTATCATACTTAATGAAATTTGTCCAACAATATTAATTTTGACATCCCTTCAGTTTTTAAGTCATTTTGGAGTTATGTAGCTCTAATTAAATCAATACTAATTATATTCGAAAGATAACACTTATACCTACAACCTTTATAGAGAATTTAACCCCAAATTATACCTCTTTAAGGTTCAAATTAAACAATCACAACAACATACGAAACATGTCTAGATTTTTTTTGGTTGAGACCTTCACTCAGTTTTTAGATATATCTGAAGTTATACAACTCCATATTAAGCAAGGTTACTTTCATTTGAAAGGTAACATCCATACCAACAACTTTTATGAAGAATAACATTTCAAATTCTATTTGTAACCGCCCTAAAAGAACCAAAGAAAACAAAGAAAAAAACAAAACATATAATTAGGTCAAAATTAGGAAGTAGCCAAATCAATCTCACTTTTTGGAAAAACAGTTTGATCATTTTTTAAATCGGTCTAGCTATTTCTCAAAACGATTAGCTCGTTTTTTGTTCACACAGAACTAGTTTTAGCAGCTGTTTCAAACAACAACAACTAATAAAAGAATAATATTCAACACAATCCCAACAATCAAATTGTATATTATTATAATAAGTATAACATATTCAAATATCATCTTTAGCTAATAATTAAATTACCAGAAAATGGGGTTTAACCTAATTGACCTAAAAATTACAGACCTGCGGTTCAAGAAGAATAATTTCTATCTAGACTTTTTTTTTTTTTTTTTCTGATCTCCATAGTTTGAATTTCAGATCACATCTAGATGAATAACATATCCAAATTCCAGCCCAATCCAACAATGGAAGGAGGAGAAAACAGTCGGCGAATGAGACTGTTCAAAAGGGTGTTTCCTCCAGCGATATCTCTCCAACAGAGACTAATATTGAAAATCCCTTCGCTGAAAATGTATAGGACATTGAGATGAACAATATACTCAGAAGGCAGTCTAATCCAACAGTTGATAACAGAGATATTGCTATCGAAATTTTATGTCATCAATGTATCTTTTCTCTAACTTCTCTCTAAACTCTCTAGACCACCTAAATATCTCTTTTTGATCACTTATTGACTCTTTTAATCACTCTAAGTTATCTTTTAGGTGAATATTTTATTAAGAAATGAGAAGAAGAAATCAAAGAACCCTAACCCCTTTCTTGTTCTTGCAAGTCCATGGCAAGAGAGAAAAAGAATGAAAAGGTATTTATAGTGTCATCTTCTTATTAATTTCACTTTGACCCTCATTTTTTTTTATCATTTGTACATTAACCCTTAATCTTTTGTTATTTGTACTTTGACCCCTCTTGATCATACATGTTCCCTTTATCCCCACAAAATTTTCCTTTATAATAATTTAGTCCTATACTTCTTTTTCATTTTATTAATTTCACCATTTTTATCTTGTTTATTTTTTTTAAAATTTAATTTAACCTACTTTACTATCAGGTAAATTTTTCATATTTCATTAACTTAGAAAAATTCTAGCCAGGGGTTTACACAACATGATAAATACACATAACAATCACATCAAATATCCTTATTCATTCTCATTCCATTTGCTATAAGTTATTTTCCTCCTACACATTCTCCAACCTAGACATTAGAGGGTCTTATATTTTAATAGTGGACTTATATAGCCATAAGTCTAGCACAACTTAAAAATAAATTCTTCAAGGTTTATTGCACCAAACATTGAAAGGCCTAAGTTAAATTTAAAGTTTTTTCTATTTAATAATCTATGAAAATGATTTTATTAGTTTCTTTGGTAGGAGAAGTTATTTAATAATCTTTTGACTTAAGTTGATTTAGAAATAACTAATGAACACATTAGTTTTAATATTAATACTTGAACTATCCATATAGAATTACTAGAAAAATATAATAAAATAATAAAGTAATTAGATTTTAAAAACTCTCATTCAATATTAAAACATATTCAAATAGTTTTCACCATTAAAAAAACTAATTGTTAATCAACTAATTTCATATTTCACATTACCTTTTAATCCCCAAAATCAACTCATATTCTTTAAAATTAACTTTTCACCTTTTAAAATCTAACAACCATCAAACTCAAAATCAATTAATGTCTCCAAATTAACTTATCTCTCTCTCTCTCTCTCTCTCTCTCTAACCAACATCAATCAATGTATAAAAAAGTGGTTGTGGAGTTTGTCACTGGGTTTATGACTATGGAATAAGACAACAACAACTACATGATTATAAGATTCATGCTTGATCTCAATAAGTGTGAATGTCATATTTTGATGATCTTTGAAGAATATCCATTTATCAAGAAATATTTTTTAGGATGGGTTTATAGAATTGTAGGATAATTATTTTTATATCATATAAGCCTTTTCCTGGTTATAATCAAGATTGCCAATTTCATTTTGGTTGGTGTTTTGTTTTTTTTATTGGAAGGATAAATTTTGGTTTTAAAACATTTCGACGTTTCATTTATGGGTCGTGTACTATACATATAATATATATAATTAAAATATTAATTCAACATATATGATTTCAATTCAAATCCATAGATAAATTAACTTTAAATTATGCAATACAAACACAATGTCAAGCATCTAAACAAGATTTCAAAATTTAAAACATTCCTAAATGATCAAGACTAAAGAGAACTTAAACTTAAAATAATTCAACACAAACAAAATGCCAAAATATTAAGAAAGTAAAAGGTTTTAATACAAAGAAAACATAAATCAAACATCATCTATATCATTAACATATAGATAAAGATTTTGATCTTGTGGTGTTATGTAGAAAAAGTCATCAACTAGATATTTCAATATATGATCATTTTCACTAAGCTCATCTTCATCATCAAAATGGATATCTTCATCCTTTAAAGTCAAGGTAGACAAAGGTACTTTAATAGTTTACCATTTTAAGTCCTTTATATTAAGAACACTAGATTCTTTAAAAATCTATTTATTTAATAAGTCAATGTTGTCGAGGATGATAAGATCTAAAGCATACATTCTTTTGTTCAGATTCCTGTAAAGTACAAACATGAAAGAAAACAATAACAATATGAATATAAACCATATATATTAGTGATAAATTCATTTAAAAAAATAATTCAAATTTTAATGGATGTAGTAATAATCATTTTTAATATTACTATTAATATGATAATATTAATATTTTACCTTTGTTGAATCCTCAAATTGTAACGAATAAAGACCAAATCCTTTTTAATTTGTATACAAATATGTATGAATATTCCATTGTTCCAAATTTGTTATATAATGAATGAAGTGCTTGATAATTGCATATATGAACAATCTGTCATTTTATTTGTAATTTGAAGGATATTTTTCTACTTGCAATATATACCATCCATAAATTAATAATAATCATGAAATATTTCTGGTATAATTCATAATAAATACCTTTTGTTTTTCTCATTCTTATCTTTTAACTCAACCTTTTGTTTATCTGATATGATGTTAAATGAATTAAGCATTGGACAATAGATGTTGATATTTTTTTGTTGTTATTCATAATTAAAGCTGCAAAACATTGAATGAAATAACTTCTGATGACAATAATAGGGGTTTCTTATTGTACCTTTCATTGTCTTTCAAAATCAACTATTTAAGTTGGAGGGCTATTGAATTTACATACTCTATGGAATAATATAGCACTAATGCAAAATGATACACCAAATTGCTATATGCCGACAAGTCAATAAGTTTTATAAATTCTAAAATTTTATGCTCCATATAACTTATTTTATTCGGAACAGAATGAATGAACTAAACTTGAAACTTGTTCCACTTTGGAATGACTTGAGTTCCCGAGGGAGATGAAATTTGTTCCACTTTGTTTTATTTTTTGAAATGATATGAGGTATACTAGCTATTTTGACCGGAATATAACAAAACTAACAAAACAAGCTCATGCTAACCACCATCCTCTAAAATACAAACCTATCACCAAACTAACTATTACCTTTTTCTCAGACATCATTAACCTCTACCACACCAAAACCACCATTACAAAATTGGACCAATTATTATCTTTCTTTCAAACATCATCAAACTCCACTAGTACCAAAACTATAACTACAAAACTATACTATCTATTACTTTCCTCTCAAACCATCAACCTCCACCAATATCAAAACCACCACCACAAACTACAATATCCCTCATTAAAATTAAGCCTTTAAATTTCAACAGCAACAAAAGAGACCCACATTTGCTACCATTCTTAAAAAAAAAAACCAATCACTAAACCAATTTTCACCTTTCTTACAAACACCATCAACCTCTACCAGTACCAAAACCATCATTACAAATCACCATTTTGTCCATTAAAATTCTTGAGTTTTTATAGAGGTGGATCTTCAATCCCCCCCATATCAAGCTTTATAACATTTGGAAATAAAAAAACTAGTATATTAAAAAGGAAAAAAATATGAGACAATAAAAAATATCCTTTGACAAATTGACATGCCTAGAAGCATATTTCTCATATGCATATTATCAAATTGGTGGTTACAAACATCAACTAGACTAAAATATAAGCCAACCCTTTATTAATGTTTGTATATGAAAGGATAATGAGAAGAGTGAGAACATATATGATATGAGAAATAGAAAAGAGGGAATAAAGAGTCAGATTGATGCCAAACCATGTTGATGTTATCACCATTGATATTCATGTCCCTAACATAGGTGGTTGAGTATGTTTGGTTCAGTTTTAATATTTGATAGTGGTTATGGTGGGTATGAGTTGGTTGTGGTGACAAGTTCAATTTGAAAATAGTGGTAATGGTAAAGGGTCAATTTGATGGAGAAGATCATGGATATAATGGCTTGATGGGTGTTAGATTACAAGCTAAGTGATTATAATAATAGATTTAGTTTGGAGAGATGGTGGTGGTAGAGGGTGAGTTTGGTGGAGATAAAAGCTATGATGCTTTGGTGGGTGTTGGACTACAAGTTAAATGGTTGTAATGGTAGATTGAATTTAAAAAGGATGATGATAGTGGAGGGTTGATTTGTTATAGGAGATGATGATGAAATATTAATTTACTAAAGGAGTGATGAGTTCAATTTAGGTTTCAATTAGGTAGAGAAACAAAGATAGACAAAATGAGCAAGAGAGAGAGAGAGAGAGAGAGAGAGAGTATTATATGTTTAAATGGTTATTTTAGGTTTCAATTGGGTGGAGAAATAGAGATAGATAATGAGAGTAAGAAGGAGAGAAATAGGGGTGAGTATTATGTGTTTAGATAATTATTTTATATAAGAGTATTTTGATATTCTTAATTTTTTGATGATGTTAATAATAACTGAGTTAGTTAAGAATGTTACTTAGAATTTATGAAGAGTGATAATGCAAAACATGATTGTCACGAATCTATAGGAGGTTTTAGATAGTTTATCCTTTATCTTTTCATTCTTATCACTTATTTTAGGTTTCATTTTGTAGTTTTTGAAATGACATATGAAAACAAAAACAATTGTTACTCTTTCTCTTGTCTACACAACCTAAAATTAGTAGATAAAAACATTTAAAAATTCAAAGCTTAGCAATCATCAAATAAAGGATCCAACTTTCATCTATAAGCGAATCAAGCTTTCAAGTTCAAAACATTTTTTATGTCCAATTGACTCAATTTAAATTTCTTGATATAAATAATTCACTCTTTTTTGTTTTGGTTCACCAATTGTAATATCTTTAATTATTTTTATTTTTCAATCATTCACTCTTCATTTTTGCATAAAATATATTTAAAGTTATATTTTATCTCGCTTAATTTGTTTCTAAAATTAATAAAGTAGTTTTATAAACTTTTATGTATTAAATCATATCATTTTTCTTTATTTGGCATGAGTTTAAGTCCCAATTAGGGGTGTGTTTGTTTCCCAGAAAGTAGTTTCCGGGAAACCACTTTCCAAACTTTCATGTGTTTGTTTGCCATTAAGAAAGTTGGTCAACGAAAAACACTTTCCTGTCAAAAAAAAATTTGGCTTGATTTTCTGGAAAATATTTTTCTTTTATTTTAGACGGAAAACACTTTCCAGAAATTGTAAAAAATTTAAAAATATCATATTATTTGCTGATTATGTCAAATTTGGTCCTCAAACTTTTGATTGCTATATATTTTATTTGAATCCTTTTTTTTTTTCAAATTTATCCCTTAAATTTTGATTTAATTTGATTTTTATATTAACTTTGGTCCTTATTTTTATCATTTTATTTACTTTTCTCTTATCATTTTTTAAATTAAAATTTTTTATCTATCAAATTTGATCCTCATTCTTTTGATTGTTACTTATTTTATTTAAAATAATTTATGAAATTATAATTATTATTATTTTAATTTCACCATCTTTCAATTTTTTTATTTGTCAGATTTGATATCTATTATTTTGATTATTATTTATTTTATTTAAGATAATTTATGAAATTAGATTTTTTTTAATTTCATTTTCATTCAACTTTTTAATTTGTAAAATTTGTTTCTTATTATTTAATAAACTTGAAAAAAAATAAAACATTAATAAGCTATTTTCCAGCTCATTTTTCATAATATAACCAAACACTGGAAAGTATTTTCCAACTTACTTTCCATGACACTACTAAATATCAAAAAATAATTTAATTTCTCGGAATTTACTTTTCAAGAAAACCACTTTTTAAAAGAAAACTACTTTCCTCCAAACAAACGGGGCCTAGATTAACGACTGGCTCCATCTAGAGCAAGACTTAGCTTAGAATGAACAATATTTTTAAATTAAATATTTAGAAAATAAAAAATTAATTAAATATTTTTAATAATATTTCATTTATTTATGCTAACTAGTGTTTTTTTTAATTTTAAAAATAAAATATTGACTAATTTTTATTTATTTAAGTTTGAGAATTTTTTAAAAAGTTTTTCAAACTTGTATATTTATGTTTTCTATTTTTTTTAAATAGAATCCCAAAAAAATCTCTAGGAAAAATTAAATTTTATATATAAAAAAAAATGAAAACCTTTAAAACAAAAAATAGTTTTTTTAAAATAAAATGAATAATCATGCACATGAAAATTACATAAATACCACAATCAAATATGTTTAGTCAACACATCCATCACAATAACCTTCAATTAATATACATATTTTGATTTATAATATCCAAATAATTGATATTAGCTAATCGGTAAGAGATAATAAACTTTTATTTTATATCTGAAATAACAATGTGGTTTTGATTGACCAATCAAGCAACCTAAGCCTGGCCAGGCCGGGTTTTGTAATTTAGGAGTTGAAGGCGTCGAGTAA
>Ga0325411_1006089_pt1 | contig 13266 bp, 8 predicted proteins | sample PopdelMetagenome_13_FD_206181 | JGI IMG/M metagenome (GOLD analysis project Ga0325411, IMG submission 206181) | Populus deltoides microbial communities from Bellville, Georgia, United States - Xylem-PdIQD-R4 | ecosystem: Host-associated > Plants > Phyllosphere > Stem > Wood/Secondary xylem... | reverse complement strand
ATGGAGCTAGTAACATACAAGGTGAATTTAATGGCTTGAAAGCTTTGATAATGAAGGAGGATCCATTTGCATATTATATTCATTGTTTTGCCTATCAATTGCAACTAACACTTAATGGTGTGACAAAAAACCATGCTTATATTGCTTTGTTATTCAATGTGATTTCTAGTTTGACAAATGTTGTGGGAGTCTCATTCAAGAAAAAGATTTTCTTTGCGAGAAGCAACATGACAAGATAGTTGAAGCATTTAATAATGATGACATTTCAAATAGTCGAGGTTTACATCAAGAAACTATGCTTCGAAGAGCTGTGATACATGTTGGGACTCACATCATAGATTTTTGATAAATCTAATTGTATTATTTGCCTCCGTTATTGATGTGTTTAAGGTCATTGTTAAAGAAGGTGTAAATTTAGAGCAAAGGGGCAAAGCTTGTGCACTTTGACTCGATATAATCTTATGATTTTTTTTTTTAATTTGCATTTGATGAAAAATATACCAAGAATTACATATGAATTATCTCAAACATTGTAAAGAAAAGATTAAGATATTATAAATGTGATGAATTTGATTAAAGTTTCGAAACGACTTCAAATAACTAGGGATGAAGGACTAGAATCTTTAGTTGATGAGATTGTTTTCTTTTGTGAAAAGACATAGCATTGATATTCTAAAAATGAAAGATATATTTGTTATTCATGGTTGATTAAGGCGTGATACTAAACAATTAATAAACTTGCTTATCATTATTAAGCTGAGTTATTCTATTTCATAATTGATATGCAACTTTAAGAGTGTAATAATTATTTTATCGAGGTAAACACGGAGTTTATTGCATGAATTCAAATGAGTCTTTTCATGCTTTTAATAAGCAAAAATTGATTCGAATTGCAAAATTTTATCGTTCTGAAATTGTATCCTATATCCGTACCTCGTCTTATCGTCCATGTTGCTTGTTAATTTCCTTCCATTGTGTTTTTGGCACAGCTCTCCCTCAGGTTGCAATGAACTTATTGTACGGCGAATGCTATCTATCAATTGTTGGTTGCTCCGAGGCCTTTCGCACTCTAATGCTTATGATAATCGACCTCCGCCGGTAACAACATCTCGCTTCTCGTTTTGGTCAGTTATCCATTCTACTGTATTTACCCTGTTGAAACTGTAGTGAAATGCTCACTTTCAGCTGATGCCGTCTTGTCTGCCTTTTCGTCGTTTAACTGCTTGTAATTTATTGCTGTCAGCCTGGTTTCGTGATTGAGGCCAGTTTCTGTGTTCGTTTCACATGTCTCCTCGTTATATATTCATTATGGGTCATTTTATCATGAGTTGCCGTGACGACAAATTCTTGGAACCTACCTAACTAACGTGTCCTCTGTGGTGTCAGGTCTGTGGTAGCATCAGAAAGCATGGGGAGCCTTTTTATCCATATTATTTTTTTGAGTGCATTACAACTGAATGAAAGCATGAAAGGTTTTCAAATAATGTGAAAGAATCAATCACGATTTTACGTTTTCTTGTCTTGAGATGTACAGTATCAGGTCGCCTAGTTGCAAGGGAAAAATACTATAAAATCCTTTGCGCGCATGCTGTGTGCGAAGGACAATAAAATTGGCTTCTCAGCCTTGCTTTCGTTCTTGCTGAATGGTGGCCAATAATGATTATATTCTATTACACTTAGACAGTGCTAAATCACCTAACGTTTGATCGAATTCGGGTCGAAAATGTCGTTGTGCGTTTGATTCAAAGAAAGCACTCGAGAGTCGAGACCAAATGTGAAGGCGGTGCCTCGGCAAAACATTGTGGGCTAGGGAAAGGGAAAGGAAGGTGAGGAAGAAAGATGCACATGATGGTAGTATTTTTTATGCTGGATAATGATAGATTATATATGATAATTTTTTTCAGAAGTTGTTTGGTCCACCAATTTTTGTCATGTTCAAGGTTGATATAATATATAAATTTTTTCCCACTATAAGGGGGAGAACAAGTTTGTCAAATTCTCTATATAAGGGTTAATCTAGTAGATCCGGGTTAATATAAAAATAAAAATAATTACTATCATAATTTTAAAATCTGACTATGGGCTTGTCTCAGGGCAAGGCTCGAGTCATGGGTCGAGTTGACCATTGACCCCGGTCAACATAAGAATAAAAACGGTTATTATCATAGTTTTAAAATCTGATTTAAGATCGACCTGACACCAGGCCCGGGTCAAGTTGATCAATGAACTGGGTCAATATAAGGATAAAAAAAATCATTATCATAGTTTTAAAACTCGACTCGGGAGTCGACCCGAGATCAAACTTGGGTCACGAGTCGAGTTAATCATTGACTCAAGTTAATGTAGCGATAAAAATGGTTATTATCATAGTTTAAAACTTGACTCAGGGGTCGAGTTGACCATTAACTCGAGTCAATGTAAAGAGAAAAATAGTTATTATTATAGTTTTAAAATTTTATTCAAGGGTCGACTTGAGGCCAGTCTCGGGTTACGAGTTGGGTTGATCATTGACCCAGGTTAACGTAAAAATAAAAATGGTTATTATCATAATTTTAAAACTCAATTTAGGAATCAACCCGGGGCCAAACCTAGGTTACGAGTAAGGTTGATCATTAACCCGAGTCAACATAAGGATAAAAATGGTTATTATTATAGTTTTAAAACCCGACTTGGGAGTCTACCCAGGGCCAGACCTTGGTCACATGCCTGGTTGACCATTGATTGGAGTCAATATAATGATAAAAATAATTATTATCATAATTCTAAAGCCTTACTTGGGGGTCGATCTAGGGCAAGACTCGGGTTGACCATTAAACCGATTCAATATAAGAATAAAAATAATTATTATTATAATTTTAAAACTCAGCTAAAAGGTCAACCTCAGCCAAAGCCAAAGTCATAGATCATGATAGTTAGCCTAGATTAACCCAAATTAAAAAAAAAATCAAAGTAACCTCATTTTGACTAATATATATATAATGAATTTTTTACCTATGTTTTATCTCAGGTTAACCGAGTCGCAGGTTGAACTGAGTTTTTGATCGGCTTGGGTCAGATTAATCCTTCCTCTATTTTTTCTTAAACCAAGACTAGTCTAAATCTCAGGTCAATCGATGCTTTTCTAGTATCTACTAAACATAAAATAAGATAAATTGTACAGTCTGATTCAAAGCACACCAAATACAGGACAAGACAATTATTTATCTAGTCCTATTCAATCTAGTCTAATCAATATTGTCCAGCATACCAAATACTACCAAAATGTTGTCTATTATGGTAGTTGTCAGTCGAAACTGACAATGAAATATATACATACATAGTTGCATGCATGTGTGTATATAACTTAGTACTATATCCATTTAATTGCTCATGTGAATTAATTGATAATTAGGGGACTAATTTCCATTAACATATGATAGTTAAAAAATGCCTTAATGGTTAAAGCTAAAAAAAAAAAAGAATTGCAATTAGTATCACTGTTAATTTTAAGCAAATCAAAATTTACAAATACATAACTTAAACATTATCTAAAGTAAAATGACTATCAAAATAAAACATTATTTCTCGGATTCAAATTTCACTCCCTATCATAGTCATCTAGTCTAATAGTTTCAATTTGAGAATATCGAATGTTCAATCCTTAAATTTAAAGAAAATCTAAGATCTCCTTTTAAAGATCATTATCTCCTCTCGATGCCTATATATATAAAATACAACTAGTTTGACATGCACTATCATTACATCTCTCGATAGTCTTTTCTTTTTTATGGTCATAATTTTTAACATTAGAGGAGTCCTAAACTCTTCAAACCATATAAATGCCTTTTCTTCGAACCTAAAAAAGTTTCTCGAACTAGTTTCAGGAGTTTTTAAAAGTTTTAGATGAATGTCTCCATCTTGTTATAATGCAACTCTAGCAAAATTATTCACGGATAAACTTATGACTGATGAATTTTGTCTCCGAGTTGTTAGGTATTTGAAATTTTGTTACCATGTAATTGGATTGTTTATTGCCACAACACTAGGTTTTAGATAGAAAGGGTATTGAGAGTATAGTTGTGGTTGCTTTTTAAAGTACTTTTCATTTAGAAATGCATTAAAATAATATTTTTTTTATTTTTTAAAAATTATTTTTGATATCAGCGCATCAAAACGATTCATAAACACTAAAAAAAATTAATTTTAAATAAAAAAATTCAAAATTTTTAGAAACGCGAGTTGAACTGTGTTCCTAAACTATTTGGTTTTTTTATGAAAGAGTCATAAAATTTATGATCATTTTCTTTAAGTAACTGTATCACCCTCACAATCTCCTATGGAAACTCGTTAAGAGTGTATTTATACTATGTATATTTCCCATATAAAGTACATGATAATATAAATTTTAATTAAAGATAAATACGTTATTCATTTGAATTGCTTTATCTAAGAAAGAGTAATGATGCCATGCTTTATTGAGTGTACTAGTGATGAGGTTGCCGAAAACCCTGTGTAGTAAAGGAATTTAGAAAATCAAGAATGTTGGAATTTGTTTGGGAGTGTGGTAGCTATTTCTTTTCAAAATATTTTTTATTTAGAAATGTATCAAAATAATATATTTTTTATTTTTTAAAAATTATTTTTACATCAGTATATCAAAACGATCCGAAAACATATAAAAAATTAATTTTAAGCAAAAATAAAGAATTTTGACAAACCTCCGTTGGGGCCATAATCCCAAACAGACCCTTAAACTACAATAATACCAGCAAGAGAAGTTTTATTTGATGGGTTTCAAAGACTATCTATACTTCAATTAGTTTTAGGTTAGGAGAAAGTCTATATGAAATTGTAAGTATTTTATCGTAAACAATATTGGAGTTAAAGAAAAGAGATGAGGTTTTCATGTATGGAAAAGAATGATTTACCTTAGAATTCAATACTATTTTATAGTTTTGAACTCATGTGGATAAAATAATTAATACACCTGTTATATATATTATATGGTTTTGAACTATATGAAAACAAAGGTCTAAAGTGATAACATACTGTAAAAGCTTTCATCACTCTGAATTTTGTAAGTATGATGAACTTCAAACCACTCATTATAGGACACATGTTGAAAGGACATGTTCTCATCAAATGCATGTACGTATGTTCTCTCAGTTGGTGGAAGTTTCCTTTTTCTATTTGTCAAAGTCGCTAAGAAAAATGAGGTGAAAATAGAAAGACATCCGTTAAACTAACCCAATCCAGCAACTTCTTCTTCTTCTAGTTCCATTAATTTTATTTTATTTTATCACAATCTCAAAAGAAAATAAAAGAAAGTTTATATTGGATGGATGTGTCTATGTTTCCGACTCATCCCTCGCGTACCATTTAAATTTCTAAATTTGCAAAGACTTAATTATCGACACATACAATGCACCTCTTAAAGTGTTCTTTTTTCTTCTTCAATTTGTTTTTTTTAATGTTTTCCAACTGTTCTTTTCCTTGAAAAAACATTAATTGATGTCTTGTTAGGTGTTTTTCAATGATTTTAATATGTTGATATCAAAATATAAAGAAATATATGTATTTTCAATTGAAAAATACTCTTGTAAAAATAACATGCATCATATTACTAAACACACATTTGAGTGACAAAATACGTATTATATCATTTAAGATATATATCATCATTATTATTCAAAAATAATTACATGAATCTGGGATATATATTCTGATAGATCAACATTTATTGTTTTTTGTTTGTATGGGACTGTTTTTCAGAAGTATGGCCAAATAGAGGGTTATGGCCCAAATATCGATGAGACTGTGGGTCAGAGATATTTTATCTAGATGAGTTAGAGATATTTCTACCCTAATGAGTAAGAGATATTTTTATCCTGATAAGACAAAGATCTCTTATCCTAATACATAAGAGACTTCTTATCTTGATAAAATGGAGATATTTCATGAACACACAACCTTTTTCCCTGGAACAAAGGGAGGGACCTCAGGGGCTATAAAAAAGGAAAAATATAACCTTCAGACATGTTTAGTTTTTTCTTCTCTCTATTTTACAATGATAGATATATCGTAAAAAGCTATTTTCTCAAAAATATAATTGATTTTCCTCTAAACCAACACTAATTTAATCATTGGAGAGTCTTTAAATATATAAAAAAGGACCTTTTGCAGGTAACAAGTATAATAAACCATCCACTTTGCCAATAATGATGGATCAAATTGTCAGAACCAAAAGATTAACAATCTTATCCTAGGCCTTAGCTTAGCCTTCAAGCCCATGAGATAAAAACAGATTTTATTAGTGGCATCGTCTGCGAGAAACTGATTAAAAAATCATTGATCGCTCTTTCAGAAGCTAGACCATTATCATTCTTAATTACCATTGGATTTGGAGCCTTGAGGTTTTGGAAGATTTTCAACAAGTACTTACAGAATGTTGGTTCAAACCGTGTAATTTTAGAAGTTATTGCAAACTAGAGGGTTCATTTTCATTATCATCCCTATGTATTATCGAAGTTAGAACTTCGAGGTTTTGGAAAGTCTTCAATGGTTACTAATAGAATGTTGGTTCAATCCATGCAACTTCAAGAGTTATTACTAACCAAAGACTCCTACCAAGTTTGCAAATCTGATATGGTAAATGATCCCTAAATAAAGGGGTTATCTTTTCGAGAGAAAAATTGACTCTCGGGAAAATATCCTGCCTCCTCTTTCTTTTGAATAGGAAGAGCGGCTGCTTATGGAATTCTCACGGCAGGCATTCTCAAGGTCTTTGGTCTAGTGAAAGCCTTCTTTCTCAGGAAGCGCAAAAAATCCATTCGGAATTTTTAGATGGCTCTTTTGCCAATCATATTTTCACAATAACTGAAGGAACTATGTTTATCTCGGAAGAGTTATTTTATTGAATGCCTAGAAAACTTTCATCGGAGAAATGCCATTCCCTCTCTTTTTTAGGACCAAGACTATAATCGTAACAAAATGTTTTTTTTTTATTGGATGCACCCCAAAACAAAATAGAAATATATTATGGTCAATGACTAGAAATATAAGTTTCTTGTATGTGAATTATATTATTCAAAATAACAAATGCTTTCTACTTTCCAAGTCTCAGATCTTCTAAAAATAGGATGGATTTACTCTTCCTAGTATAATATCATATTTACTTTAGAAGTAATGGACATCTCCCTAACGCTACAACATATTTTGCTTTGGAAGGGATTGACATGTTCTTCTTAGTACGATCAACTTTTCTTCAAGGATGGGATAAACACCGCATCAGAAATAGGGATGGATACGGTCTTTCTAAGGCGTAAACCTCTCAAATCTTTCAAAAATAGGATGGATTTACTCTTTTTTGTGCAATAACATATTTACTTTGAAAGTAATGAATGTCTCCCTAGTGATACTATATATTTTACCTTATAAAGGATCAACATATTCTCAACATGTTTTTCTTAGTGCGATTGTACTTTTCTCTAAGGATAGGATAAACATTACATAAAAAACGAGGATGGATACGGTTTTTCTAGGGCACAAGCCTCTTAAATCTTCCAAAGATAGGATGGATTTACTCTTCCTAACGTGATAACATATTTACTTTGGAAATAATAAATGTGTCCTTAATGCTATGCATATTTTACCTTGAAATGGATCAATATGTTCTCCCTAGTGTGATTACACCTTTTTCTCCAGGGATGGGATAAACACTGCATCATCAATAAGTGAACACTTGCAAATGATATCCTTTCTCAGTTCCTAAAAGATAAAACCATCCTAAACCCTGTTAAGGTTAGATGATTCACTGCCCACCACCAGAAATGATCTCTTAAGTATAGGCGTTGGGCCCATAAACGATCCCCTAAGTATGAGCTTTGGGCCCATAAATGATCCCCTAAGTATGGGTGTTGGACCTAAAAATGATCTTTTTAAGTATAAGCATTGAACCTAGAAATATTTAACTAAATGAAGACATTGGACCCAAACAAAAACTTTGCACAAGGACTTTAAACTTATGAAAAGAATGATGAAGATAAAATAATTATATTATAAAAGAAATGATATACATGAAAGATGAATACATACATACATGTATAGAGGGATCTAAAAATCCACTCTAGGCTCCTCAGCTAGATACTTCCCTCACTGGGCTGCAACGGTCTTGACTGGGAATGCATCTGCAAAATCAGGGACACGGACTAAATGGAAAGCAACACTAAGTTCCATCTATATTCCCTTTGAGAGATTGAAGAAGTATAAGTTGAATATGGCCAAGAAAATCTTCTCTCATTATCTCGGTCAAAATTGTCAAACTATTGAAAAATTCTTGAAATTCCTCAAGAGAGTCTCTTAGGCCTCTAAGTTTGCCTTAGAACACTAGGCTTCTTCCCTGACAGCAGTAAGCTCGACCCGCAAACTAACTTGGGAGGCTCTATCTTCAAGGAGCTCTTGCCTCAGGGGAACCACCTGTTAGTAGGAGGCCTCAAACGTTTTTCTCTCTCTAAAAGGCAACTAAAGGGAAAGGTCTTGTGTTTTGTCTTTGAATATGGTATAGGCCATCTCAATACTCCATAGTTTAGCCTTCATATCAGTTTTATCATTTTACATTCGTACGAAGGTAGTTTGATTATCCCTATTCGTAGTCACCCTTACATAACCCTTTGTAGTCGCCCAACATCTCTAGGAGTGGGCGCATATCATAAAAGTTTGCCAATGGTAAATGTTAAAAGATGTAATCATCAAACTAAAGCAAAAAAGAAATATGACTTTATTTTTTTCCTTACATTAAAAGCTATTTGGGTAGTTAAAGCCAGATGGAGATGAAAGCTTTCATTAGATATTGTTGAGATATCTGATGGGATGGTAAAGACCCTTTCTAGTGTCTTTACCACCTCGAGGCTAGCCTCCTCGGGGCCCATTCTCTTTCCAAACATAGCCTTTACAAGTTGCCTCTCTTTGTCCATTGGGGTTAGAAAATCAAATGGATTACAGCCTAGAGCCAAGTCTAAGAAAATGTCTGTAAAACCCTTGGCGTCAGCCTTAGTAAAGGTCCTAGATGCCGCTTCATCAACTAGTAAGGTAGGAAGTTTAGGTAAAGAAAATACCATTACATGAGCCTCTATTAATAGGACTGGAGTGCGGGTTGCCACTAGGGCAAACATTTTTTCTCTCTTGAAGTGGGTGGTAGCACTCACAATTATTACAAAAGGAGCCAAGTTTACTTCTTCCCCAAATAAGGAAAGATCATGACCCTCGGCTTATATAGGGGCTATAACTTTTATTATTGTCTCTATGGAGGTAGGGCCCTCAAGAGTAGAAAGTTCTCTAATAAAGGTTGGGGAGTCTTTCATCCCTATTTTACCTCTTCCTCCACTAGTGGCACAAGATAAAGACCCTCTATGAAAGCTCTTTATATAAGGTTTTCATGATGCATCTCTTTTTTTAGCTATCAGTCTTTTAGGGACAAATGAAGGTTAGATTATAAAATGAGGTGAAAAAAAAAGAAAAATGGCAGGATGGTTTTATACCTTACAAAATGGCCTGGTAATATCCCTTGGCTATTTTTTCAACTTCATAGTTAGTGCTGGTCGAATCCAGCATAGTATGGTTCTTCTTTTTGTCCAAGCTTAGATGAGGTTTGCTGTTTAATTCATGGAGGGACACTCCAGTAATGGGAATAACCTCAAACTGGCTACAATCCTTCTCAATGATTGACTATCCTAATATATCTTATGACCAGTCATCTCCCCCTCCACATCTTAATAGGCGTTGGCTTCCTAGCCAACATGTTTTTCATAGTGTCATTGCTCCTGTTAACAAAGGTAAAGAACCACCGTATGTCTTTGCCACCATCAGTGTTAATAACCACTTGGTAGCAACTTCTAAAACATTTACCATGGGCTCAAGCCCATCCATTCTACAGAATGTTTTGAAAGAGGACATGATTATCTACCCATTTAGATGCAGTTGGCTTAGACCTAGCTAATAGTAGCTAAACACATCCCTTACGAATATTTGGAGAGGAAAAGAGTATCTTATCGCATACATGTAGATGAGGGCAATGATTTTGAAATAACCTGGTGCCTAGGGTCAGTTGGATGATGCACTCATCAGGGTAAGGTATTTGGACCATATACTCTCGCCAAGTTGGTGACGAGCCATAAATTCCATATCCACAACACATATACTATTGGGGATGTCGTCCTTAGGAATCTAAGACAACTTCCCTCTATTTAGAAAGTCTCTAGTAGGGGTAAAAGATGGCTTATATGAGTGGATCTTGTCTTCTCCTTCTCACCAAAAAAAGCCACCAATATGGCACACACTCTCATTGTGGGACCTAATATGAAGGACCCATGTCCCATGTTACTTTTTTCAAGTTCTGGTTGAAATCTGAACTCCTTGTTGGAGGATGAAGCTTTTCTGTTTTTAAAATAGGTCTAGTGTTTTTGTGCTCCATTAGTTCTGATTCAAAGGAAAAATTTGGAAATAGGTTTTGGGGATGTTTATATGAGTTTTTCTTAGATAAAATAAAAGGTGACTTAAGGTTTTTTTTTTATGAAAGAAGGTTTTTCTTTCATAAATCACATGAAGTAAAATTGAAAGAAAGGTAAAAGTAAGAACATCTAGGTTTATAAAGAAAAAATTCCTTCATCTCCACCGTTGGATGAATAACCTTTCATATCACCACATATCTCAAGAAGACTACTCAAATATTACATTGAAAGCTAGCTGTCTTTTCATTCCCCGAGGCAAACATTCTCCCCATAAAAAAGAAGACACATAGACTTGAGGATCCTAACAGTATCATGAAAGGCACATAAAATATTCTGGAGAAGATAAAAAGGGTCTCATTTGCTGCTAATAGAGTCTTTTCAAAGTCCTTGCGTATGATATCCAAATATTTGGGGGGGCTTTTGATGGATTAACATTTATTATTTTTTGTTTGTACGGGACTGTCTTTCATATGTATGGTCAAAGAGAGGGTTATGACCCAAATATATATGGGCTCAGCCAAACACTAATCCTAGACTAGTATGAGTCTGATGAGCTACTAAACCCATAATCTTCTAACATCTATGAGTAAAACAATCTACCAGACCCACTGATGCTAAGCCTATTCTATTTTTAACTACCTTCAAGTCCATGGGGTAACGAACTTCATCACATGCGATCAAATTAACCACACGACCTGATCCATGTTAAATGAAAAATGGATCAAATAGAGCCTGTGAGCATATATAGAAGTCACTAGATAGCTGAGCCAATTTTTTTTGCAGCGTAAAAAAATGATGTCCAAACTCTATTATTGGATTTTAAAGAACAGAAAAAAAAAATCCATAACTCGATACCATAGAAAGAGAGCTAAAAATAATAATGATCATCAATCCCCTAGAATAAAAATGTAGAAGTATGAAATAAAAAAAATTAATGAAAAAAAGTATTAAAAAACAAAATACCAATAAAATCAAGTGAGATTGTCAAAAACTGTGAGCAGAACCAAGCAGACAATAATTATTTGATAGGTAGCTCATGCAACATTGCAGACCTATCTTATTTTTATCGTAGAAAAGATATTGAGATGACGCATATTTTTTTAAAAAAGAAACTAAATCCAAGATTATGATCATTGACTCAAGATCTAAAAATTTTACAAAGCAATGAAAAAAATAGTCAAGCCGAACCTAGTGAACTTGCTAAATCCATAACTCAAGACACGATACCAGGATAACTCAATAGAAAAAAAAAATAAGTAAATAAACAAAGAATACTAATTTCAAAAAATAAAATTCCTTCAAGTATTACCTCAAATTAAATGTCAAGGATGTAATCAAATAAATTTAATTTAATAAAAACCAAAATAGAGCCAACCATATTTTTCATTGGAGAAAAAAATATCAAAATGATGCAAACCTTGTAAACCTGGGATAAACTCTCAAATTTGCAATTCATTAAATTCTTGACCCGGGCTCAACCCAAGAGTTCAACACCTAAAAAATTAAATGTTGGATGAAGAAATCAATTAATTCAATTCAAAAACAAATTTCCTTTAGAAAATCTAAATTTTAAAAAGACCAAAAAAACTAAAAGCAAGGCGACCCATGTTATTTTAAAATTGACCAAAAAAATCTCATAAAAAGTGAATAAAAACAATAGCAAAACAGTAAAAGATAGGGAAAAAAAGCTTGAAAAAAAGCAAAAAAACACAGAAACTTGTATCCGTGTCAACTTCATAAATCGGAGTTAATTTTTTAAATATGTAAATCGTTAAATTCTATATCCGGGCTAAACTAAGAAGCTTAACATCAGTCCAATTAAATGTTAGAGGATGAAATAAAAAAACTCAATCTAAAAAAATCTTGCAAGGTAAAAAAAATACAATAAAAAAGGATTAGATTTGATAGGAAAAAAACGAAAGAATGATGAAATTGCCAAAAAAATTGCAAAAACCATCTTAAAAAAATAGCACTAAAAAGAACATAAATCAAATCTGATCGGTGAAAATATCTATTGGGGTGAAATTTAAAAAAAAAATCATAATTTAGTAAAGAAAATAACAATGAAATTGAAAAAAACCCCTAATTCCATAATTTTTTTTCTTAATTTTAAAAACTGTAAAAAAGAGAATAAGGATGAAACCTTAAGTATAACAAACCATAGGTGGAAACAATGACAACACTTAAAGGTCAATAATTTAATGGAAAAGAATAAAATTAAATAAAAAATCAATCTAAAAAAAATTGAGTCAAGGCATGTTAATCCGACAAACCTACGACACAAGTTATGAAATGGGGATAACCCCACAAAAAGAAAAGGTGAATAAATCACAAAGCTTATAGCCCAATAAGTCAATGTCAAATGATAAAAATGAAAAAAATATTTTAAAAAGGATCTAAAAAATACTGATCTCAAACCAGGTAAATCATTGAAACTAGTAAACCGAGTCATAAGAATGAGACGACCCTGTAAAAGGCAAAAATAATCACAAAGCAAAATCCTCAATTATGTAAAAAAAATAAACAATGAAGACCAAATCTTATACCAAAAAAATAATTGAAAGAAACTAATTAGGGACTAAATTGAAAACAAAATAAATGACAAAAAGGATAGAAAAAGAGTAATGAAAAAAAATGAGGACCAGAATTTGAAAAAAAAATAAATTAAAATTCTAAAGGACAATAAAAAAATGCAAAGGATGAAAAAACAACAATCAAAAGAATAAGGATCAGATTGTGAACAAAAACAAATTAAATTAAATGCGAAGAGGGATGAAATTGA
>Ga0325411_1006087_pt1 | contig 13266 bp, 5 predicted proteins | sample PopdelMetagenome_13_FD_206181 | JGI IMG/M metagenome (GOLD analysis project Ga0325411, IMG submission 206181) | Populus deltoides microbial communities from Bellville, Georgia, United States - Xylem-PdIQD-R4 | ecosystem: Host-associated > Plants > Phyllosphere > Stem > Wood/Secondary xylem... | reverse complement strand
TTTTACACGTTTCTTCTTCTATTTCTACTTACTAGATAAGTTAGGAAATTTAAAAGACCGGAAATGTTAATAAAATATAAAAAGTCCATAGAGAAAGAAATTGGGATTTAAGATATGAAGTTTCAAGCATAGTTGGAATATAATTTATTGAGCCTTCCAGACTAGATGTAAAAGAGTTTTAGAATTTGTTTATTTTTAAATTTTTAAATTATTTTTAAAAAATTTATTTATTTTTATTTTTTTGTTTTAAATTAATAATTTTTGGTGTTTTAATATGCGAATATCAAAAATATTTTTAAAAAGTAAATAAAAATATTATTTTGATACATTTTCAAATTAAAAGTACTTTAAAAAACAACCATTACTACATTCTCAAAAACACTCTCAGTGCATGTTAATAATTATAGAAGTGTGTGATGTGTTTTAAGATTATTAAAAAAAGTTAATCATAGAACCCAATAAAGTATCGTAGAAATTATTTTTTAATTTTTTTATTTAAAAATATATTAAAATAATATTTTTTATTTTTTAAAATTAAATTTTAATACACATATCAAAATAATTTAAAATATAAAAAAATTGATGTTGTTTTAATAAAAACATATTTGTACTGCAATTAATATAATTTAAAATTATTTTTTTTATTGTTTAATAGCAAAATAATTATTATATTATTTGATTGAAAGGGAAAGAGGATAGTGGGACATCGATTCAATGAGTACAAGCGTTTAATCTTTGACCAGCAACGTGCAATAACCACATATGTTAATATCAGTCTAATTTAATTAATTAGATTTTGAATTTATTATTTTAAAATTTATTAATTTAAATTTTATAAATTTTAAAATTATTAAAAATTTATATAATTATTAATTTTAGAGCTTATAAAATTAATCAAGTTAATATTATATTAATAAAAAAAATAAAAAATCACTACGATTGTGGGGAGGTTTTTTAATTTTCTATCACTTGATAATTGAAAGCCAGTGTACAAAGTACAATTTGACTCTCCACAATAATAGAGAGCCACACAATCTTGCCCTAGAAACATTAAAAAAACAAAACAAAACAAAACAAAACGAGGTGCTTTATGAAGCATGGGGCCAATAGAGAAACAGTACCATTACAGTAAGCAATTGTTTCAACGAAGAGCGTGGTAATTTTAACGTAAAGGTTGCTGCCTGCTCTCAAATACATGGTAGGTGGTGCAACTGTGGCTGATCTTCATGCCATTTTTTTATGCTCCACAAATTAGGTCAGTTTGTATATCCAATCAAGCAAAATGAATTCAAACTTCGGTTGCAATTTCTATTTTCTTTTTTCTTTATATATATATATGACCTTTTCTACTAGGCTAGTAAGCAAGGATGTTTTAAATTATCATAACAAGACAAAAAAAGCTTATTGATCATACGTGTTTAAATTTATAAACATAAAAATTAATAACTCATGGCAAATATGTTTTCAGCACAAATATAATTACAAGAATACTAGAATTCATATTAAGTATATTGTAAATTTAAAGGAAACTTATTGGTAATTTAAGAATTCGTTTTTTTATCCCTAAATCAATTGCTTTAGTGCTACTTCAATTACTAAAACCAAAGAGATATTTCACAGTACGAACATCTTTATAAATATTGTCAAGTTAATTCAGAGAGTCAAAGATGGAGGAAGAGAAAGAAAGAACCATTATCTTTCAAAGTAAAAACCTTTTCATCTTCTAATGAGTTATGTCCTTATATATATAAGTAGAGGAATCGATTACTTTTTTTAGTAACTCCTTTAAATATTTGGACCAGACTTATCTTTCATGGGTGGGCTAGGCCTAACTCAATAAGCAACATATCTCACTCGCCCATAAAGGACGAGATCTATCTAATACATTATATTTTAAACTTGCACAAAAATTTCATACTTGACGAACAAACTATGCGACCTGAAGCACACAGTACAAGGAGCTCGAATATATACACCTAATACATGTTATATAGGAGACATCAACCTCATAATTAGTTACTCTTTAAAGTGTATTATTATACCCTAAGCATTTTTAGTTACATATGACTGAATATAATTCAATCCCTTAAGAATTTCACACTTAATCAATCCTTACAATTACAAGTATTCTAAATCATATTAAACATATTCGAGTGATATAATCTCGGCCAGTGAATACGAGTAACAAGTGTAGAACTAAAATTACCTTTTCTTTCGTTCTCATATCAATCAGATCTGAATTAACTCGCTTTTCTAGGAGTATTTCTTTAAGTCGAATCATTCCATGACTATAGGATATGCTATTAAAGTAACGATCATTTACACATCACCTCATGATACAGTTAAAAGTCATAAAGGGTAAGATTTTAAGATCTTAGACATGATCTCCAGGACTCACATAATAAAGAAGCAGGGATCCATCCTTTATTTTTGTAATGGACGTCAGCACATGTAGTATGAAATACATGTTATAGTGGAGCTTACTTTTTTATTTGCTGAAGACAAAGAGTGTATGTCGTTGCTCTCCTTGTTAGAGGAAATACACCATACAAGTCTTAGTCTTGTCGCAAAAAAAATATAGACTTCAAATAAGAAATTCTCATTTGCTCACTACTTAGTGGTAGATGAATAATTTTATACTTGACTTCAATCATAATAGATACATGAATTGTGGGAATTCATTCATGTTAATTCTTTTATTTAAGAACCTTATCTTGGTCCCAACCAATGTGATTTTTTAATAATTTATTTGAGTTAAAATTGCTCTCATTTTTCCAAGTCGCTTATTGAGCATTAAAACTCAAATAGTCTCATCTCTACTTACCTTACAAGCGCTAAAGGTGATTGCTCATGTGAGTGAGCCAATCTAAGTCTATCGACATACTTTAACAAATTATACTACATGATACTCACAATATATTCCATAAAAAAAAATGAATAACATGATATCACTATCATTAGTAATGCTGGACTTTGAATAACATAAATAGAAGCATCATCCTTAATAGATACATTAACGGTGTCTAACACCATAAAACCATTTAATATAAAATCAAAACTATAAAAAATATTCCACATATATTTTCACACAACAACCAACAAAAATAATATAAAAGCCTAATTCTAGTAAAGCAAGAACATACATAAGACTTCGTCGAACTTTAGGAGCATAGAGTATATCATGAAGATAAAGTGTGGAACTGCTCTGCAAATCCAACTTACTGGTACCGATCCCAACATGGGCAGAGATAGGGGGGCTGGTAGGGGCCCCGACCCCTGCAAAGAAAATTTTTTTCCAGCCCCTCCCTTAACAATATTTATATTTTTAACTTAAATAATAAAACAACTAATATTTTGGCCCCCTTTAATTTTATTTTCTGGTTTTGCCCCTAGATCTCAAGTACAACAGCAGAAGCATGATTCCCCATATATATGTATCTACTTCCCTTTGAAATTCAACAAAATTCCACAAAGATTGTTTGATCTCTTGCTATGTGGTTGGTTGCTCCTGAGTCTTTGGCTTAGTACAATCACGAGCAAAGTGACCAGGTTTACCATAATTGAATAATTCATATTCTTGTCTTTTTTACCGTCGTGTTTTTCATACTTGCGCTTATATCCACCATTACTTGCTTCTATTCCTTTCTTACCATATTTAGGACCCTTACCCTTGCTCTTTTTATGTTTAGAGCCATATGTTTTTTGCATTTTAGTCTTATATATAAAAGCCTCGTTTATAGGCTTTTCAGCGAGAAATCAATCTTCTTCAAGCTCAACATGATGAGCAACATCATCAAATGTGTTGATGTTGTCATTGTGGGTAAGGTTAACACGTATGTGTTCCCAATTGCTTGGCAAAGAGCATATCACAGCTTGGACTTATTGTTCATCAGTCATCTCATGCCTAACACCTCTTAATTCTCCAATCATGTTAGGCATGACCGTAAGATGCTGCCTCATCATCTAATTTTTACGCTTCTTGTAACCATCAAATTTGAGGGTTAATTGACGAAGTCTAGTAGTGGAGGTTCTCCCATACTAAATCTTCACTACATCTCAAACTGTTTGGGCTGAACGATGCCTTTCAAAACGCAACATTATATCATTTCTCATGCTGCTCAACATTAGAATACGAGTTACATGATCCTTGCGCTTATAGGTTTGATATGCTTCTATATCAAACTTGTGCTGAGTAGTGTTTCCTTGCTCAGGTTCAGCCATCAGTTGAGTAATTGTTTCCAACATTTCTTGCTCTTCTAGGAGATACTCAATCTTACGATGCCAAACATCGTAATTCTTTTAACTTTTTTTTGTCTTCATAGTTCAAATCAGCAATAATACTTTTAGATGTAGTTATATCAAGCGTCATTGACACCAATTACAAATATTAGTATCTTATACAATTTAAATGATATTTATTGTCACTCCATTCTGAATTAAACAAATAAGAATCTAACACATACAATAGAAATGAAAATAATGTTAAATACTTAATCAATTTCCATTTTATGATCTAATTATTATTGGAAATTTAAATGAGTGCAAAAATTATAGTTATTAGTTTCAACTAGCAACTCGCATTGATCCAATTGATGATATTTTCATATACATGATTATAATGTAAGTAAAATTTAAATTACAAAAATATGCAGTTCAACAAAAATCAACCAATTATCTAAACAAAAAAAAATATTAAAATAATAATAAAAATACAAAATTAAGAATAATCAATTTCAAAATTATTTTATATTGCAGGTATATAATTAGGGTCTCCAATTACATCATCCACTTCATCAAAGTCATCTCTTCTAAATTCATTATGCTCGAACCATGGAATGAATTTAGCAGCAACATCCATATAATTTGTGCTTCTTCTAATACGTCGTATATCTTTTTTTATATATTGACATTCCCTCTCAAGCAGCATTTCATCGGCGAAATTGTTGAAATCTAAGGATCCTAGCCTATATTTCAACAATAGTCAAACCGACATCCATTCATCAAGTAGAGAATTGAGAACACTTAACATTTGATATTCTATATAGAACTCGTTAACACCACTTATAGTCTACTCATCTAACAATACATATAATCAATGTGCTGTTGAATTTTATGAACAGGTTTAATGATATAACCCAATAAATAATTAATTTGTTGTTGCCTATCCACTACAACAAAAAATATTCCAAAAGCTTATACATATAATAATTAAAAGTATAACAAATAAGCTTTGAGCCGTGAAGATCACTATCTTTAAGGTATTAATTGCCCCCATTATATTTGCTGCAGGGTTAAAGCAATATACATTAAGGATACAACAAAGCCTAAAACTTATAGGCAACAACTTCTATAAGTTTATTAAGAAGTTTTGTTTTGTTTCTGATAAATATAAACAAAGAGTTTTATTCTCGGAATGCCCCCCAATTGTTTCTTGTTTTTTTTTGTCAACATCGAACTGGTATTTATAAATAAAATAACACCCTTTCAGACCAATGTGTCTGTAAAGTTTAGAGACACATCTCTTCAGACCAATGTATCTGTAGAGTTTAAAGGCACACTTTTTCAAACCAATATGTCTGTATAATTTAAAAAGCAACTCTTCTTTCAAATTATTTGAACAATTTGGCAAGAGGTATCATGCATTATTATTAGATTAATTAATTCTAAAAATTTAATTATATATCTCAAATTAATGAATTTCAAAAATAATAATAAAAAGAATTTATGTTACATAATGTCAAATGCCATTATAACCTCTCTTTTTTTAAAACAAAAAAAACCACGATAAATTCTATGAAATGGAATTTAAATGGATGAAATGGTAGTTACACAACTGTCATTTTGAAGCAGTTATATTTTTATTTATTAAAAAAAAACTAGGAACAAAAAATTTATGATACAATCAATATAGTCAAAAGTCAATGTCTTTGGCTTTAGAAAAGCAAATTTGACAAACATTTTTAGAATCTCTCTTTTAAATAATACATGGTGCAATTATTAATGCAATCAAAGAAATAGCATGTACTCATATGTATTAGAAAAAAAAACATTTGTACAATAATAGATATATTGCATAAAAATCTAACAGAATGCACATTTTAAAATCATGCCCTGATACCATTGTAGATTTAAAGGAAATTTACTTGTGATTTGAGAATTTGCTTTCTTGTCTCTAGATCAATTGCTTCAGTGCTGCTTTGATTACCAGAACTAAATAGAAATTTCACAGTACGAATGTCTTTGTAAATCTTGTCAAGTTAATTCAGAGAGTCAAAGATAGAAGATGAGAAAAAAAAGAACCATTATCTTTCAAAGTAAAAAATTTTTCATCTTATAATGGGTCATGTACCTATATATATAAGTAGAGGAAGCAATTACTTCTTTTAGTAACTCCTGTAAACATTTGGATCAAGCTCATCTCTCATGGGCGGACCATGCCTAATCCAATAACCAATATCTCTCACTCGTCCATGAAGGACTAGATCTATCTAATACATTATATTTCAAACTTGCACAAGAATTTCATATTTGATGAATAGACTGTGCGACCTGAAGCACACAATGAATTTTAAAAGCTAAAAGGTTGAAGAATTAATTCACATTAGTATCAATCTTTGATTAGCCATCATGAATCAAGAATTAAATTTAGAAAAACCAAGGGTTTTTTGAGTGAAGAAACCAAGGGTTCTTTAAAGTTAGTTTTTCATTCACTCGTAATTTGTTTAAATCATGGTAATTAAAACAAATTTTCAACAATCCCCCACATAAAAAAAAATTGTCTTACCAATTTGAAAATGACTCAAAGATTTGTTGAGAGATATTGGTTTGGTAGATTACTACATCAAAATAGATAATTTTAGCTTTAAACATTTCTTAATGAATTACTATCAGACTTACTCGATTAAATAGTGAATGCGATGTCTTAAATTATTCAGCTTTTTGTGTAAACCAAGACAATAATACATATATAGTTCTCCACCTAGAGATTTCCTTTGGTTATCACTGTTTATTTTTGCCTTGAACAACTCTTGGACTCATGAGTGCTTTAGAGAATTCACTTTTTATCAAAATTCTCAAAGAAATGACCATATTTTTCACTCATATAGGTGATCTTTCATTTAAAGTATTATGCTATACTTCACTTGGTGTGCCAATATATGAAAATCATTAAGAGCTCAACTCACTATTTATCACACTATAACTAACACTTATTTTATCATTGGAATAAATAGAAAATAATAATTTTCTAGTGCTATCGATATGTTATATGACTTATTTTTTTCATTTAAACCAAGATCTTGGGATCTTCAATCAACTAGATATGATTATCATCATTACACTCTTTTATTTTTTAAGTTTTTAAGCTCATTCCTCTCGATAAACTATACACAAACTCTCTCGACAAATTAACCTTTGGTTAGCGGATCCGTAATGTTTTCCTTTGACTTTATATAATCAATGAAAATAATTCCATTTGAGAGCAAGTGCTTAACGATATTATGTTTATGATGTATATGCCTAAACTTTCCATTATACATGCTACTTTATGCCCTTTTAATTATTGACTGACTATTGTAACATACACAAATAGTTGGCACTGATTTTAGATAACATGGAATATCCCTTAAGAAATTCCAAATCCATTGGGCTTCCTCTCCAGTTTTATCAAAAGCAATAAATTTTGACTACATCGTGGGTTTAATGATACAAACTTGTTTAGGGAATTTCCATGATACAGTTGCTCCACCAAGTATAAAGATATATCCACTTGTAGATTTTGAATCCTTAATGTTGGAAATCCAATTAGCATCATTATACCCTTCTAGTATTATTAAGTAACTAGTGTAGTGTTGGCCATAGTCCAAGGTGTACCTCAAATACTTGAATACCCTTTTTATTACCTCTCAATGATTCATACTTGGATTATTTGTAAATCTACTCAGTTTACTAAATAAATAATCAATATTAGCTCTTTTACAGTTCATAATGTCTATTAGGCTTCTAATTATTCAAGAGTATTCCAATTGATTTATTCTCTTACCTTTATATATATATATATATATATATATATATATATATATATATATATATATATATATATATATATATCAATTAGTGTTTTGACAATGCTATTGTCACATTTAGAAAATTTCTCAAGAATTTTCATAATATAATGAGATTGGGACAATAACAATCCATTAGATGTCTTATAAATTTTTATTACTAGTGTGACATCTGTTGTAAAAACCCGATAAATTATAATCTGAGTAAAATAAATAAAATACCAAATAGATTAAATAAAAGGGATTTCAAATATAGTAAATGGATACAATAGAGTAAAAGATAATATGTTATGGTGTAAATTAAGAAAAAGAAGAGTTGGGTGACAAAAATAGAATTAAGAAATAATGAGGGTCAATGTGTAAATAGTTAAAAGCTAGACTATAAATGCTTTATGTTTTTCTCTTTTGGCCATGAGTTTGAAACAAAGAGAGGGGGAGGAATTGTGTGATTTTCTACTTAAATTCTTGTTGGTTTCACCAATTAAAATGAGTAATTAGGGTGATTAACTTAGTTAAACATCAAGAGGGAGTGATTTTAAGGTGGTGAGTGCTTTGGAGGAAGAATTTCAAGCTAGGGTTTGAAGAGGGAGGAGAAGAAAACTTGATTTTTCTTGCATTCTTTCCTTGAATCCTTATCAAAGTGAGCTAAATAAAATGCTCCAATTAATTAATTCCTTTAATTTTATGTTTGATGAAGGATTATGTAAAATGTGAAGTTGTGAATGTATGTTATGAATTCTAGGAATAATGCAAATTATGATTTATCCATGTTAGAAAGCATAAATTATGGTTGGGTAAGTGTTTAATTTTAAATAAAAGAAACAAAAATCCCCCCCTCATTTTAATTGAATTTTCAGCCAAAAAAGGAATACTTTAGGGGATTTGAGGTTTTAATTCAATTGTTTGGAAAATGTGGGAAGATAGAGGTTTATAAGTGTTATTATATGAAAGGAGTAAGAATTTTTCAAAGAAAAAAAAATCTTTATTTTTTTCCCTAGGTTATTTTCGGCTAAAAAGAGAAGAAAATTAGAAAATGGAGTTTAATAATATTATTGAGAAATCTTGCCAAATTGAAGATAATTGATGTTGATAGATTAAATTTAATAAGGATTTTTATGAAAAATAAATATGTAATTAGTATTAGAATTTTACCGGTTCAAATGAATAAAGAATGACAAAGTAAATTGTGTTGGTTCAGAGAAGGCCATGACCTAATCAACAACAATTGACCTCTTTACGCACACAGACACCAGGTAGATGTTCGACACCTTGGAGTAGTTAAATGGTTTAATTTTTATTATTGTAGAAAAAATTTTGTAGATTGTAATTTTAGTGTAAAGTTCAAAAGAAAATTATTTTCTGGTTACTAGAAATAATGCCTCGTTGAATGGGCAAGCCATGAGAAAATTATTTCTTGATCACTAGAAATGATGCCCTGTTGAATGGGCGACCCGAGAAGATTATTTCTTGACTACTGAAAATAATGCCTGGTTGAATAGTCATGTTAAGAAAATTAACTTATGAGTTAATGGGATAACCTCTTGGTGTAATATAGATTAATTGTAAAACTTTAATTTGAGGTTAAATATACAGGTTTGTGGGAGACACTCTTGTTATTTTTCAATAAATTTATTCTCTGTGTCTAGAAAAGAATATATAAAATTGTAAATTACAAAAAAATAAGACAATTTATTAAATGATGTGAAAATTATCTTATGTGCATGAATAGTTAGTCCTTATCCAATTACTTGTTGAAATGTACAATTTAATCAGTTTAATGTGATTATGTTTTTAGGTACGTTGCATCCTTGAACTGGATAGTAGAACTAATATTTTGTTGTAATATGCTTTTATAACTAAGAATTGTAATGTTTAACTTATTATCTTGTGTATGATGTAATTTATATTGTCGATGTTATTAAGTTGAATTATGGTTGGTTATATATATATTTTGAGCACAAATATTTTTTTTTTAAATAGATGATGCATGTTATGAATTTATTAGCTTTTAATAAATTGTTCTATAGAAAATAAAAATGAGATATTGATATATGCTGGAGTTTTGAAAGTCCAAATGATGGATGAATATTGTGATTGATGTTACAGGTTGAGAAATGATTGAGTCGATAATTTGATATCAAAAGAATACAAAGGAAACTCTGCCGAAATTTTAGTAAAACATATAAGTTTAAAGAAAAAAAATTGGTAACTACAAATACATATTGTATATTTTGAGTGTACAAGATTAAGGTTGTTACATCTACAACATCTAAGTTTTTCATGTCAAACTTATTAGTTAATATTTTCTTAGTAGACTTGATCATGTGATCATTTAAATCGAAACAAAAAAAGTAAAGAAAACTAAAAGCAAAGAAAGAAAGAAAGAAAGAAGCCAAGAATTAAAAGCAAGGAAAGAAAAGAAACTAGGAATAAGAGAGAATTCAGAAGAAGAAAATTCTGTATTTTATCAATTCATCAAAATTATCTAACATTTAGAAAAATATGATATGAATAATAAAACCCTAACTAGAACAAATAATTGGGCTTATAGACCACTAAATAAAATACTAAATAATAATTAAATCACGCCCAACAAATAAAACCTAATTAATAAATCTCAATTAAAAATTCAAATAAGTTAAACCAAAATATAAGCTAAAGTTGAATTTCTTAATGGTTTGGGCTACCCCCTCATCGTTTATGATCATACGAGTGCATAAACAGTGTTTCGGGTCTGGTGTCCCCACCAACTATCCTAGGGTTAGAGAAACTCGACCGTGTCAAGTGTAGTTTAAAGCGGCTCCAATAATGCTCCCAAAGATCATAATTAAGTTGTTGTGATATCTTTACGATAATTCAAGAATAGTTTGAATCTGATAATCTAGATCATATACTGAGATTCGCTAAAGTTCACCTTTCTTGGTAAAAACAACTTGTGCATCCAAAATAGCATCGACATGTTTTTCTTGGGCCAAAGATAAGGTTAATGGGTCAGAGGTTTTAAAATGAGCATTAGAGATAAGTTGTATTTTATATATAACGAAGTCTTTTATGTAAAAAGTAGAGATAATATTAAAGTTTGATGGCAGTTTGCAACATAACTGTTTGATTCAATCATTTGCAACACTTTGAATGATATAGAACTACTCACTTGAAATTTATGATTAGTTTTCAAAGGACATCGTTCATGGCTAATTTGTATCACGAAATAATCTCTAACATTAAGTATATCATGATACTTATACAAATCAGCTCAAAATTGATATTGTTTATTACTTGCTTTAATTTTTTTTATAATATCAACACGCAAATTATGAAATCTACATGCAAATGATTCAATTGAATCAAATATTTTATAATGAGAAGACATAAGAAAAAGATCTACAAGTTTTCTAGGTTTGTAACTATGAACACTATATAACTGATAGCGTGAGTTGAAACAAACACTATTTGAAGCCTTAATCAATATAGTTTGAACACAACCTAATAAATTAGAATTATCTATCAATATAGTTTGAACACAACCTAATAAATTAGGATTATCTCCATCATGTTCAACCTAATAAAACATATAAAATTAAAATTAATTCTATATGTGAGAATATAACAATTTAAAAGAAAGTTAAATAATAACTTAAATTTTAAAAATGTTAAAAACCTCTTTCACACTTAATATATTTTTATTATTATTATTTTTTCTCTATAAGATAACTAAATAAAGTCTAATATAAGGATAAATCCTTAAGATTGTTAATAAAAAATTGTAAATATATTAGACTAATAGACTAGTGAGCGAGGATATTTGAATTATCATAACAAGATATGTTAAACGTAAGAATGTTTCAAAGAAAGCCTATTGTTCATATAAGTTTAAATTTATAAGCATGGAAACTAATAACTCATGACAAATATGCTTCCAACACGAATATAATTAAAAGAATATTAGCATGCATGCTTAGTATTTATTCAAACTTGCAATTGATATAAAATCAAATTTCTAGCATGCATACTAATAATAAAACTCTAATTAAAATCAAATTCAAGCTTAAAATCCACTAGTTAATAAAAATTAAAATTCAATAATAAAAATAAATAAAATCTAATGTCTTGAGTTTGAAATTAGCATAATTTATAATAAAAAAAAGAAAAACGAGTACTCATGTCTCGGATCCAAAAACCCTCAGTTCTCATCCTATGTGCACCTAGAGGTGATTATTTTCGGTTTGGTTTTTACTAAAAAAAATAACCAACCCGATTTTTTTCTTCTAGGATTTAAAACCGTAACTAAACAAAAAATGATTTAAATCGATTATTTTCGGTTCGGTTTAATTATTTAAGATTCAAAACCGATAAATAAATGTGCTTCTACAAAGAGACAAAGGGGTTCAACAATGAGGGTAGCTTTACCAGCCTTTGTTTCTCTTCAAAATGCAACTGCAAATAAATGACCATCCTTGAAATAATATAGTAAAACAAATAAATTAAAGAAAAAAAAGGTCAATTAAAAAGTGCAAAAGGGACTAATAAGAGAAGGCAATTAGGAAGTCATTAGGGGGTTTGATGGAAAACAATCATAGTCGCTCAACGATTCTGATGTACATTACATTGGACACGTAACCCAATGTTTCTCATGCCACCTTAGCATTCCCTACAAAAAAATTGAAGAGAGAAGACTAGCAAGCTTGAGATCAAGAGATTGAGAAATTAAAGGAACCAAGAGACAAAGAGCTTGGAGGAGCAACTTTGATTTAAAAAAAAGAGATTGAAAGACAAAGATATTGATTTAGATTTAGAGATGGAGAATGTGACTGTGGAGGGGAGCGGCTTGTTGTTAATTGCTAGGGTTAGAATGTAATTCTTTTTATTGATAGTACTTACTAATTTTTAGACCGGTTTGGTTCAATTTAGTTACTTTGAATTAAATTAATTTTTTATTTAATTTAATTGGTTTTTTTAATATAGTTTTATAATTTTCTTGTTTTAATTGTTTTTTGAGGTTTATTTTATAATCCCTGTACGTACACCTCCTCTCTCTCTCCCCCCCCCCCCTTATACGTTCCCGTATTCTTTCCCTCCCACCAATAACACCGCATCTACTTTCCCTCCACTAATAACACCCATAAAGAATTTCACCCAATTCCAATCCTAAAGTGTTTCTGTACTTCCATTAAATAGTTGGCAAACGATTCGAAATCCCAAGGAA
>Ga0325411_1006086_pt1 | contig 13268 bp, 5 predicted proteins | sample PopdelMetagenome_13_FD_206181 | JGI IMG/M metagenome (GOLD analysis project Ga0325411, IMG submission 206181) | Populus deltoides microbial communities from Bellville, Georgia, United States - Xylem-PdIQD-R4 | ecosystem: Host-associated > Plants > Phyllosphere > Stem > Wood/Secondary xylem... | reverse complement strand
ACATAATCCACAATAAGATTGATAACGAGTCATAGAATGTCGAAACAAGTCTAATAGAAGTAAGACACAATGAAAATATGTCCTAAAGCACTAGCACTATTGAAATAAGAACCTCCACCCTACGAATATCAATTCACGAATGAGAAATATAAGGAAATACCACAAAAATAGTTAATTTTTTATAAGTCAATTTAGGTTGTTAGAGAAGTAAAGAATTTGAGAATCTCTTTCACACAAGTGAATAAATTTGGCAGCAATAGATAATATTATCAAGTCTTAATATTTTTCCTTACAAAGAGTATTAAAATCTTGAAAATAAAACTCAACAGTAATTGGTCAAACATATACTCAATTTAAATAAAGCACAAACTAATTAAAAGTAAGGTTTAAAAATAATAAAATAAGCAAAACAATAGCATAAAACTACTTTTCACCTTTTGCTGCACATGATGGTAAAAAAAATATCCAAGATAAATAATTGTTGAAGAATCCTTGCTGAACAATTAATTTTTGACCAATTAATTCTTCTTGTTTGATATGGAATCTTTATAAAATACATAACTTAAAGGATGCCACATAATTTCTTGATCACATTAAGAACTCCTTGTAGTGAATGGAATTCATAATTTTTAAGAAAAAAATGTCTTTTTCATTTTTGCAATTTGCTGACAGATTTTAGACTCAACTTTAAACATGTCGTTCTCTCTCGTCCATATGAATTAGTGGGCCTATCTTATATCATTAGAAAGGTACATATGTTTAATTTCTAACCCAATCAGAATAGCATCCAAAATACTCTAGCTTCATATATGACCCATAAATTAGATAAAGGTCCAAACTGATAGATTTGATATGATTCGTTCAATAAATTTGACCCTCTGAAATAATCCCTTACCGAAATCTGAATTACCTGGAATTTTAACCCCATGTATGGTAGCATGTTTAAAAACGTTTGTAAAAATTAAGCCTGATCCAATAATCAAATTAAAAGTAATGCTTGATAATGTAAAATTGGATAATAGAAAATTTTACGCCAAAATCCAAATGTGACCTTGCTTGGATTATATCATTCTATTTCTCTTTAAAATAATTTATCTTTAAATCACCAATAGTTATAATGGACAATTATTTAGCCTCCTTTTTGAAGCTTTTGGAGCTCTCTTCTTGCTCGCACTTACCACCACCAACATTGTATGAAAGCAATAACAGATAATAATTTTATAATAAAATTGAAAGTAATGCTTGATAATGTAAAAGTGGACAATATAAAATTTTACGCCAAAATCCAAATGTGATCTTGTTTGGATTATATCATTCTATTTCGCTTTAAGATAATTCATCCTTGAATCACCAATAGTTATAATGGACAATTATTTAGCCTCTTTTTGAAGCCTTTGGAGCTATCTTCTTGCTCGCACTTACCACCACCAACATTGTATGAAAGCAATAACCGATAATAATTTTAGATCTGCATGCCTTACCGCTTCCTTACATATTTTTGCATAGTAACCATGGCCTTACATGTTGTTTTATCATTTCAGCTTCACTTTTCTTTTTCAAATTTAATTGGTCTTTATAAATTTATCTAGGTGACAATGATGCAAATGTGTATGTTTTTATATCCTTTTTAAGAGAATACCTATTTTTAAATCCATTATACTTGGCTTTCCTATCAGATTGCAAGGGTCCCCCTAATAAGACGTGACTTGCATGCATTGGAATCACATCACACAAAACTTTATCAACATCCTTCTCAATTGAAAACTAAACTAAGACCTGCATAGTCACTTTCACCTTATTACAATCATTCAACAATTGCAATCTATAAGGTTTATTATGCTTAATCATACATAAGTTTAGTTTACTAACAAGGGTAGTACTAGCTACATTAGCACAACTTCCACGATCTATAATCAAACTATACACTTTGTTTTGTACATCTAAACACATATGAAAGATGTTCTCACTCAAGTTGAAGGTTCCACCTTGGCTGAAACTAATATTCTTTAGCTTTGATTCTTTCCAAATTGATCTCTATTATGCATGAATTTAAAGTCATGGTCATCATCATCTACATCTGCATTTTCATCCATAAATTAACAAAGTCAGTTTTAACATTTCGTGCAGCGATACAGATAGGGTTTCCTCACTGATTAACCCTTATTCTCAATCCATTCATCCCATTATTTATATTCTTATCGAAGCCATCTCATCTTTCAGGTCTTTCATCACCTTAGTTAGAAGCTCAAGTTGTTAGGCGAAAGCTTACATTTGAAAGGATTTATTTACTTTTAGTGTCGCGGACTCGTGATTTTCAGACATCTTGAAATCTGCAAAAATTGATTTCTAGCAAGAAAAATATATCCTCACAACTCTCGTGTTTCACACAATTTAAGGCATTTTCACTTAATTGTTTTCGCTACGTCTTTTACTTCTTGGCTCATCTTTTTGTGATTCTTTCGGAAGTGAAAATCAATGAATCATAGTCATTGGCTATCGTAACACAATCCAAATATATATAAAGTGACTCAAGAATAATTAAGATAATGAAAACAAGAAAAACAAAACTACAATTATAATTTTACGAGTAGCAAAGCAAATTTGTATGAAATATGGATAATACGAAGACTCAAAATAAAATAGAAAAAATAAATTAATGAAAATAGTTTTTTGACTTCTAAAAACACAAATATAACAAAAATAAACTGAATAGGTTGAAACAAATATTAGTAAACATATTTTTGTAACTTGACCCAAATCTGACACGTTACACAATTTTAAACACCATCATTAAAACCCAAACCAAATGATATTGGAACAACCTTAAATTTTATACGTAGTACCCTTGTACTTAATAAACAATAAATCTCAATTTATAAATCATTCTATTATGCCTAGCTATCAAAAACCTGTATATGATCAATTTACGGTGGAATTTAACTCAGAATCAAAGCCCCAATCAAACAATATAAAAAAGAGTTCAAATTTAATATATAATGCAATTTCACACCAAATAACTTTCACATTAAATTTTAATTGATTTCAAGATGGTTTCATTTGGTTTCTCTATTGTTTATGTTTTCATAGCAGAATTGAAACTAACTTGAATAACATCTATTTTTTTTCATAAAAGAATGGTGTAAATAATAAATTAAGAATTCTGACTCATATTTTATAGGTTAACCCAATTGAGTAAGGTTTTTTTTTTTCCTTTTTTATAATTTATTTGCTTTCAATTTCATCATTCACCATTTAGGTTATTGAGAATTAAGATTTATAATTTATTCTGGTTTGGTTTCTATTATATTATTCTAGTCTTATGATCCGAGTTAAGTGTTTGGTGGGTTAAATTGGGTTGACTCAAGGTTTTTTTTTTGTCTTTTTTAATTATTTTTTTCAATTTCATCCATCAACGTTGGATTGATTAGGAAATGAGCTTCATAATTTATTTTGATTTGTTTTTTTATTGGGTTATTCTAGTCTCATGATCCAGGTTTCATAGGTTAACCTGGGTTGAAACATGTTTTTTTAATTTATTTTTTAAGAATTTCATTATTCAACATTGAGTTGATAGAAAATTGAGCATTAATATGTTTTTTTTTTGTTTTTTTTCTATGAGGTTTTTATGGTCTCATGACCCGGGTCGTAAATTTTACATATTAACCTAGGTTGACCTGAGTGGATCCAATATATATGCTGTTGTCTCAATTATTTTTTTAAATGTCATTTTAAAATGTTTTTAGTTATACTATGTTTTTTTTTTTCACGATTGCCTAGATTTTCTTTGAACTTGTCAAGATAATAGGGACACATTAAATCAATCTTTACTGGATTTAATTTTCTTCTTTTTTTCTTGAAGACACATTATCAATGCCTAATTGTTTTTTTTTAAAAAAATTGATATGATCCGGAGCATAACGTGGGTAAATAATCTAGTTTCTACTATTAGGGTTCTTCATAAAAGATAATTATATCCATGAGGCATTGAAATAGATGAAACTAGTAGTATAAGGTAATTCAAGATGAAAATTATCCAAAAGAGGTTAGAAGGCAGTTTCATCATTCCAGATTTTAAAAATTAGAAAAAGTGTGCCATTAGATAAAGATTTCTGATAAAAAGAGTACGTGAACAAGGACTCCCAATAAAGAATGACATATATAATAAATTAAGAATTTTGCATAAAAGTCTCTTTTTTTTCTTTATTATGGGTTAGGAATATGGTCGCTTAGCAAATCAGTCGAGTCTTATTCAAGTTGTTCATAGAGTAATAACCATCACTAACTAGTATTTGACTATATCATTTTTCTTGTTTATATTATGGGTCAGATTATTTTTTTAATGTAAAAAAATCTAAGTTTTACTAATATATATTTTTATAGAAAAAAAACATTTAAACCAGGTAGAGATTAACTCGATATGACCCAGTCAACTTAATAGGTCAAAAACAACCCAAACTAACATAAAAAATATAATTTGACTAAAAAGATTTTCAAGGCGACATCTTTTTTTTTTAAATGAGATAGAAACGTATAGATCGACCTAATCAACCTATGTTAACCTGTCAAATCCCTGATTCAAATCATAGAATCGAGATAACCCCATAAAAGAAATTGAAGCAATTTATGAAACTTAATTTCCAATTAATCTAATGTTGAATGATGAAATTGAAAAAACAATCAATGAAAAAAAAACCAAAAAACAAATAACCCGAGTCAATCTAGGTTAACCTACCAAACTTATAATACGATTCATATGACTAGAATAATTCCATAGAAAGTACATCGAAACAAATTATGAAACTCAATTTCTAGCAAATTTAACATTGAAAGATGAAATTGAAAAATATCAATTAAATAAAAGGCACAAAAAATACCATAGTTAACCCGGGTTAACTCACTAAACCTGTGATGGAGGTAATGAGACCCAAATAACCTCATAAAAAATAAATTAAAAAAAAAATTATGAAACTATCTATTGACTTTGATTTTAATCATACATACTAATTTTCTTGTTTTTTAGTTAATCTAGTATACATGGAGATAAATACATACTCCAAAAATCAATCAGAAAAAAATAAAACTTTAGTTTCAATTAATATATAAATTAATCTAATAATATCCCTCATAGTTGAAAAAAAGGTTAATCTTTTCAAATGATTGATTTGAAGATAAATTAAATCATAAAAAATAATTTGGCACAATTTGTTAAAAAGATGCGCATGACTTTAACCATACAAGAGTACCTTAACTTCTCTATAGTTCCACTAAGTTTAAATTGATCGATGTAGTTAGTTTAGGTGCTGCGCATGCACAGTACGATGAATGAATGCAAACATAATAGCATCGGTCTGAACATTAAATATATATGTCCCATTCTGTGGCAAGAACTATGAAAAGGATGGTGCTTATATATAATGGCATGGAAGAAATAACTTGATTTGAGTGTTTGGTTGAGGTTGTGGTTATTTTTTAAAGTGTTTTTTACTCGTAAATGTATTAAAATAATATTTATTTATTTTTTTTAAAATTATTTTTAACATTAGCGCATAAAAAATGATATGAAAATATTAAAAAATATTAATTTAAAGTAAAGAAAAAAATAAAAAAAATAATTAAAAAAATAAAAATAAACAGGAATTAATCCCTCCACTAATCTCTTCTCAAATCAAGGACAAAACATTGGAACCAAACAAATCCCCGATCCAGCCAATTTTGTTTTTTTCTTTTTAATAGCAACAAATAAACTACAAATAAATCACTATTTTCATATCATATTCATAAAAACAGCAAACTCTTACTTGAAAAATAATTAACAGTACTAATACTAATAATGTAAGATATATAGCCTTTCAAGCAACGACTATATATGACCGATAAAAAAAACCTCTTGAAATCCTCAAATTTATGAGTTGCCCGTGTAGATTAATTGCATCTCATGCACGTACTCAAATGCTTTTAAATCACGACGAATCACAGAGGGAATGACCTGAACATCTGATAAAAATTTAAAATTAAAAGATTTGTTTTTCTTGTAATATTAAGTTCGAGCTCTATAATTGTTAATATAATAATTATTGTAGGTTTACATGATCGTTAATTTCAGGACCCGTAAAATTAGTCAAGATATACGCAAACGTGATGCCGTTGTCACGAAGTATTTTTTTGAAATAAAATAAAGATTCTAAAGGAAAAATTAAATTTTTTTCATTTATGCGATACTTTTACAATAACTTTTTTTTATTACCAACATTTTTTATTGAATAAAACTAATAAAAATATTCGTAAAAATCCTAATGATTTGAATTGAAGAGGGAGTTTTTATTTTTTTAATCAAAATCTCCTTCTTCTTTTTTTATTCATGTTTTTTTATTTTTATTTTGACAAAAGCATGTTTTTTTATTAGAAACTTTGTTTTTAAATAAAAATTAATTTGTTATGATTGAGAAAATAAGTTTCAATAAAACAAATCATACATCAATCATTTTTACGTGAATAAATCTAATAATAATAAACTTGAAAGACTTATATAAAGAATTTATAATAAAATATTTTTTATTATTAAATATTAATAAGATTATTTTTAAAAATTTAGCATACTAGTTTAATATATAATTATTTATATATTAATTACTAATACTATCATAAAAAGCTCTAATCTTCTTGAAAACTTTTGATACAATTAGATAATTTTCTAAATATCATTTTAATAAATTTATTTAAAAATAATTTATTCTAAAATTAAAAAAAGGGTTAAGAGTTATTTAACAAAAATATCATGCAAGTCTAAGCCTAGGCCTAGAAGGAGGGCTTTACGCGCCTAGCCCTAAAAAACATGAGCTTGGAAGGCTATGTGTAAACCCCGGAAAAATAAAAAGTTGCTTAAATTGAAAACTATCTACATGAGAAATAAAAGTGAGGAAATTCATGCGTATAGTTAAATAAAAGACAGGAATTCAGAAATTTTTTAATATAATTTTCGAGCAAAATAATTCGAGACATTATAATAAGTCAGTAATGTTGAGGGTTAGATTTAATTGAAGAGAATAATACACTTAAAGGAAACGAGACCTAAATACAAATAAGGAAAATTATAGAGTATTAATACTCTCTCCTCACCAAAAATTTGCAGGAACCATAAGGAAAGAAAATATGGAGTTTTATACCCATTCTTGCAAAATCAAGAGAGAAACACTAAAATTTCAAGAACCCATCCAAGATTAAGGATTTATAGATGGGATAAACACTTGTGAGCAAGGAATTAACAAGAAATTGAATAAGAAGAAAAGAAAGGAGGGAATTGGTCAACTAATCAAGAAAATTGGTCTTGCTCAATTTGGAGATGTAGAACTCCAGTTATTAGTTACCAACCGAGACTAAGTCGTGACTGATTCTGTAGGGCAGTAGGACTGATTAGTGATGAGCAATTTTGACTATCTTGGAGGCAGAACTGGGTTCTCCTTCCTTCAGAGAACTTGTAGCCTCGTGTCTTAGTTTTCCAACGAGATCAATTTCACTTAAAATGGAGTTCTAGAACTCTAGATATAGTTAAAAAAAATCTAATGAGTGTTCAGACAGCAACAGTTGGACAGTAACAGTTCAAATGTCTAGACATCAACGGCTGGAAAGTAATAGTTCAAATGTCTAGACAGCAACATTTCAAATGTCTAGACAACAACAGTTGGACAATAACAGTTCAAATATCTAGACGACAACGGTTGGACATCAACAGTTCAAAGTTAGACAGTAATAGTAGACTCTCACGTGAATATTATATGTAAGAATATAGAAGAATTGAGTCATACGAACACTTGCATATTGAGAAACTAACTTTGAAAATATACATGATATATATATGTTTGTTATTATAAGGAAATGAACATGTATAGAAAGTAACATATGAGTAATGAATGAATATGGATTCTCTATAATATCGGCTTAAAGGAATCATAACCAAAAACTTCCTTGTGATTCAGGAGGAGCAACCAGGATTGGATCTTCTATTAGGGGAGGTCACGAGACAGGCGGAGCAGGTGCGTGATTTTCCCTCCTTTTTGCACTTATACAATTTAAAATTCTTCTGGTGAATGCAATTACAATAAATATTGTGTTCAATATAAATAAAGTCAAGCGTATTTACAAGATTAGCTTTGACTAATGGCATCCGTGATAGGATTGCCAGGAGATGAATTACAAGATTAGCTTCGACTAATGATATCTGTGATAGGATTGCCAGGAAATGGATCACAAAATTAGACTTTGCAAGGTCACCCAGTTTATGCAAGTCAATAAGAGTATTCAAATTAAGAATATGCAAATGAGTGTTAATTGGGTTTAAAAGATTTACAAGCAAAATATAAGTTGTCTATTAGAATTCCTAGGGATCCGATAGAAAATTAATACTTCTTTTATATACATTATATGAGAAAATATATATTTCTTTTATCAATATAATGGCATGTTTATTTATGTAACAGGTCCATCAAATATCCAGGGAGATCATTAGTTTAGGACTCTACTTTGTCAAGCTTATATAAATATTTAACTTAAACAAAAGGGAATTAAAGCGTTTATGTAGTATGCTTTTTTGTAAACCTTGATGTAGTTATAAAAGTTCAGCTTACCATGTAGTACTTTAGTTATCTTGTAATTAACCCTTTTGAAATGTTTAAAAACATTTATTATGTTGTAATGCTTTCCTTGCATGTTAGTATTCCTTTTTCTTTTAAATTTTATAATATGATATGTCGGCTATGTTCATATTGAACTTACTTGTAGGATATATATATATATATATATATATATATATGGATTGTATGAGGTGTTGAATTATGATGATTGATATAAAGTCCGAATTATGGGACCTTGTAATGATGGGTTGATTGAGTAAATTGATAGTAGTCGATAACTTGGGATGTTCTAAATACAAATGAAACTCTACCGAATTAAAAAAAATACCCTCAAATTAATAGAATATGTTAGGATCTTTTAATATTAATCAAGTCATACAGCCGGGCTGTTACACTAGGTCATCTTGTTTGGCTTTCTTTTGTTTTTCTAATGAGTTAATGACAAGTCATTCACCTTATTTTTTTAAAATTGAGTGAACGATAAGTTGTTTTCATTGGCAAATGATATATTGTCTTCTTATACAATTTTCAACCATTTCTAATGGCTAAAAAATCAAGGTTTAAGTTTTTCGATGGAAAAATCTTAAGTTTCAACTTGTTTTAATCTAAAAACACTCTAGAAACCTATATAGAGCCATTTTCAAGCTTAAAACACCATTTACTTAGATGAAAAACCATAAATCAAGCCAAATCAAATTATAATTCATAGGTTCTAATCTTTTTTTTTTTTTGCCATGTTTGAAGGGAAAAACCATCTATATTGAACTTTCCTGGTTAAAACATACTCATTAACACCAAGATCAACCTTTCTGTAGTTGGAATACTGTCAGCCAAACACTTTCTCCCTCCTTAATACTTTTAAGTGATTTTCTCTCTCTTCTCTCAAATTTTAGAAAATAAAATGTGATAAAAATAGAGTTTGAGATCACAATATAAAAAGCTAAGAACTCACACCTTTATTTAATTCTTTTTACCTACAAAAGAGCCTAGAACAATATTTTTATCTTATGTTTCATGCTGTAAATAATCTTCAATCTACCATAAAAAGATAACTCATGTACCCTTTAGTATTGCTGTAAAAAGGAGACCAAAACCACACCATTTTGTCTTTTTTGTAGTTGCAATTTTTGTCAATCAAACCACAAAAAACATAATCCTTCATCCTATTTCATGTTGTTAGACCAAGCTAAAAACATCCCTATTTGTCCTTCAAAACCAGCTGCACCAACACCATGAAAGACAAACATTTTTAGCTGCAAACACAATACAAAGACAATTAGCAAGGAGAGCTGGATGGTGAAGATCAATTCTACAAAGTTAATGGCTAACATTGCATGGTGAAGAAAAAGTTCTAGGTCATTCTTTAAGGCTTATAAAAGAGTGGTTCCATTAAAAAGAAAAGAGAACAAGGGAAAAAGAGGCAGGAAAAAAAAAGAAAAATGATATACACTATAGGATGTTTGATTTGAAAGAAAGAGACAGTCTAGTCTAGTTAAACCAAAATACTATTCAATTTTTGGATCATAATTGGAGCCAAACATCTTGTTTTTATGTGTGAATTGGCTTTTTGAAAAGATAAGATGTATAACTAAAACCTTTAGGAAGAATACAAAACCCATTTTTGTAGTTTTGAAGTTTAAAACATAGCACAAACGAAGAAGTACGAATCTATCTAGAAGCTCACCGACCTTGTTTGGTTTTTTAGCCTTTATATAGAGTTATAGAAGTTAGAATAAAGTAAGATTAGGTGATTTGGAAATCTAAGAATGAGATATAAAACTGTTAGGAAAGACCCAACTTTAAATTGTGTCATTTTAAGGCTCCAAACCTAGAAATATCAGTAACTAACAAAAGCCTTCATCAAGGTATAAACTCATTTTCTCTTTGAAATAAATGTTTTGATTCATGTTTAATCTTTCATTTATTTTAGTTGCTTTTGCTTTATGTTATGCCTAGCTTATGATATGCATCACACTACCATGATTTTAAATAATGTGATTATTAGTTAAACCTAATATATTTTCCTTTTTTGGTTTGTGTTTTGGTTGTTCCCTTTTAACATTCTTTGTTTAAACTTTTTAAATGTTTAGTTTGATGAGTTTTCTACTTTTAGAGACAGACATAGACCAGCATATGATTTTAAACCTTAATACAAGTTCAAAATACATCATTGAGTTTTCAACAAATTTTCATCAAATTAGTGATGTTTTGATTAAAAATACTTTCTTATGATTAGATTGTTGAGTTTGCTACTTTTAGATACCAACATAAACCTAACATATGATTCCTAACCTTAAAATAAGCCTAAAAAATTAATGACGAGTTTTTGTCAACTTACTATCAAGTTTCATTTAAGCTTTTTAAATGGTTAGGTTGAACAGTCTCCTAGTTTTAGAGACCAACATGGACATAAAAATTAATTTTTTAAATTGAAATAATATAAGAAAATGCATCGGGAGTTTTCAACGAGTTTTTATTAAAATTTCATTAAGTTATCGTCAAGTTTTGATTAAACGTTCTAAATGGTTAGGTCAATGAGTCTTCTTAGAAATTGATATAGACTTAACACTTGATTTTTAACCTTAGAAATAAATTGATAAGTTTTCATCTACTTTTGTTTAAGCTTTTCAAACAGTTAGGTCGACTTGTCTCCTATTTTTAAAGATCGATGTAGACCTAACATGATGTTTTCTTTTACAAAAAAAAATATTGTTAAGTTGCGAGACTTCTAACTCAGGATCTGACGCTAACTTGACGAACACCCACTAATCATAAATGCCTTATGAATAACTTTAGAAATAATTTGGACAATTGATGGTATGCATAAAATAAATGTAAGAGAAAGAAATAGCTGTTGTAACGAATGTATTTTGATGGGGCTAGAGATATGAAATATAGTTAAGGTAACCTTTCATTTAAAAAGATACGGTGAGAGTGATGTTTATCTTTTTTTAATCATAACTAACTCTTTCTTCAAATCTCTAAAATGAGTGTATATTTTAAAATTCTTAGTTTTCTTAAAAATTAGATGACAACTCTATTTTTATATATATTTTTTAATTTCAGAGATCTCATATTCATGTCGGGTGTGTCAAAAAGATGGAGGACTTGACATATTCTCAACAAAGCTTAACAAAGCTTAAGGACAACTATCTTTTGGAAACAATTGTCATAAACCACTTGTCTTAGCTTTTTAGTTTAGCTTGCCTTTATGCATTTGGACTTTTTTTAATTAAACTTTGATAAACATAGTATATATCCTTTACTTTTTGCTAACTTATTATATATTTGAATAAATATGTATCCTGCATTTACAAACCTCTTTTATATGAAGAAATCTTTTGAATTGTGTAAAAACAAAAGAACAAAAAGAACTTTGCACCTATAAATATTATGAAACAAGCTCCATCATTAAACACCTAGCAGCCCACACCTAGCAGCCCACAATGCAAGCGGATAACACCATTAATTGGTGTATATAAATATATGAATCTTATTTACTAATAACATTAAAATAACATGTGAGATTAATCATAAGGATACAAGTAACAAATGGCTTTTGTGCATTTTCTTTTAGAAATTTTTTTAGCTTTTATGTAGTTTACTTTTACTAGAAAATAGGGTTTTACTAGTTTTTTTCTAGGGTGATGTCACAAAATAGGTTTTAAAGACAATTTTTATTTAGTTATATTGCAATTAATATAGATATTTATAAGAAAAGAAAAGATTTAAATTCTTAAAAATAAATATATTTTATCAGGTAGATTTTTTTTTATGTAATTTGTTTTCTCGCAAAAACTTGACTTTTTTTTTTTCGTAGCATGTTTCTTGAATAAAACAAATAAAGGACATAAAAATAAATAGTTATAAAAATTTAAATCATTTGAATTAAGGGGAAAAATATGTTTATCTTCAATCAAAAGTCTCTTTCCTTATTAATTGTTTTTTGATGAAAACATGTTTTTATATGATCTAAAAAGCAAGTTTCAATTTAGAATAAAACATTACATGACTCAATAATTTTTATGTAAGTAATAGAAGTAAAAATCAAAAGCATAATTAATATGAAAATATCATATAAAAAATTACAATAAGAAAAAATATATATATTTTATTCTCATTTAGTATTCATGAGCATTTATTTTATATATAAATTTTGCAAATTAGGTTCATATAAAATAATTTACAAAGTAATTGTTAATATTCTCATAAAAATATAATTTTACTTGAAAACTATGGAAACATTAGATAATATTTTAAATATCATTTTAATTATTTTATTTGTAGTGATTTTAATTAAAAAAAAAACAACTTTTAAAAAATAAAAGGTAATATTAAAGGAGCCAAGTGTTGTGCTTAAGAGGATGGGTTTATAAACCTGTCCCCTTTAAAAAAAAAAAAACCCAGGAATGCCAAGGTTTTGAACTTCTTCTTAGTGTGTGTTTGGTATTGCGGTAGCTTTTGTGGTTGTGGTTTGAAAAAAGTTGTTTTATAAAAAGTACTTTTAGTTGAAGTTGGTTTGAAAAAATAGGTGTTTGGTTAAAACTGTGGTTGAAATTGAGGTTGAAGAAAAAGTAGTTTAATGTGTTTGGTTAAAAAAATGCTTTTCAAATTGAGGTTATAAAATAATTAAAATATACA
>Ga0325411_1006085_pt1 | contig 13269 bp, 6 predicted proteins | sample PopdelMetagenome_13_FD_206181 | JGI IMG/M metagenome (GOLD analysis project Ga0325411, IMG submission 206181) | Populus deltoides microbial communities from Bellville, Georgia, United States - Xylem-PdIQD-R4 | ecosystem: Host-associated > Plants > Phyllosphere > Stem > Wood/Secondary xylem... | reverse complement strand
TCATCATTTGTTGATTGCTATCTTGACTTAATCCGTGTTTAATAAGTGTAAAACTGCCTAGACTTCTTCAAGTAGTTTCTCCCGTAATAGCATCTCAAGGAGAAATGCTATTTTGAAGAGTTTTTTTTTTTATTAATGTAAATATATTTTTTTATATATATGCACTCATAAAAAATCACTTAGAAAAACCAAATATATTTTAATAAATTTAATACTAATAAAACTATTTATTAAATATAACTAACTAATATAATTTCAATCAAAACTTTTTTTTACATAAAAATATATTAAACAAATTATATATATAACACTTTTGACTCATACATAGGAATAACTTTTCAACATAGAAAATATAGCTTTTTCATCGGAGCTGTAAAAATAGAAGACGAAAGCTAAAATTTTTGTCTTTTTCTGTTGATTCTTCCCATGAAGATGCCCTAAATAAATTAGATTTCAAACTTATAATTGTTACATCATGTGGACTGCACATCTTGGTCCTCGGCAGATATCCATTTTCAATAGAATTGAAATATTACATTTATAACATTGAATAGAATTTAGCTTGTTACTATATGCTCTTGTTGCGTGACAGATTGAAATTCAGGTATTGTTAATATATTTTTTTGATAAAAAAATTAAATTATATAAAGATTGACTTGATCTGGTTAATTTGATAGGTCAAAAGACAACCCGAACAACTGATAAAAATATAGTTTGATTCAAAAAAATCAAGATAATATTTTGTAGATCGACTCAGGTTAACTTGTTAAATTTGTTATCCAGGTCATGAGACCCTAGTAACCCTATAAAAAGTAAATAGAAAAAAAAATATTAAACTCAATTATCAATCAATCCAATGTTGAATGATAAAATTAAAAAAAAATCAACTAAAAAAATGAATCGAGTCAACCCGGGTTAATCTGTCAAACTTGGGTTATGAGACCGGGATAATGTCATAGAAAGCAAATCAAAATAAATCATGAAGCTAAATTCTCAATCAACTCAATATTGAATGATGAAATTTTAAAAAAAAATAAAAATAAAAAAGGACACAAAAAAACACCTAAGTCAACCGACCAAACTGTGACTCGGGTCATGAGACGAGGATAACCTCATAGAATGCAAACCAAAAAATATTATGAAACCTAATTTTCAATCAATCTAATATTAAATGATGAAATTAAAAAAAAAATCAACTAAAAAAAAACTCGAGTTAATCGGCCTAACCCACAACCTATGTCATAAGATTGAGATAATCACACGGAAAGCATATAAGAAAAAATTATGAAGCATAATTCAAAATCAAATCAATGTTTAATGATAAAATTGAAAAAAAATATTTAATTAAAAAATAGCAAAAAAAACCCGATCAACTTGGCTAACCCGTAAAACTAGCGACCTATGTCATAATACCGTAATAACTTTATAGAAATTAAGTAAACAAAAATTATAAAACTCAATTCTCAATCAACCCAATATTAAAAGGATGAAGTTGAGAAACAAATAATTTTTAAAAATAAAAAAAATGATCAAGTCAACACAGCTAACCCGTAAAATTCCCTCCTTATGAGACCGTGATAATTTCATAAAAAATATATTAAAATAAATTATGAAGTTCAATACCTAGTAAACCCAATATTAAAGAATAAATTTAAAAAATAATAATAAGTTTGAAATTTTAAAAAAAAATCCTCAAAAATTTTGAAACAGTAAAATATTATATCCCTTTATTATATTTTAATTTAATCTAGTTCATATAATATAAATATTAAGGAATGAAATTGGATTGACATAATAATTAAAAAACTTTATTTCATTTGGAAGAATAATTTTTTAAATATTCATTTTGTCTTATCTTTTAATTTAGCGATTAATGATAATTAAGGAACATAAAAATAGTTTTCACTGGTCCAACGGATCACATATGGTCTGCCATTGTAAGCGTAAGCAGATTCGGTGCGTGTGCGTGTGCGTGTGCGTGTGCGTGTGCGTGTGTATTAGTCATACTTAGTGTTTTACGTATATAAATAGAAAGATCGACTCTGGGAATACCTTTCCCCTTTCATAATTGATAATCCTCCGCGGCTGTCCTTGTCGTACCACGTCGTTTATACCAAGTCAAAAACTTCTTCTTCTTCTTAATTTCTCTTTCCTTTTCTTTTATTATTTTTCCCCTCCGTTTTGCCATGGAACCGCCCATTAGTCGATAAACACTACTTTTAAAAAAAAAATTAGCGGTAATAATTAATATTCTAGAGGGTGTTTGGTAACACTAGAGTTCATTATTGAAATATCGTCGAATAATCTCAAATTAATTTCTTTTAATCTAGCTAGAAACTATCATATATAAATAATTATTTGATATATAGGACAAAAACCTCGATAAATGGAAGCAAACCAACATACACACATAAATCCAAGACCTACAAACACTAAAGGAAAATTACATCTGTTCGATATTTAGAACTAAAACCTTTAAAAAAGAAAAAACAAGAAGAAAAAGGAAAGTCACACGGAGGAGTTGAAAATTGGCTTTGTCTAAATCATTAGTCGATTTATTAATTAACTAATATTGGAAGCTTCATATAGACGAGAAAATATGTTACGTGTCAATACTAATAGTGAACCCAATAAAGTTCCATAAAATTCAAAACCTTCAACTTTTGGCTTATATATTCAACTTCTTGTTCATATTTTTTTGCTTAATTGACAATATCTAACGTTCTTTATTGAGTCTCTTCCCTCCCACGCAAGAATTAAGCAAATTAATATCATTTTTGGTTTAATTTATGATATCGTAATTTAACTCTGAGGGATAACTCAACTAGTCAAGTTTTAGATTTTTTTTTAAATGATCACTAGTTCGAGTTCTCTCATAGTTACTAGAGGTTTACATGGCCATTAATTTCAGGGTATGTGAGATTAATCGAGGTTCACACAAGTTAACTTGCATACCCACAATAATAATAATAAAATATTATTTGTGATTTAAATTTGTTTAAAATAAATCTTTCTGTTACGATGTGGATGAAATATGTTAATTTAAACATCCATATTAATAATAAAAAAATATTATTTTTTATTTAAATTTGTTTAAATTGAATCTTCCTCTGCATGAGATATGACTGAATTCCTAAATTGTGTGCTTTGACATTTGAAGTCTTCCTAGACTGCTGACCGTACGCATTCATGGTCAGCCAACTTGTCTCATGTATAGACCTTTCCTTCTTCTTACCCGCAACAACTTGGTACTGGCTAGTAGTTTCCTTGTGCCTTAATCATTTCAAATTCACTATATAAATGCCTGTATCTCGTAACTTAGTCAAGAAAGCAAACAAAGATACTGTAAGAAGATAACGTCTTACTTGCCTAGCTATACATACATAGATCAAGCAAAAGCCAAAACCCTTTTGAAACAACAAGAAATATTCACTGAATTATCATGGCAGGTCTTATTAGAGAGCCAGTGAGGGTGGTGATAATCAACACGCAGTACGTGGAGACGGATGTTAGGAGCTTCAAGTCGGTGGTGCAAGAGTTCACCGGCAAAGACTCTGCACCTCCAGGAAATAGTGATCATAAGCATCTAAAGAGAGGACTGTCAAGGAAATTGACATCAATGGACGAGATCAGGGCAAAAAGGGTTCGGTTGGATGTTAGTGATAAGGTTTCATATGCTGGTGGTGATCAAGTTTTGATGAGAGATTTATCGTTCAAGGAGATGGCATCTATGGATGAGTTATACCGATCATGGTCTGATATTTAAGTTCATGCACTAAACACATGTATATTTACTTAATTCTACTAATTTTGTCAGTATTTGTGTTTAATGTTATGATATTGCTGATTCCTCACTACTATAATACCTCATTAAGGTCTTGTTAATCTTTATGGCTCCTCTCTCTCTCTCCGGTCTCCTTGCCTTGCAAATTAAGACACATTCATTAGAGCTCCAGCTAGAAAGGAAAGAATGTTCATTTTCACTGGTAATTAGCATGAAAACTGGAGCTATCAAATACAGAAAGCAGAGTTACGAACTGTAAATCAAAGGAGGAAAAAACCAAATTCTGCATTTTGTGCAGCCTATATTTTTGAACTCTTATCATCCTCGAATTTATGGCTGCATGTTTGTGGCTGAAAATGAATGAAAGAAATCTGTCGACGACTTTTTCTTGCTGGACTTTAAGGTTTGACACTACCAACTGCTTGTGATCATTTATGGAGTGAGGCCCATCATAGGGCCCCATAAAATGTGTCGGTAAATAATCCGTACCGAGCCCTAAAGAGGCCCGCTCTCTTTTTTCGCATCACCAATTTACAAAAAATCTCTCTGCATACTGCATAGTTTTGCAAAATGAATTAAATAGTGTTTCTAGTTTCAAATTTTAGTTTATTCCTTTTATCCATTTTATATGTTTTTTAATCTTTTATTTAAAAAGATAATTAAATAGTATGGTAAGATTGATGAGAAAAGAAGACGGTTTATAAATAAAATAATATTAAATTAAATATAAATGATATCGGTCTAGGAACTAAATAATTATTTTTTAAAACTAAAACGACTAGTTAATTTATTTTAAAAAATTAAAAGAATTAATTTATAATTTATTTTCCATTACCATGCAATACTTAATTCACATCTCGGGAAAAAAATGCATAATATTGTCTAGCTCAATTCAATTTTGTGATAACATGGCACTAAAAATAGATAATATGTGAGAAAATAAAAGTTGATGGATTAATAAAATCATCAGGCCATAAATTCGGTAAATGAGAGAACAAAATTGAACAGACAAAACAAGTTGGAATGCTATGTTAGAGATTAAATTAGAATGTTATTGTTAGAACAAGTTATTTGATTTGGATGATCTGAAATTTATGATTTGATTTAGAGGGCTCGAAAATTGTCTATTCAGTTTGAGACAGGAACAAGGGAAGGAAACGAGGACTGATCTGTCCGAAGCAGAAAGAAAAGGAAATAAAAATGGCCTCTTGTTCTCTGCTGTGTGTGTTGCTATTTTGTGAGGCTCTTTTAATTGCTCCACCAGCCTCTCTTCACCTTTATTTCACAAGCCTTTCGCTCTCCTTTTTTTGCTCAACACCAGGGCGGCGCTTCATGACAGCGAGCAGGAATAAGTGCCGATCAATTTGTTTGAAGGGGGGCGACATAATTAATGTTTGGAATGATAGAAATATTTCATATTAATTTAAAAAATAAAATAAAATAATTTTAATTTTAATTTAAATCTAGTTCTGTTCTGAAATTTTTAGCTAAATTTTAGTCGAAATGTTCTGGTTTTATTCTACATATTCCGTTTCAGTTTTGAAAAGTCATTAAATCAAATTGAATCTGGTTCAATTTAATTAATTAAATCATCCAAGTATTAAAAAAGTTCTTTTTTATTACTATTTTCAATAATAATGATATTAATAATAATATTGAAAAGTATTATTACTATTTTTATTAATATTGATATTAATTTTTTAAAATTAGATTTATCATTAATATATATGATTTGTATTAATATTGTTTTTTTCATGTTTATACTTGTAGGAATTTGAGCAAAATAAAAAATGCTTTAGATCTTATTAACCTTGATAACATGACCTACCTTTATATTTAAAATATTTGTGTTAAAACATTTTACTTTCATAATATTTTGATATTTTATTTAAGCTGAATTACTTTAAGTTAAAGATCTATTTAATATTGACTATTTAGAAATATTTTAAATTTTAAAATTATATTTGTTTGTCATTGTGTTTGTATTGCATAATTTATAATTAATTTAACTTGAATTTGAATAATGTTTGTTGAATATATATATATAGAGTACAACCCCGAAACGGCACGTCGAAACACTCCAAAACTGAAACATTCCATTCCAATTAAAAAAACAAAATACCTAACATAATAAAATTGACAACCTTAGGCCCAACTGGTTCTTGTGCGGAGCAAGAACCGGTTTATTACGAGCTTAATTTTTATTTTATTTTAATAATAATTTGGCACAACTTGCATATTAGTCTTTAAGTTTTTAGATCATACAAAAAAGATAAATCATACATGCAATTTTATCCCCAGAATTGTTTTAAGCCAAAAATCTAAACTAATGTTAGTATAACTTATAATTTTTCGTGGGCAAAATTAAGTTTGCAGGTTAGGAATTTTAAAACTCGTTCAAACCAGTAGATATTGTATTTTTGGTAACTAGCATGGGGTTATCTGAAAGACTCATTTTATGATTTTGACTTTTGAGCAATAAACACAAGTCAACTAGGTATTTAAAACTAATTAATTATTGTTCAAGGAACTAATTAATTGTTTTTTAAAACTAAAATAAGTATTTAATTTATTTTAAAAAATTAAAGGGATTGATTTATAATTTGTTTCCATGACCATGTCATTCATTTGTTGCGTTACCTTATTCACATCTCCACTAATGTTGATAACCAAACAGTTAACCTCAGCCTTGGGGGGGGGTTTCCATAATATTGTCTAATTTACTCCAAACTCATCTCTTTTCCAATCATGTCTAAGAGTACCAAATGCATCATTTCTAAAATGTTAGAGGAAAATGGGAAATTATGGTACAAAATGTTTTTGGTAAAATAGCACACTTTTTAAATGTTCGCATTTAACTTATTTCACGATTCATAAACATGATATTTAATTAAATGTCGTGTTTTTGTACTGTGAAAAACTTTTAATTGATGTTGCGGTTCAGAACCACGACATCAATTCAATTTCATTAAGAAGAATAAATCAGTCGACCAATTCATAATAATCAGTTAAACCGGTTGACCGATTAACACTTAAAAACAGAGGCAAGCTACTTTATGAGCAGTAAATTTTTAAGATTTTAATTGGAGTCTGTTTTTTAGTCTACAAGTTGCATAAAGATATATACTTTGACTCTTAAATATATTTGAAAGAAAAGGTTCATAAAATTATTATTATTTTGAACCGGTTCACACAACTAGATCAACGGTAGATAGGTTGAGCAAGAGGACTGGTAGTGAGGCTAATGCCCCTCCCAACAACAATTTTTCCCAACATCTAATTCTAAGAAAAAAATTATTCTTATGAGATTTATTATTTACTTTGTTAATCTGACATTTAATTTAGTTAATGGTTTTAGAGAATTTAAAATTTTTAAATTTTAATAAAATTTAGGGAGAGTTTTTCTTATATAAAAATTATACCCAAAATTTTATCCTGCTTAAAAAAAATACAAAGAACCACATTAACCAAAATTAACAAATTCTCACATTTTATAATCACAAATACCCCCATTAATCAAAAAAAAAAAAAAAAAAAAACACACACACACACACACACACACATATATATATATATATATATATAAATGAATCTTAAATACTTAAATAATACAACATTCAAGTAATTAAAATCCCAAAATATATAAGCATAATTTATATACGCCTACATCGTCTACTGGATGATTTGGCCTCATCAATAACACAATTAGATCCAGCTCATGCCCCTGCTTAAGCGATCTTGTTCTCTATTACTACTTCATCAAAATTTAACCTCTCTTCAAAGGTTTCAAATCCAGTATAACAAACATTGAACCACCAGATGCATAGGTGTATCTTTTGTTTTTCTTCGTCAATATTACAAAGCTCAAATGCGGCCTCTCGGCCCTACCGTAGCATGATGCAAACCTAATATTAATAAAAATTTAATGTTAAATTAAAAGATCAATACATAAAACTCAGCGTTTAACATATATTAATTATAAAAAAAATTTGACTACTTATGATATTTTGAGTCCACTGGATATATTACTCATACTATATATATATATATATATATCCAAGTGGAGGAACCCACTCAAGAAATGAAGTAATGACCCGACATATTATAATCATGTAACAAATCAAATACTCCTTATTTGTAATCACATGATGCATCTTTGTAAATATTCCATTACTTTATGCATTCCACTGTAAGTAATCAAATTAACCACTTGTAATCATTATTTTTACCACGACAAGTTATGGCCTATAAAACTTCACTCATATCAATATCGACTAGAATGTCTTATATGTAGCTGAACTATCGCATTACTTGATCTGGGTAATGTAGCTTGACCATCTAGAAAAATATCAACGGGGCCACTGATATCTATATTTTCATCTCGCTAGTGCAGATAACATGAGAAATCATCAATCTTTCATTTGAATAAGGCATCCATATTACATTTAGAATATAAGTTTCTTAAATATTAATCAACAATAATTCGGTGAAGTTAAGCTTTTTATTTAACAAATGACTCAAAAAACACATGGATAGCATGCTTCCTATCTAGCTCACTCTGATAAAATGTCAACACATGTGTTGAATTATTTTTAAATACTCTATCAGCATACCACCTAGCATTACAAATATATAAGTTTAATTGTATTTGTTTTTTAAAATTTATAATTAGACAATATAAATGCATATAATTGCAAAACAACTTTACAATACCTACATCTTATAGAGAGCTAAAATATAACCCTCATAGTCTAAACAATCATAGATGGTAGTATGGGTATCTAGAGCTGACCAACATAAATATGCTCTCATGACCATAATTGTTATTAAATAAAAACAAGTTGTTTATTTCATGTTAACAACAAATATTTAAATTGTGAATAGTTATTTAAAACTTTTCAATTCATACATATAGAAGTAGTAAATATTTCTCAACCTATTTGGCCCCCTTCATGCATGCAAGACATATGTTTATACAAGATTTCAATACAGTAGATCCTCAGCTATATATAGGAATGGCGTCAAAGTCATCCATGAGCATCAGATAAATCAAAGGCACATGTCTCTCTATAAAGTCTATAAATAATATATTACCAAATAGATGCAGTATATATGTTCTAGCATACCTACATAACACATTAAAATTATCATAATAATTCATGAAAACTTAACAAATAATCAACACATTCAAGTCATATTCAAATCATAATTTAATTTGTACATCTTTAAGACCCCATCATCAGCATCATCTGGTGCATTGTAAATATGTCATCAATTCATTTAAAACGTATGTCACCTCTTTCAATTCAGAAGAAGGGGGTGTCAATCCAAATGATCACTTATATAATGCAATCTATTATGAACGTTATTAAATATGATTGCTTGTTCATCAATAAGCAGTCCAAGTAAAGTCATCATGTCATATAGTGTCGGTGTCATCTCTTCATACCTAAGATGAAACGTGTGTCTCACGTCTCAATCAGTGTACGGATCAAATCGTGGTCAAGCTTGATGCGATATAGACAACTAACGTATAAAAAACTTGTCTAGAACATATTATGGCTGAATCTGCTTATGTAGTCTTATCCAACTATATGTACAACAATAAATTATGGTTGCACCCTTCATATCAATTTAAAATATAATTACGTACATATATAATACCTTTAATGATAAATAAATTACATATATATTAAAATTAAATATTCTTATAATGCCAACGAATACATCCTCCAATCGATATCAATCCTGCAACCACGGGACAAAAATCTTGGCAGGTTTGGTAGGCATGTATTGTGACTCATGCTCTCCATGATCATACTCATGCTCTCTAAGGATCTCATTGTATACTCATGCATGCTCTCTATGGATGTCATTATCATTGTCACACCTGAACATCGCGGTGACCAATTAAAAATTATCGATTGATTGGAAAAAAGAACAAATATCTGCATCTTGTTCTTTTCGGAGAAAAGGTCTTGTTCAAGGAGTCGTCACCTAGTATTATGGTCACTAGGAACCCTGACTAGTCAACAGAGATTCTATGGTATAGGATTGCTTACGCGAAAGGAAAGATATCATCACTCCTTAAGCGTTCTGCCTGAGGCAGGCTGCATTGCTGGTTTTGTCATAAATTGCTAACTTTTTATTGGTTTATGCTATGTTGGTTTACGTTTAATATTCCTGACTCTGGCGCCATTGAATATTCAACTATGGATACTTCCAACTCTGGCGTTGGTAAATATTACATAGCTATAAAAACAAAATAAATTAAATCAGTATTTTTTATTCCTGACTCTGACGTCAGTGAATAAACAAATAAAATAAATTTATTTTTACACATACACAATTGTTTTTTATTTTTATGTAGCTAAATAAAATATAATGAAATAAATTTGAATCAGTATTTTTATTCCTGCCTCTAGCATCAATGAATAAAAAAATAAATTTATATTTACATATTTTTTTATTTATGCATACATAAATTTTAATTTTATTTTTCTTTATTTTTTTGGGGGTTAGGCCCAGCTCAACCTATATGGTCTGGGCTCGCTCCAGCCAGCCCAGCCTGATCACTGGCTCAAGCCACTAACCCAGCTGGGCAACATGAAGCACGCGTGAACTAAATCACGCGTGCATGAGCAGATAAGGTAATTAAGTTAGAATGTACAGTGGGAAGTGAATGAAAATTTAAAGTAAACAGTAAACTGGTGAATTAAAATGAAAAATGGGGAAAGAGAAGCTTACTTACCTGGTTTTGCAGAGACTTTGCACAAATCGGCAAACGCTAGGCGTAGCTCCTGTCTTCATGCTTCCTTCCTGCTCCTTGCTCTTTCTTTTTCTATTGTTGTTACGTATGATGCTGTGAAGAAAGACAGTAATCGCTGCTATTGCTGGACTGAGCTGCTGCAGAAAGAGGAAATGGTGTCTAAGAAGCACCCGTTGTCACTGCTTCAATGGAGAAGAGAAAAACTCCAGGTGCTGGGTTTGAACTAAAAGACTTCCACGGTTGAAGACAAAGCTACTGTCCATGCTTTGAAAACCTGTTGTTGTTGGAGGAGCGCATGTTGGACGACTCATGCATGCTCCCAGTGCATGGAGAGGGTGTTGCTACTGCTATCACCGGGGAGAAGAAAGGGTATTGTAGCACCAGTCGAACTGTAAGGGAGTTGGTGTCGCGTGGGAGACGAGAGAAAGGAGACTATGATGGAGTTAGAACCCAACTAGGGGGAGGGATTCTGGTTTCTTCTTTGTTTATGAAACGAGAACAAATGGTGAAAATGGCAGTTTTGGTCTCAAACTAGAGAGGAAAAGAAAAGCCACGAAGAGCTTGCTCTGCCTTCTTGGTGACTGGGGAAGAAGAGGAGGAAAAAAGCTGAGGGAGAGGGCAGCGGCGGCTAGTCTAGGATTCGGTCGTGCCCCCTCTTTTTATTTGTAAATGTCTTTTTTTATATATATTTTTTGTAGGGTTTTAGTAATGGTCTTCTCCTGGGTTTTCTCTGCCTCGGGGTCCACTCTTTTCTATATACACTGAGATCAGTATTTATAGTGCAAGAGTCTCATCGCTTGCGAGAAGTAAAGTCTCAATCAAACTCATTCTCTTTTTTGAAGTTCGAATTAGAATCGAATTCGAAAGCAAGCAACTATCATTATCTTGAAGGTAAAGATTATCTTGAAGATAAAGATAGAATGACAAAAGCACATTGTAGTCCCTAGTTTCCGTACAAGCTGACAAATCATATTTTTCATTGAAATAAATCTCTGATCTTTTAATTTTACATTTTAAACCCCGTAAAAATTAAATTAAACCAATGGGCCAAAATTGGGTTACAACAGTCATGTTGTCTGGGAATATCATTGTCGTAATATGGATACTCAACATAAGCAAACGATCTATCACCTTAAATGCATAACATCCTATATAATAGTACTTGTGTTTAAGGTGAGATTATATAAGTTTACTATACTTATCATAACCTATTTTTGGGTTATTCTCTAAATTCAATTTTTTTTCCAAAAATAAAAAATATATATATTCAGACTAAAAAAACAAAAAAAATCCAAAAAAAAATAATAATTGTGAGAAAAGGATGCCAAAGCGCCCAAAAAATGACTGAAAATTGGTTGAGGAGGTTTAAAAATACAAGAATTAAAATTTGACGGTATATCGTTGACTGATGAGAGCCCGACTGACAAAGAAAATTCAATTTGAGAAAGAAATGTCCAAAATCAAATGTTTATTGGACTCAATTAAATTTAGTAAAGGTTTAATTGAGTTTATGAAGAGTTTGATTGCAATAAAAATTAATTTTGAAGTCAATTTGGGCATTAATTGGAAGAAATTAAAGTTTTGGGGTCAAATTATAATTTTTTAGAGTTGATGTGGTCAAATTAGGGGCTTAATTACTTAAATATTGAAGTTTGATGACCAATTAAGAACTTAATTGAAGAAATCTGAAACCAAGGACCAAACTGGAAAAGACGTGTAAATAGAGGGGTTGTAAGTAACCGAATCAAGGGCCAAATTAAAAAAAAATAAAAGTTTATTGATCAATTAAGGGTCAAATTGCATAAATCAAAGACCAAGGACTAAAGTGAAAAAGGCAGCCAACTTTAAGGCTAACGGTTGAATTTGAAAGTGATGCAATTGAATTGATTTTTAAAATCAAAATTGCAATTTAGGACTTGATTGAATAAATTATAAATTGAAAACTGATTTGGATTTTGACACGATTTTGCTATCATTTCCTTTTAAATGAAACGACTAAAATAGACACTTATAAAGTCAAAAACCAACAAAATATCAAGTGACTGGAAAAAAAATTAAACTAAACTAAATTATGTTGCTTAATTAATAATTAACCAAATATTAAGTGATGAGATTTAAAAAAAAACAAGAAAAAAAATACAATTGTAATGAATAAAAATAAAAAAGTAAAAAAAAACCCCAAGTTTAAAAAAACCATCTCTTTTTATCTTTTTTTTTCATCTTAGTCCCCTATCTTTGAATTTTATCATGCCTTAATAAATGTGTTTTAATTGTCCAATAATTTGGGTTTACAAGGATGTAAACAAGAAAAAAAAAGAACTAAAAAAAAAGACAAAGCATTGTGGCAATTCATGATGTTGCTTTTTCATGAACAGTTGCGTGGAGAATAGTATTTCTTGATGAACAGTTGCGAGAAAAATAGTATTTTTCCCACTACTTTTAAAGTATTTCTTAATGATTTGTTTCACTCTATTCATTTGGCTTAGGGAATCATTATTTTTTCGTTAGCATTGCTTTAAATTAAAGTATTTTTATTATAATTGAGTGTCTGTTGCTTTTCATAATCTTTTGTCTTTGAGATAGCATTATCGTGGAAGCTCTCCTTTCTCTCTCGCACTTTAGCCCTCACAAACAAGACCACTTTTGAGGTTCTTCTCTTCCCTTTCTCTTCCCTTTTTTTTTTTTTTTTTTTTTTGTTATTGTGCTTTTTTCTGTA
>Ga0325411_1006083_pt1 | contig 13269 bp, 7 predicted proteins | sample PopdelMetagenome_13_FD_206181 | JGI IMG/M metagenome (GOLD analysis project Ga0325411, IMG submission 206181) | Populus deltoides microbial communities from Bellville, Georgia, United States - Xylem-PdIQD-R4 | ecosystem: Host-associated > Plants > Phyllosphere > Stem > Wood/Secondary xylem... | reverse complement strand
CCAAGTAATTTCCCACGTATATGACTCACCAATAAAGTATTAACTCGGATCGACTTTTATATTAAACTTAAAAATAAATTAAACTAAGTAAATTTTGGCTAACTCTCTAACCATGTTAAAATTAAGTCAAGTTAATACTAAGAATTATTTTTAACTAGAATAATATTATTTTAATAAAAATAATTGTTATATGATTTCGCTTCTAATCTTTTGGTTTTCAAACCGATATGCTTGGACTTTACATTTTATTTTTTTTATAGCATAATCTAAACTGGAAATTAAATTTCAATTTAATGCCTTGAAATATTTTTATTATTATTATTAATATGGGTATCTGAACCAGCTTACACGTACCTTGACTAATCTCAAGGGTCCTGAAATTAACGATCATGTAAGTCTCCAGTTAGCTTGAGATTTGTGAAACTCAAACTGGTGATATTCAAAAAATAAATTTAGAACCTGATTAGTTAATTATTAATGTGGGTATCTGAACCAGCTTACACGTACTTTAACTAATCTCACGGGTCCTGAAATTAACGATCATGTAAGTCTCCAATTGGCCTGAAATTTGTAAAACTCAAACTAGTGATATTCAAAAAAATAAATTTAGAACCTAATTAGTTGATTAACACTAATCAAAAGTTTGAAATATTTCTTTCCTGGACTAATAAAGACTTTGAGCATAATAAATATGATTGATTGAAATATATCATGGAGAGAAAAAGCGTGGGACCTTTTTACAAGAATTAGGGTTTTGATGTACAGCAACTATTTATTTATTTATAACACAATTTACTTTAGAAAACCTTTCATTGTGTAATTTTCTTAAAGTTGCTCATCTTGTATTTTTTTTTCCCTTCCAAATCCTCTGATTAATTATTATGTTGTTCATCCTAAATCTTGATTAAATTTCTTGTTAAAACACACACACACACACATATATATACACATCACAATAATTCTATATTGAGATTTTATCCTCTAATTCTTGAAAAATTATTAAATATATGAAGAGTTGTATTTTTCATATAATAATTCCGCCGTCTCCTATTACTTTCACAAGACCAGGGACCTGGCTGCAAGCTCGCAGAGGGATTGTTCGAAGGCTAAGACTGGAAGTAAAACCCATGAGTCCTGATCTCCGATCAAATTTTATTTTAAATGTTTTAAATTCATGTCCTGGTTCATCTGTATTTTGAAAATCGAGTGGATCCATCACATGAAAATCAGCCAATTATTCAATCATTTTAATCACCAGCACCAGGACAGATTTGAAAGTAACATTTTCATGGACCCAGGGTTATAATCTCACAGCTTTTTAATCAAGTTTATGAAAAGTATTTAAAATATTAAAAAGAATATAATATCTTTTGAGAAACGCCACTAATGATGTCTCTCAGTGTGGGCCTGTTTATTTCTGCGTTTCAAAAGCGCTTTTAATAAAATTTGAAAATTTTTTATTTTTTTATTAACTTCAAATTAATATGTTTTTAGTGTTTTCAAATCATTTTGATGTGCTGATGTCAAAAATGATTTTTAAAAAATAAAAAAATATCATTAGCATGTATTTTGGCACGAAAAGCTATTTAAAAAGCAACCGCAACCACACTGCCAAACACACTAAAATAGAATATGAATAATCTGTCCTTGCCAGCTTAACAAACAAGAGTCTATGATGGGTAACCCTCCCAACTAACCCTTCCTGGGTGTTACTTTCTTGAACAAGGATAAATATGGTGGGGGTGTTACTTTCTTGAACAAGGATAAATATGGTGGGCCATTAGAAGACTTTTATATACCTAAAAATATAATCTTACTCTGATAGCATTTAATGAGGGATACATATCCCTTACACCTATATTAATATTTAATGGGAATATGATGGGTCCTTAAAGAATTTTTATACACTAAAAGGTGTAGGGAGATTAGGGTCTAAGACGTCAAATTTAGCTAAACTCATGGAGGCTAAGTTCTTCTCTAATGTTAGACCCAATGGAGGTTAGTCATTCACTTAGGCGTGCCAAGAGAGGATGATCGTTACCTTGGACTTGGCAAACTACCAAATTCGCGTGCCTTGGATCTGGCATGTTTGTCAAACTCACATTACCTTGGACTTGGCTAAATTCCACGTTCAAGTATCTTGGGTCTGACATGTTTACCGGACACACGTTGACTTGGACTTTGCTGACGACCATGTCCAAGTGCCTTGGACCTGACTAACTGTCAAGTTCAAGTGCCTTGGGTCTGATATGTTTATTAGATTTGCATTACCTTATTCTCATGAGCGCCAAAGGAGGATGGTCATTCATTTGAACATTCCAAGAAATGATATGCATTCTGATGGGCGTGTCAGGGATTTGGCATACTGCCAAACCTAGTATGTTCAGGGTTTTGCACATTGCATGCTAGGAATAACTAATCAAGTTGCATGGAAATGTCGATATCAATGTAGCCTATTGATATCATTAACAATTCCTAACCGGAATAGTTAATCAAGTTCAGCATCCCTCGTGTTCTATGGTGATCATGCTGAAGTTAGTAAACCATATTGACATCATGAGCCTCCTGTTCTCAGAACCGACTAATCAAATCCAGGAGAATGCCGATATCAATAGAACTCATTGATATCATTAATTATTCCCAACCAGAATAGTGAATCAAGTTTGTTTTCATTTCTCATTCATTTCAATAGATGCTTCTCTTTTGGTAACACACACACACACACACATATATATAATTCAAAAATTAAACAAGCTTTCATAATTATGTACACTTAAGAAAAATATAGGTGTAAAACACTTACCTGCTGCAGAAGCTCGGCTCGTGCTCCTCTGCTGCTGTTATGTAGCTCATATAGTCCCTCATGTATTCACAGGTATACCATATTATTTCCTATTCAAGTTACATTTCTTTTAATAAAAATAAAATCAGTAAATATTAACTTCTCTTCAACAATTTCTTCCTTCACATTTGTGTTCCTAATGCATCACTTAAGATCATTATTATTTTTTTAATCATAACTAACATTACAAATCTCAGTTCTAAACACAGCTTATTTTGTTTGAATGTTAAAGCACAAAACTACACATTTTCTAAGGGAGAGAAACCCAATTTTGCCCTTAACACATTTAAATTACCTATTTTAACAACTTGTTGAAATTGCCAGCAAAAATGATAGCCTAACCTCACCTCATATTTTTATCTATATTTGAATTTCTAGAACTCCACATTAGACGAGGTCAATCTCGTTGGAAAGCTAATATTCTTGGCTATTACTTTTATGAAATGACCTTTCTCAAATTCTATCCTTTATAGGCTTGAGTCCCTTATAAAAATTAGAGAGATGAATCTGTCCAGTTTCGTCAATGTTTTAAATGAACCCTCAAACATCTTTATTTTCTAGCCAGTTACAAAAGCATGTAAAAATTCAGTTAAATTTTTTTAAAAACGCTTTTGAAACGCAAAAACAAACATAGTTTTACGAAACTCAGTTATAAAAGCATGCAAAAACTGCTTTTTAAAAACTGCGTTTCAAACTCAATTTTTTAGTGGATCCCACAGTAAAACACGCAGTGTGTTACCAAACACATTACTCTGTTTTTTGCACCGCAAACACAAAAGTTGCAGTCAAACAAACGCAGAATAGCTGCCAACGGGTGACCATAGCAAGGGGAAAAAAAAGAACAAGTTCAGAAGGTGCTGCTGCCTAGTTTGGAGAAATTGGGAAGTACATATGGTTTGCGTATGACTTTTTTTCCCCTCGTGTAAAAGCTTTTGTGGTGCACGCTGGAATAATTGATTGTTTTTCTTAATTATTATTATTTATCTTAACTCGAGAAATTCCCATTGGAATTCAATAATTTTATTTTTAGCTACACGAAACCATTATGGAGGAAAAGGAATTGGGCCCCCGGCAGAAAAGAACCTGCTCCACACGAAAAAGCAGGGACACAGACTAGGCAAACTAGAGGCAAAAACCATGCATGTCCCTTGCTATTTGGCAAACTAAACCAGCGGCTTGCTTCCTATTACCCCCTAAAGGCATGGCATGATAACTAGACTCCATGCCCACCAAACAATAATGTTGCAGCATGGTGTCATAATTGGTGTAGAAAAATAAAGAAGCATCATCTCACCAATCAGAAGCATTGCCTACGGTAAATAAAGTAGCAATTCAGGCCCACAAGAAAGATACTCCAATTTTTGCTACTGGTATAACAATTTATAGAAAATTCATCCAGGTAGGGTTCTATTATTGAAATACTGTATTACGGCAAATAAAAGGATAATGAAATGGATTTTTAAAAACTGATTTGGTGTTCCAAACTTGTCATGGAGTCAACGAGCAAAAAGTTCAGGTCCAGGAGGTCAACCACTAAAGGGTGGATAGTGGTGGGAACAGATAGACTTGCCGAGCGTGTCGTAGCCCCTAGGTCGTCGATCTAATGGCCACTCTTGGTCGAATGATCTCAACACTCTATGCTAGCATTAGAACGCCATCCCATCTTGGCCCATATAACTCGAAATTCCATTTTCAAATTTCAAGGTTTCCCACACGGAAGAAGACCGAAAATATAAAGCTTGACGCACTAAATGGAAGTCAAGTCTTCGGGGGTCAGGTGCTTAATCTTCATCCTTGAACAAGAAAATTGGTACTGTTTTATTGACGGGTCAACGGGCTCAAGTCCATCGTTGCACCGCATGGAGTTTCGATTGCAAATGCACAAATATCTTCCCGAGAAAAGAACCATGGCAATGATGAGGAAACATATATCAAGATTCCAAGATGTAAACATAGGTCACCACTCCAAACCATGGAATATAATAAAAGTTGTTTTTTAAGGTATAGTTTGTTTAAAAATACATCAAAATAATGTTATTTTTTTTTATCTTTTAAAATTCAACACTAGCACATTAAAACAATCTAAAAATATATATAAAAAATAAAACTGAAAAAATATTAAACAATCTAAAAATATATAAAAAAATAAAACTAAAAAAATATTAAAAAATTCCAAGAGGAAATCCCAAACACCACCTAGAATTCAAGATGTTATACCGCAATGCAAACAGTGCAGGATTAGGGTGGGCTAAAATGCTCGAACCAAAAGACGAACCAAAAACATCCCCTGCCGTGATTTAAAACAGCAAGATCGGACCAGTGACAACATCGCGAACTTTCAAACCATGCTTCCAAGTTCATAACTATAGACTGCATATTGTCTTTACATCTTCTTGCATTCTTCTTGAATCAGCATCATGCATCGTATTGACTATTAACATTTATAACAAGCGTTAAAAGGATATAAGACGACCATTGGATTTATGAAAGGAATGACATTTAATGCCAATAATTTCAAGTGAACAAAATCAAGTTTGGATAATGCCACCTCTAGTGTGCATCTCCTTGTATTTATCTCATCAGGCCAGTTTGATACCTCAGACAGACGCGGGACATTACTAGAAAATCGAAAATTGGGCGTGGAGACTGCTGTTACCTCCAGCAGTGAGGGAAAAAGATTTGAGTGAATGGCTTGTTCGTTTCAAATCATGTTGGCCACCTAGAACATGTATCAAGGCCCACAGCTGAAATCTATCCATTTGGCAACTATTGGTTCGTTCCCCTCGAGTTCTCTATCTTTCTCTCACATTTCAACGGCAAACTTGCGTCTCAACCCAAAAATGCTCTAAGATAAGCTGTTCCTCTTGAAAACAAATCATGGAACTTCCGCCCAAAGCAAAATGAGGAGCACAGCCAACATGAACAACAATAGGAATTGCACAAAATGCATGAAACACAGCTACAAAGGTTATATGATCTTGTGCAGTCCGATGTGCAGATCAGAAGATATGGAAATCAGAAGCGGGAGGGAATAATGCCATACTGCTTTAAAGACTCGTTTCTGATGAGCTTTTATGGACTGGGATGGCTTGTGGTAATTGTACCTGATATCAAAGACATGGATCACAGGGTCTACCGAACCAGATGTGAGGTACAAACCATCAGGAGACCAAGCTTGATTGATCAGAGCTGACTGAGAGTCACTACTTTCTTGTTTAAACCCAAAGGAATGAATTTCCGTTTGCCTCAATCTAATATCGAACAACCTAAGTTGCTTCCCAAGAGTCCTGAAAATGAGTTCTTCTATTAGAAGATTCAAGAAGGTTAGAAAAAATATGGAATTACATGGAAAAAAAAAATGAAACTTAGTTCTATGAACATGCCTCCCAGGTGACTGCAATAGTTCTCTATAGCTGCAATATACGTTTAGTGCTATTTTTATTAATTTTTTTGCTTCAAAGTCCTCGCAAAACAATATTAATTCAACTATAATGCAGTTTATCTAGAAACCCAATGGAAGAGATGACAGTGTGTGAAACAATGTCACACCTGGTTAATTTAGTAGATTTCTACAAGCATAATAAGAACATTATTATTAATACTAATTGGCAAATGAGCTGACAAGGACTCAGGTCAGAAAGAGAGGAGAGGAAGAATGCTAATTCTTACCCTGTTTGGACCATGAATAGATTGAAGTCGCATGGATTTGGCAGAACACTCATGCATCTGCTGTCGAGTTGATGTTTAAAGTCTGCTCTCCCAACTTGCACATCAAACCCAACAATTCTCTTGTCCGCACCAGCAGACAGTACAATCTGCTTTTGCTGCATCCCAGCAACCCCCATGACTGCAGAAGAATGCATATTCCTGTGCAATGCCTTTGGCTTCCATGAGTTCTCTTCATCTTTCTCAGTCCAAAGAACAACACCATGATCACTGCCACCAGTGACAAAACAGGTATTTTCCCAAGGCATGAACTCTATGCCGTTAATAATACCCTTAATATGAGGTTTGTCCTCCAAGAAAGTTATCCGTGCTCTCTGCCAACACAAAAGACAAAATTAAGATTATTTATCCAAAACCCTACATTTTACACGGAAGTGCATGCTCATATAGCATGATGGTGTGTGTACAGAGCATGCTAACCTCACTGTTGTCAAATCCATGTTATACATATGTAATTGAGACATCTATTTAAATGGCACTAGCATATTTATTCAGAAAGTATATTTCAACCATGATCCATACCCCTTGTGTTTTATTCAAATTCAGAACTGATATCTGAGCATCCCCACTATCTGCAGTGTAAGCAGAAAATAAGCTATTTCCCAGAGGATGCCAAGCTATATCTTCTGGCCATCGCCGTTGCACTGGAGATACACTATCAGTGGTGCTAAGCAGAGAGGCACCTGACCTGAAATTTAAAAAGGGGTAAAGTAGATGCTAGATGAGAATCTTCACATTACAGTGCTGAAGATTAAATGATGAAACTGCATGTTTTAAACAGTGAAAATGTTTCATGCTTCAACCAACTCAAATGGAAGCAACTGAGAATTCTCTCTCTTGCATAATCAATAGCACCTACAGTTCTTTCTAATAATGATGGAAAAACCACTGATTCCTTCCCCTTTACATAACCCTCCTTACAGTTGGAAAAACAAAAGAAATGGAAAGAGAGAAAAAGGGGTGGCTGGTCTAGAGACAAAAAACCAAGACACTATTGTAACCATCACAAATGAGCTTAGCATCACATTTAGATAAATAACTCCAATTATATATAAAAATCATGCCACCTTCAGCAAGTTTTTTATCAAGAATCCTGTTCTCCATACCTCGAGTCTGATTATAGAACCAACAAGTAGGTCTCATAGGAGGCTGCCGTAACTTACTGATTGCTATGTTTGTCATAGTAGGGGATCTAAAGGCAGGAAGGTACATGAATGTATTTCCTTTGGCTTGTAATATTAATCTTGTCACAACTTGATGCTTGCAATCTATTGCAGTAACAAATTTATTACAGCATCTACTTAGTGTATGTGCCTTGGAAATGTGACATAGTGAGCGCTGAAAAAGAAATGTGCTTGTGGTAGTGGGATATAGAACAAAATCCTCTGGAACGTGACAAGGCAAATGGTGCGAGGGCTGGGACAGAAAAGAAGTGAAGTCTTGAAATTGTTTTTAAATCTGTTCTTTGTCAATGCAATAGCAAATAGATGTCAAATGTTTTTTTGCCAGAAAACAGCAATGGATGCTTGTGATTTGAAGGAAGCTGGTTGCTCAAATAAAAAAATTATCGATCCTCTCACTAGTTGCTGTCAACAGAGGTCTTCTCCAGAAGTATTTATTAATATTATAAACAAAATAAGCAGTTAAATAACATAGGCCTGGAGGATTGTGAATTTGAAGTTGGTGGTAATTTTCATAGACACAAGTGTGGGCATGATACTTTTCTTTCTTTGCAAAAAATGTCATTTGACAAAAATCAAGAGAAGTACACATGAAGCATGCATGAGAGACGACCCTTATCAAAATACTTGCCAAGTTGATATTGGGAAACATGATAATAGTTTCCATTAACCAGTGAATAGCGCCCAGTATACTAGTTGCTGTCAACAGAGGTCTTCTCCAGAAGTATTTATTAATATTATAAACAAAATAAGCAGTTAAATAACATTGGCCTGGAGGATTGTGAATTTGAAGTTGGTGGTAATTTTCATAGACACAAGTGCGGGCATGATACTTTTCTTTCTTTGCAAAAAATGTCATTTGACAAAAATCAAGAGAAGTACACATGAAGCATGCATGAGAGACGACCCTTATCAAAATACTTGCCAAGTTGATATTGGGAAACATGATAATAGTTTCCATTAACCAGTGAATAGCGCCCAGTATACTGACAGGAGCCCCACCCCCCCCAAAAAAAAAAAAAAAAAACAAGAAGAAGAAGAAGAAGAAGAGCAAATAATACAACTCTGAATAGAGTCCCTGGAAAACACAAAGAAAACAGGCCTGGAAGGGAATCATATTGCTGCATCCATCATCAACTACTCATGGAACCACAAACAAGCCTAGCAATTTCTCAGTGAAAATGCATCTCTCAGCTTCATAATTGTGGGAAGATGTTGAACTACAAAGCATTTGTTCTAAGAAATTCTTCAGACATTACAAACTACCCGTTTCTATCAATTGCTCTTGGATTAAATTAGAATCTATGGAGAGCTTTCCACACTCTAATCAATCCATAACATAAACCTTACACTGAAACAAGTCCAGGATTTAGCAACTACATTCTGTTAAGATGTAAAATCTTAACTTGTGCACAGAGGATATTCCATACAATATCATAAATTGAAGGAACTGACTGCCTAATTGAAATATCAAAGCGAAAGCATCAACCATTCTTTGCAACTCTAAACCTAGCATAGGCATCATGTTTGTGGTTCACCATATATTGTATCTCTATCAAATGTACAAAAATGCATAACAGCATGGCAAGCATGCTCGTCACATGCTGGATCTATTTGTCAGCTATTCATGAAAGCTAATGTACACAATTGCACACAAACTTTAAGGCTTACCCTCTAGCTTGTAGTTGCCATAGGTTGATCATTCCATCTAAAGCACTGTATGTATTCAAAACATTATACAGAGGTTAGATTTCATAGATTATATGATTGAATACGAGAAAACTAATACAACATGGCCATTTTACATATTTCCCTAACAAACATTATAAATTGGAAAAACATTAAGCAAGAAAAACATGCAAGATCAAATTGAGATGAACTTCTCCTCATAAATCCACCAATAGTCACGCATCTACTTCCTTAAAACCATAGAACTTATAGCTGGAACAAAAATTCTCCATGTTCGAAGCCACTTGCAAGTGCACTCTATGAGTTATGAAAGATGTTGTTTTAAGTGATTGTAATAAAGTAAATGCCATTGTTGTAGCCTTCTTGTTCGGATAAGGAATAATGTATCTTTGAAAAGAGTTGCTGTTCTGGTTATGCACATTTCTTTCTTCTTTTTTTTGTTACTGCCACTCCACATGGTATTCTTCTCTTCATGACTCAATCTCTCTCGCTAAGAACTTAAGTACCAAATATCCATCTCTTCATGGCCCATGTGCGCTTCAGATGATCTTCTTTCTACCTATTGGCTAAATCAGTCTAACCTTCCAACAAGCACTATTTGATGATGCTTAATGCTTCTACATATTTGTAAGAGCTAATGTGTTATGAAAGTTGTCCAAAGCAAAGAATTTTGATTAAGTGAAATAAGTTGATGATGTTCTTCATATGGAAAACCACAATCTAAAATGTCAAAAAGAAATGGGAAACAGCAACAACTTATCATCTCTAGGTGATAGCACAAATATTTTTTAAACTACCTCCACCATCCTAATGGTGAAAGGCTAAGAAAATCACATGTGGTCAAATTTCATTTCATTTTCTTTAGTTTGATAGGTGATTCATTTATAAGTGAAATTTAGAGACAATAGATTCTCAAGTCAAGGATCATGTCAAAAGAACTTAAATTCATTTGTGACAACTACGACTACAATGTCAAAATTAATCGGGCAAATCACCTGGATACAAAAAGCTGATCATTCACCGGACATACAGCAACACTTCTCAACTTTCTTTTGTGCTGACTAGAGATATGATTACTTGTATGGCAGTGGACTGTGCATGGAGCAGAGCTCCTAGACACCAGCGGAATCAATTCCTTGTGTTCTTTCTGTTCTGAAATTTGATAGGAAAAAAAAACAAGTGAACATGTAATGACATACCAAATGAAGCACAATGCAACCCCAAGCATGCAATTATATATATAAATGTATGTATGTATGTATATATATAAATGTATGAATGTATGTATGTATGTACCAATCTTCCTTTTATTTCCTCGATCCTGAATTTCAACAACTTCAACATCAGAAGAACTTCTGTGACACTTTTCCATCTTCACTTTCACTGCACTATTGGATTTTTCCACTTTCACATTCGCAGCACTATAAGGTTTTTCTACTTTCACATTTACAACACCATTAGAAGGAGCAAGAGAACTCAGATGAGCACTAGAACCACATGAAATCCTCGCACCAGAACCCACCGATTTTACAGTTTGGGGAACTTTCGGATTCACAGCAGGAATCACAAGTTCAGTTCTAGATTGAGGCTGACTGCTAGAAGAAGCTTCATTCAAACGAACCGGACTTGGCGACTTCCTCTCCATCTTCACTTTCTTGATACCGTTCTCCACAGAAGGTTTATTCGCCACTGATGCATTGCTTCTTGCACTTAACCGAGCCAGTTTCGTCTGAGAATCCTCTAACCTCTTCTCCGCTTCAACAAGCTGCACACCTTTCCAAGCAAATAATCAAGCACCGATTTAATTTTGTTAATTAAACCATTAATTTCAGCATTTTTCTTTCTATTTCAATCAATCTATCAAACAATCAAAAACCTACTTAATATTCGAGAATTGATTTATTCTGTTAACTTCCAATCGATAATTAGAAAAATCAGATAAAAACCCAAAATTTAATTATAACAATAAAAAAAAGACCAAAAATAAACAATATTTTATTGAAAAAAAAAGGAAATGAAGAGATTTGAAAATTAAAGAAGAAGAAGAAGAAGAAGGAACCTGAGTTTTATAATAAGAAAGGCGTTGCTTAAGATGTTGGACTTCATGAGAGCGGTGTTCGATTAAAGCAATGAAAGCGACCTTTTGCTCTTCTATGCTATCTTCTTCTTCTTCTCTGCCGCTGTTCTCGTTCGATTTTTGATTTAGCGACGCTTCATTATCGTCGTCGTTGTTTCGCTGCTCTAGTTTTGGCCTTTTCAGGATCGGAGAAGGCGTGCTCATTTTTTCTTGGTGTCTCTCTGTGTGTTTGTACAGTGCGGTTTTGGGTTTGCTTTGTTTTGTCGACGAGCGCGAGAGGGAGGGAGGGAGGGGGAAAGGACGGTATTAATATTTATATTTATGGGGACGAGGAAGGTGAAAATCTGGATTGTTTATTGGCGATTTATAGAAAGATTAAATGATAGTATTGCATATTCAATGTTTTTTTATTGAAAAATAGTAAAATTTGTGGAAATGTGATCATCAAAGCTAGTTTAAAAGTGGGTGGCGTTATGTTTTTTAAAATATGTTTTATTTAAAAATACATTAAAATAATATTTTTTATTTTTAAAAAATATTAATAATATTAACATATTAAAAATAATTTGAAAATATCAAAAAAATATTAATTTAAAAAAATATTAATTTATTTTAAAAATATGTTTAAAATTCAAAAATAATTGATTGACTCTTATTATGATTACCCGCAATTTTTTTTTCCGAGAGATTTTACAATAATTGTAATTACATTAATTGATTTAAAAAGTTAAATCAATTTATTATCCTCAGGAAAGACGAGATGTATAATAATGTTATCATGATTGAAATAATAAAAATAAAATAATTAGATTTTTTAGAATGAAAATAGAAATCTCATTGTACTAAATAAAATACAAACGGATCACTATTTTTATATTACATTTATAAATATCATAATTTGTTGTTTAGAAATACTATTGTAAGATAATTGAAAGGAAAAAACCGCTCTAAGGTTGCAATAAAAAACTAATAGTATTAAAAAATATAAAATAAGTATGTATATATTTCAAACATTTGTTTTAAAAGGTAATTTTTTTCTTAAGAAAAAAATAACCTAAAAACACCTAAAACCTTTAAATTTTTTTAAGCAAGAATTGATAGATAGTTTCTTCCACTAGATTCTATATATATATATATTAACTCCTAGATGTAAATTAAAAAATCTATCTACATATCTAATTAAACAACTCAATAATCACTGTGTAAAGTAATGAAAAAAAATTCATCAATAATAAACAAAAATAAAATTAAGAAAACCAAGTGTAAAATGAAGATCAAGATATCTCACATCATAACACAGGTAATTTACCTAGTATTGTTTAATAAATTATTCTATCAAAATAAATTTATAATAAAAAAAACATATAAAATTTATAATAGAAACTAACATACATATAAAATTTATTGAATAATAATTAAAATAACAATGCGAGGTTGTACATATGAAAAATCTTATAAAAAAATTAATCTATATAAAATTAAGAAAAAACCACAGATGAATCATACCTATCTAAATATAAACCAAAAATTTATTTGAAAAAATATACACAAATGTCCTTATACATGATGCATAAAAAATTTATTTTTAAACTCATTAATGCATAAAAATAAAATCATTAATGCATAAAAATTTATTTTTAAAACGTGATGTAGCTGCGCAAAAAAATAACACATGAACATGTTTATGTGGCTATGATGATAAGGCTTTGTCCTTATACATGAAACACGCAAAACCAGATTCTCCCTTAAGAGCT
>Ga0325411_1006081_pt1 | contig 13271 bp, 3 predicted proteins | sample PopdelMetagenome_13_FD_206181 | JGI IMG/M metagenome (GOLD analysis project Ga0325411, IMG submission 206181) | Populus deltoides microbial communities from Bellville, Georgia, United States - Xylem-PdIQD-R4 | ecosystem: Host-associated > Plants > Phyllosphere > Stem > Wood/Secondary xylem... | reverse complement strand
ATTAATAAAACTCAATTAAATCAAATACCAACCCAACTAGGATCCACAATAACAAAATTTGCAAACTTTGACCATTTTTTATGTATAAAATTAACATATTTCATACATAATTCCCAATATTATTTTGTATTAAACAAACCAAAGAAACCCAAAAAAGTCATATTCAAACCCCAAAAAGAAATCCTACAAAATTAATCAAATTAAACCTAAACCTACAAAAATTAAGCAAAAGAAAAAAAATCAAGTTTCTCTGTAATTACAATACATAAATAAATGGAGCAAAAAACCCAAATTTGATTAAAAAAATAAAAAAAGAGAGAATTTTGATTACCTAGAGAGGATGCAGAGCGAGATTGAATTTGGGAAGGATTTAGAAGGAGAGAGAGCTCTCGAGGAGAAAGCGTGAGGCTACCACTGCTTTCCTTTTTTATTATTTATACAGGTGGGCGATGAATGCTTACGTGAAGGGTTTGTAGTCGACAAGTGGTGACGGGTGATGCTTTTTTTTTACAGCTATTACGTGGCGTTATTTTAGTAGATGAACGGGTACGTAACGAACCTTTGGGCCCAACTTTGGATTTTGGGAATATGCTTTTTTTGGAGACCCGACGCTGCGCTTGGGCTGGTGGATGACAGCCACAGTTACTCTATCTTTGCACTCCTTCTATTATTATTTTTTATTTTCCATAGTTTCATGAAGTAACAAAATTTCCTTCTTTATATTTAAATCTTATAATATTTAAAAGTCATAAAAATTACTAATATGCTAAATAAGTATGTTACTAAAGCAAATAGTTTTTTTTTTTTATATAATATCAGTGTAATATGAAAATATAATATTATAATAAATAAACAATTTATTTTGTAGTGGAATGTCAATATGCATGAGAAAACATAAATAATTACTTTATTAGGATAAGACCATAGTTTTCATACCCGTCCAAGTTCAAGGTCCGGGTTCTGGCTTTTAACCGAGTCACCGGATCGCCCGAGTTATTTTTTTTTAAAAAATTAAAACGACGTCGTTTTAGTAAAAAAAAAGTCAACGGATTGCAACCGAGTTTTTGATCGGGTCTTACCGAGTCACACCGAGTTTTTTCTTTTTCTATTTTTTCTTCAACCCGACCCGGTTCCAGCCCCGGATTAGCAGAATTTCGGATTGACCTGTTGGGCGAGGCCGGGTTTCAAAACTATAAATAAGAGTTTTTTTTTTTTTATTCAGCTTGTAGCATAAAAGTGTGTATATCACTCTCCCTCAAAATTCTTGAATTCCAAAAGAAATGGATATGATTTGGGAATCAAATTAAATAAGATTTGTATATGAATTTATATTTTACAACGTCTAAATCACAATCACGAATCGAGAAGGTGTCAAGAGGATTAAATTCTTTTTAAAAAATTAAAAACATCAAAACAACAATATTTTAACTAAAAAAACATTTTATCTATTCATGCTTCTAGTTTTGGTTCATGAATTTGTTAATTTAAAACAATAAATGTGTTGTCACATTAATTTTTTTTTATGTGTGTGTGTGTATTGTTGGTGCAATAAATTTATTAAACGCAAAACAAGTACTTGCATTTTTACCATATGTATATAATTGGCAAGAGTTTTTTTTTCTCTAATTAATTAATGATAATCTAACTTCATAATAATAAAGAATGTACAAATAAGGATTCATTAATATTCATTGAAATGGGTATTTAAAACATATTATAAATTCATAACTATTATTTAAATAAATAAGTAGGTAATATGGGGCATTTGTGTTCTATTCTATTTTATTTTTCAATTCATTTATGACCATGGCATGCCTTTAAGAATAATATGAGAAAAGCAAATGCTTGTACATAAATTGCATGCATCCCTAATAATCAAGATCTAACTCTCCAAAAATTTATAAAAAGAAAAAAAGAAGCATACATGATATCATGATATAGTATGTGACAACATTAAAAGCTCTCAAGTTTAAATATATGTAAATTATCACATGTCAATAATATATCCTATTGTTTCTATATTATTATTATTATTATTATTATTATTATTATTATATGGTATAAGTATCTTAAATATCATACTTTGAATAATTATGTTCAACTTCAATTCATTTGATAATTAAAAAAAATAATTAATTGCTCATGATGTATTAAATAAACCTTAACCAGCTCTTAATTACTTGTTAATCAAACTAATCTATAATTTACAGGTTAATTTGTAAAGCTTTCCCTATGCTTAAACTTAATTGAAAAATAAATTGTAAAAAATCTATGATTCTTTATCCTAAACAATATTTTTTTCAAGGAACCCTTTGTTTGATGTAGGTTTTTCTTATTTTTTTCTCAATTAAGAAGACTTTGTAACTTAAAATTAGATTTTTAAGTTAACTGATTTGAACTCTAGATTCAGTCTTAGATCTACTCACACAATTTTAAATTTATATTACATAGTTACAGGAGTATCAATATGATTAAATCCACTTCCATACAGATAATAGTTCAACTAAAGAAGTAACCAAATAATCAAAACAACTTGAATGTAAAGTGAACTCAATAAGTTATAAGAAGAATACTTACATTCATATAGTGATTCATACTCTGATTACATTCATAAATTGAAACTCCTGGATAATAAAACATCTTTTTAGTATTTTTTTATTTATGAAATTAAAATTGCAAGCCTGCTGATTACAAAGTAAATTGCAAACATACTCGATTGTTGTCTACATAGTTATCTTTTATTGTTTAATCACCAATAGAATTGTTGCCTACAAGTTATCTTCTACTAGTTACTAGTCTACAATTACATGCCTACTCGATAAACAAGTTTTGAAGATCCTGTGAATTTGATTGAACTCTAATATAATTGTTGTTGTTTTGTTAAGTTATGTAGTTTTTGGTTTCTGTTATAACTCAATTTTGACCCCCTGTTTTTCGAAACATTTTCAAAATACATCAAATATTTAGACAAGAGGACCAAATTGCAAAGAAATGGAATGAGGAACCAAAGTGATTTTCGGTTGTTTGGTCAACAAGTTGGCTTGAAGGCCAAGAAATTGGGAGGGAAAGAAAAGAACATGTTATTTTGCTTATAAATAGTGAAGAAATCTCACACAATGAGAGAGATGAGACCATAACAAAAACAAAATAAATAAAAAATACAAGAAAAAAATCTCTCAACTCACACACACTTATACAAAAAAAAAAAAAAAAAAACCTTAACCCTATCTTTACAACTTAGTCATCAACTACAAAGAAAAAACAGGGATCACCTAACCGTAAAAGATGAGTTATCACTCCTACCCAAATAATCAGGAGCCCCTATTCTTTAGTTGAACCACCGTGAACCTGCTTCTCTTTGCCTCCATTCTCGTTGTCTCTCTTTCTTCAATCTCATATCCTACTAGTTGTAACCACCATTTTTTTTCGACAAAACCCAAAACACCTGCAAACAAAGACTTTGTCCATCCAAATTTCCATTTACCATTTTTTTCTTCACTGCCAACCAACAAAGTTGATGATCGTTCCAGCTAACCACCATGAGATCCAGCCACCAGTAACAAACAAACTACAACAACGTCTTTCTATTGACTTCCACACACTACAAAGATATCTCCACCAGCAACATCATTATCTTTCTTCCACCCAGCAATCGACACTGCACACGTGTGACAATTGCTTTGTCTCCTTCTTTAAATAAGAAAATTCAAGATAACTTCTAGTAACTATCCACTCACTTTATTCAAGATAACTTCTATTAGCTATCCACTCACTATATTCAAGGTAACTGCCCACTTATTTCTTGTTTTTAAGGATCTTGTACTAAGTAGACTCTTTATACCTTTCATTCACCATCCACGTTCAAGTCTGGACTTTATTAAGTCTGGTCTGCAATCAAGTTTGGCATATTCTTCCTAGTCTAGACTTCATAACTTTTTTGTCAATTTTAGTGTATAATATTTATTCCCCCCTTAAACAACCTATTAATGACTGATGTGTTTCTCAAATTATAATTATTCATTTATCTGTTTTCTTTTTCTTTTTTCTTAAGTTTTATCCAAAAATTATATTAGCGCAGTCTTCTAGACAGCAACATTAGGTCTCTCATCCTAAGCCCAGTTAACACCATATATGATTTCTCTTCCCTCTACTCCTCCTCCCTTCTCTGTCATCAAGCCTCGAAAATTAAGACAACCACCTTATTCAATTGTTAACTCCTTAAGCGTCAACAGAAATGGAGAAGAAGAGGAGAAAACTTTGAATTAATTACAGCCATCAAGAACTCAAAAAGATAAAAGAAACAAAAGTGAGGATGGCTAGGGAACTTTCAATGGATTAATTACTTGTGATATACTCCATTGTTGGTCTGTATTGACGTGAAACATGTTGCAAATGTGTTTATGGATGAGATAAATAAGACAAAACTCGTGAAGAAGTATAGATGCATCCGACGCCCAATCTAATAAAAACATTTATAACTTTATATTTGATTATTGCATCGAACTTAAATTTAATTAAGAATTTTAGACTGAGAAATTCCAGTGGATTTCTTATGATATTTCAGTATTTTGATGTTGCTCCCAGCATGTATATATGCACTCAATTGCCATCCGGCACACTGCATTTCCTCAAGTCTCATGTCTCTTTCTTTTTCCTTTTCTTTCGTAAAGTTCAAGGACTACCAGCCTACCATGTTCAAGGACTTGTCCTTGAAGCTCGAGCTATGTTGTATTTCTGTGTGTATGCATGTAATTATTTGTAAAAAAACATGCATTATATCTTTGATATGTTTCCAACAGTTTCATTTCCAGAAGTTTATTTGAAGTGTGCATGCTTTCATCTCTACAATATAACCCGTCGAGGTCCGGGACCTGCTAGTCTAGTCTGCAAGACGCCACTGACTCTCGTGAGAGTAATTACTGGCTCGGAGAGCATACAGATCTAGAGCCCAATCATCTAAAAGATTGTGGGTTTCTACACTTCCATATATATGATTTTGCTAATGTTGTGGACCTTCATGGTCTGTATATTAATTGGATTTAGGCACCGTTCACGACGTGATATGCCAGTGGTTGTGCCACAATAAGAGCATCAGTTTTTTTTGGAAACAAAATAAAAAAAAAGGTTTGAATTGGAAGATTTTGTAATGTATTTAAAAATATACATTAATATAGAGCGCTCTTCAATAATGTAGACCTCTTCACTTAAGATGAACAAGGATTTATAAATTGAACAAGTCAACAAAATAATTATTTTATGGTGTAACTTAAAATTATTAGACATTTTTTTTCAGATTAAAAATATGAAATTTATATGCTATTTTGTTATTTTTTATCATACATCTGAAACATGAAAATGTTAATTTTATTTATCTAATTAACATTTTATAGTAAACCCTTATTTATTATGGGTTCGTTTAGTATTGTGGTGAGATGTGGTTAAAAATAAATTTTGCTACTTTTATAGTTTTAAAAGTATTTGGTTAATTAATATATCATAATTTGGCATAAGTTCCTCTAAATATTTCTCTTGAAATGTTGGTTACGGAAAAGCTATAATTTATACCTTTTTTAAATTTATTTTTTCAAATTATAACTGTAAAAACTACTGCAATACCAAACACACATTAAATCTCAACATCAAATATTATAATTAACAAAAGCTAAACATGGATTGAAAAATTCTTTAGATTCAAGCTCTTTGGACTGTTCATTGGAATAGTCTAATGTTGTATTTGCCCCTCTCAAAAAAAAAAAAACTTCAAACTAGTTGTCAGGGCATTAAGATCTTTTCATATGGTAAGACATTAAGATCTTTTTATATGGTGTATTAGTTATTATAAAATGAATTAAAGGCAAGCATATCTTTTTTTAATAATAAAAAAAAGCATATTGAAAAAATAAAAATACCCTCAAAGGCAAAAAAGTTCAATATTAGCATCAAATAAAAATTTGATATTTTCAAAATAATTTTTTTTGTTATTGTCATGTAAGATGAATGACAATTTTTGTATTTAGTCAAATATAAAAATTAATAAAATAATTAGAAACATAGTAAAATGACCATTAATAGAATAATTAGAAACATAATGAAATGACCAAGTCAAAAACTTAAACCTAGCCTCAAGGAGCTTTTTCATATTTTCATAAAGGTTCATGTAAGGCACCCAGGGATGTGTGGGAGGTGCCCGTGCACTTCAGATAACGCATATGACGCCTCCTGGCGTCCAAAAATGCTCTTTAACCATGTAATTGGAAGATTCGTTGTGTTCTCTTCCTGGTGGTGTGGTGTATGTCGACAGTGATAGTTCGGTTTGTCACCGATCGATCTTTTTTCTCTCTCTCTCATCCCCTGAAAATTATAGCTTGGTCCTCTTTGTTGTTGGTATTTCAGCTTCAATACTTATTCTTTTGATTTTTAATTTTTATTCTTAGTGCTTTTGTATAAGTTTTATTTATTTTCAATTTTATTCTTCAATCCCAATTTATTAAATTTTATATTTTTGTATTTTTTTTCTTAATCTTTTGATTTCTAATTTTTGTCTTTATCTTTTTGTAAAAGTTTTATTAGTTTTCAATCTAATTTTTCAACTCAAATTGATCGTATTATATTTTTCAATTCGGTTTTTATTGTTTTGATTTTTTCTTGACTCTTTTGTAAAAGTTATTATTCTTTTCATTTTAACCCTTCAATCAAAAACATGTTTTTATTATTTATGTCAATTTTGATCTCATTCTTTTGATTTTTTTTTGTTTCTTTAACTGAATTGATTTTTCTTTTCAAGTTTACCATTTAATCAAATATAAATTTATTTTGTATTTTAATTTTAATTTCATCCTTCAATATTTGATTGATTTGAAATTGAACTTTATAGTTTTTCCAGATAGGATGCTTCGGGTCTGATACTCGGGTAACATATTTGAAAAGTTAACACGAGTTATTTTTTTTAAATGGCTTTATAAAGCTCTTTGTTTTTTTTTTATCGAATTGTTTCAATTTTATTATCTGAACTGCGGGTTTGATAGGATATCTCAAGTTGTCTTGGTCCTAATTATCAGAGTTATAGGTTTATCATGCTAATTTAGATTGATAAAAATTGATTTTTTATGTTTTTTTATCTTGTCTTGTTCTTTTATATTTTTAAATGCGCTGTAAATTGAGATATATTATTTTTTTTTAAAAAAATATTTTTTTTCATGTTATCTTAATTATTGTTTATAGTATCTAAATATTATATTTTACAAAAATATATATATATATATATATATATATATATATATATATATATATATATATATATATATATATATATATGGTTTCAAATTTATAAGCAAATAAAAAGCCTAGTGCTGCTTCCGGTAACAGGGCTACAATTTAGATCCAACTAGCTAGGTATCACAAGTTACGTCGTCTTTTATTTTCATGAAAAATTTAAGTTCGTAGGACTCAGGCTATTTGGGTCATCAGTAGCAGAATTCAAAGTTATTTTGGGTCCTGCATAGTCAATAATTTAAGGTTATTTTTGGTTTTGTAACTGCAAAATTTAAGGATAGTTGAGTCTTGGTGCAGCCCAAGCCCCACATGTACACTAGAATCTGCTTTCATATATTAAATTATAAGAAAAATAATAATATTTAAAACACAATTAATAATATTTTGATATGAATACTTTGAATTAAAAAAAATATTTAGAATTTAAATAATAATATTTTTATATAAATACTTTGTATTAGATGAAAAATAATAATAGTGATGGACGCAGTTGCGTCCAGCCCCAATGTGGGGTGGGCGTGCACACGTCCAGGCCCATCATTGAGCTGGCCGCGGTCACGTCCAGGTCCAACATGGAGGTGGATGCGGTCGTGTTCAGGTCAAATAATGCAGCCCACAATTAAAGCACTGATAGTCTATAGTACTCGCGTTACAGTGCAGCACAGTGCAATCTATAATGAAAGCACTTATAATGCATAGTAGCCCGCGCAACAGTGAAACATTTTTATAAAAAATATCATAAAATTTTATAATATAAATAATAATATGTTTTCAATATTAATAATAATATTTCTTTCAAATTTATTAATTATTTTATTAATAATATTAATTATAATAAAATAAAAATATTTCTAAAACAAATAATAATATTTAGAATCTTGACCCATGAACCCTGGGTGATGATGAAGGACCCAATAAAATTGAGTCTTTACGGAAGATCCATTGATCGTGGGTCTTGACGCCGGATTCATTCCCCTTGGGTCTAATGCTAGGTGTCCCTGAGTGGGGTGCGAACATGGCTCCTCCCAGCACCACTCACGTGTGTGCTTGGTATGCTAGCACACAGGTAGGTAACCCAAGCGCCACATGGGCGCTAGGGTCTGCCAAGCACACAAGTAGCAACCCAAGCATCACTTGTCCCCACGTGGTTTTTCTTCAGTGGTAATAATAGGTTTTTAAAATTTAATAATAATAATAATAATAATAGTAATTTTTAATTTTATTTTTCAAATCAAATCTATGATTGTTTTTCAATATTAAGAATAATATTTTTCTAATTTAGTAATTATTTTATTAATAATATTAATTATTATAAAAATAATAATATTTATAACACAAAGTAAAAATAATAATATTCATAACACAAATAATACTATTTTTAATTCCAAGAATATTTATAACACAAATAATACTATTTATAAAAATAATAATATTTTAACACAAATAATAATATATTTGATATGAATACGTTGAATTATAAGAAAAATAATAATATTTAAAACACAAATAATAATATTTTTATATGAATACTTTGTATTAGAAGAAAAATAATAATATTTACAACACAAATTATAACAGTTTTTATATTAATACTTAGAATTGTTGAATATTTTTAATAATAATATGCCGTGGACTCAATTTTTATTTTTATAAAAAATATCATAAAAACATTATAATAAAAATAATAATATTTCTCACACAGGCATCAACCCAAGCCCCACATGTGCGCTTGGTTTGCCCAACACACAGGAGGTAGCCCAAGCACCCAAGGCTGGGTAGATCGCACGCCGGGTGGTTGCAGCCTAGGGCATGGCCAACGAGCGTGGCCTGCCCAGTGCCCAGGCCTGGCGTCTGTTGGCTGCAACCTCACACATGCCCCAACCAATCAGTGCAGTCCACAGTGGAAACATTTACAGGGCCGCTACAGTACAATATAGTGCAATTCACAGTAAAAAATACTTACAACGTATGGTAGTCTACGCTATAGTAAAATAATGATCAATTTTAGTTATAGTTAATTATAATAATGAATATAAATTAGCTCTAACTGATATATAAAACTGGTAGGTATAATATTTACTTTTCCAACATAAACAACATGCTTAGTGCCTGAATGGTGTGGAGTGCAAATCTCCTCTGCATGAAGTGTTTGAATACTTTTATAAATATTCAAAATTTAATAAGAGATTTTATAAGAAAATATAATATTTCCTTGGTTTATTTTAATTTTCTTTTAATTGCATGTAATTGTTAATTCTCTTGACGACGCAACAGGTCAAACCAAAAGTTTTTTAACATAAAAAAATAAAAATCAAAAGATAAAAAAAAAGCTCAAGCACGCAAATTCTAAGGAAACCTAGACATCCTATATTTAACATGGTTTGGATGAAAAAATAATTTAATATGAAATATTTTTTAAAAAATATTAAAATGATAACATATAAAATTAACTCGGATTTCAACTACCAAACTAGTAACTTAATTCATGAAATCGTGATAATTCTATAAAAATAAATTAGAACAAAAATCATATAGAAACCAAACCTTAGATGAAATTCTTAGATGAAATTCTTTATTATTTTTTATGAATAATAAATTTTATTATCTCTTCTATTTATATTTTTTTTTCCGAAATGAATCTATAAAATAAGGGCACCATAAAATTTCCCTATCCCTCCTTGTCGTGGTGTAGCTTTGTTGGGCCTTTGTTCCCTCTATTTATCCAAAAAAGAAAAGGAAACTTGCCATTCAAAATCAAAACCTTCAATAACGAAAATGAGGCCGTATTGTTTTCTTTACCCGTCCACTGGACTTGTCTTCAAACCCCAATTAAGATCCACCACCACACCTCCTCATCTAACCTAAAAGCAAAACAAATAATTCTTAAACCCAAAACCCCAAACTCTGCATCATCCTCTACCATCTTCTAAGTTCTAATCAAATCCTGTTTCTAATTTATACTCGCTGTAACAAAGTTTCAGTCTTTTCTAAATTATAAGGTTCTGTCATAAAACAGGGAACTTTGTAGGGGTGCTTGTGGGGGTGAATTAAATCATGGAGACTGACAGAGACGATGGTCGTTCTCCAAGCCAATTAAGACCTCTCTCTTGCGCTCGCAATGTACTTCACCGTGCTCATGGCTCTGCCAGTTGGTCTCAAGGTACCTCCTTTTTCTAAACTATCTTTTGGGTATTGTTTTCTTATATTTTTCCTGTTCTTGTTCAACCTTTTTTTTAGGTTATCTTTATATTTTATCCAATCTGGAAAAATGGGTTGTTGGCATTTTTTATTTATTTATTTTGCTTTCGGGGTGGAGAATTGCTCAGTGGGTGTTGAATATACTTGCTGATTTTTTTTAGGGGATACAAAGGTTTTAGCTGCTGTTTATGGACCTAAAGCTGGCACAAAGAAGAATGAGAACCCTGAGAAGGCTTGTATTGAAGTTATTTGGAAGCCGAAGACAGGACAAATTGGTTAGTTTTTTCTTGTATTTTTTTCTTTTTTGGGGTTCAGTTTTGTCGTTGGACATTGAATGTTGTATATTGGCATGTTCATGGGATTTTTTTGAACAACAAAAATTACAAATTAATTCATGTGCATAGCTTGCGAGATATCAAATTTAAGACCTAGTAGTATTCTCTTTGAAAACTAAAAATCCCGACCTTTTGATATATTCTGAGCACAAACACGAGTTAGTTTGACAAGGAATACTTTTCATATTTAGCTTGGAAGGAAACTGGTTATTGTAGCATCTTATACTATTTGATGCACAGTGAATTCATTTCAACTTTGAAGCATTGTTGCTTTAACTTTTTTGCATGACGAAGCATTTCAGTTGCTACTTGCTTTGCTATGTCATTCAAGTTTAATTGTTGCTGTTTCAATTGGATTTAGTTAAACTGTGGCTCATTTGCTTGCTTATTTATTTATTTTTTAAAATACTTCTGCCTATTACCTACCAATTGTATAGGAAAACTGGAAAAGGAATTTGAGATGATATTGAAGAGGACTTTGCAAAGTATCTGCATTTTGACTATCAACCCAAACACCACAACATCAATTATCGTTCAGGTCAGTGGGCTGGTGCATGGGTTGAAAATTTTATGTTTGGCAGGAGTTTAATGATTATGTTCCAAAAATTGTTGCCTACCCCTCATTGTCACCTTTCAAGTTATTACTCTTTATTTCTTATATTTGTTTCGAGTGATCTTTATGTTGTTGATGCTGCATCTTTATGCAATATTAAAAAATAAATCATTTGATAAATAAAGATAAGATGCATACATCTATTTCATGTAGCACACTTCTACATTTTATACCTAGCTAATAATTTTGTATGATGTGTGCTTGCTTGCAATGCATTGCATGTGTCTCCTGATATTATACAGATCAGTTTCATACATCAAAATAATGGAGTTATCTCTCTTTTGCAGGTTGTTAATGATGATGGTGCTGTATCCTATTTATTTGTGCTTTCTATTTGTAGGACTAGAACTGCATCCCAGCTAATTTTCCATTTCATCCTCATTTTATCTTGAATTCTTTTTATGGGATGAGCAATCTCCCACTTTATTCATGTGAATTCATGATCCTTGTTCTATTTTTCTTTCTCTTGCTGAGCTCTCTGCCAAGAGACAACATGACTTTATACGTTTCTTTATTAAATGACCATGTGAAAAAGAAAAAGGTTCTTTGCTAGCTATAATGCTTCTACTATTAGAACTTCTATTGGCATGTGAAATTAGTTTATTTTACAGTGTCCTTTCTGTGGTTAGTTCATATGGCTTATAAATCCAATTTATTAACTACTAAGAGTTTTTTTCTCTCCATGAAGACACACTCAAATGATGATATCATTCCTTTTTGGGATGTAGAAAAATAACTTGCAGATTCTTTAACAAATATGCAATATGCATTTGCTGGATTTAAGCAGGATGCTCTCTGTATCCTTATATTTGGTTTGAAAAATTGATATGATGCTATTTTCTTGACTGCAATCTGTGTAGCTTTTAGTCTGTGCTATAAATGCAGCATGTGCTGCCCTCGTAGATGCTGGAATTCCTATGAAACATCTTGCAGGTAATTGAAAAGTGTTTGTCATCTTCTTATGGTTAATGTTAATTTGATGTTTGGGTGACTGATGCCATACCGCCTTCTGCAGTTGCAATATGTTGTTGTTTGGCTGAAGGTGGATATGTTATATTGGATCCTACCAAGATGGAAGAGCAGGTTAGTATAATAAATTTATTTATTATCTTAATTTTCCATCGTAAATGCAGTTATACCAGGATGTTGTAATGCTAAATTGAGTAATTCGAGGCTCATCCATCCAGGATGGAAAAGTCTTGGAATAAAGGGAGGAAAAAGCAAAGAGAACCGTATTTCTTCCTTAGTGTCTATACAAGTCCTTGATTTATATTTCAGTTTAGGTTTCAAACTTTTAAGCAAAATACTTGGTGCAGACTACCTATGTGGACTGCAGAACTCTACTCATGGTGGAGATACAATTACTCTGTGCTTTATTTTTATTCTCAAATTCCCCTTGCTTATGCACTTTGTGCTTCATTTTTATTCCCAAATTCCCCTTGCTTATGCTTGTTTTGTATTTTTGTAGAAAATGAGGGGATTCGCATATTTAGTCTTCCCAAACTCTGTTGTCTCTGTTCTACCAGAAGGATTATCCCATGTAGAAGGTGAACCCATGGAACATGGAATCATCACCTCTGTTACCCATGGTGTAATGTCAGGTACACCAACTTAATCATATGATACAGACATATAAGATATTGTTGAATATGTGACAAATGGAGAGGTTAGCTAGCTGAAAATCACATTATTATCACTATGCCTCACCTACTGGTTTTACACCACAGCTAGTGGATGTGAAATCCTTGTGCTTATCTATTTTAAAGTTAACTCCTAAAAAACTCAGTGCTCAGGTTCCTCTTCCTGCTTGCATGCTTCTAAATATTCTAGGAGATATCAAATACTTTGCAGTT
>Ga0325411_1006079_pt1 | contig 13273 bp, 22 predicted proteins | sample PopdelMetagenome_13_FD_206181 | JGI IMG/M metagenome (GOLD analysis project Ga0325411, IMG submission 206181) | Populus deltoides microbial communities from Bellville, Georgia, United States - Xylem-PdIQD-R4 | ecosystem: Host-associated > Plants > Phyllosphere > Stem > Wood/Secondary xylem... | reverse complement strand
GGTAGCCACCCATGTTGTTTCCAAGTTGTAGAAGGATTCTTTTGTTTCCTTTGCTGTCCTCACCTCATGGCCCAAATAAGGTTATGTTGGACCCCTCTTGCACATGGATAAGATGTACTAGGGTCTCATCTTGATACTCTAATGGACCTTTCAATTCTGACTTGGTTGAAACATTCAAAACCAATGCATTCAATGCCTCTTTCAATGCCTTTGTCTTGGACCGAGTCATTGGACCATTTGGAACATGTAATGGGATAATTGTAAAGAAGCTTTTGAGAAAGTATGATATTATCACTTATATTTCTCCCCTTAACAAAAGCAGATTGGAAAGGTCCAACTAGATTCGATAATATTCCTTTAATTCTATTAGCGATGAGCTTGGCAATGCATTTGTAAATGGTATTACCACATGAGATTGGCCTAAAGTTTGTAACCTTTGAAGGGTTAGGGACTTTAGGGATTAAAGATATAGTTGTAGCATTTACCTGCTTGAGAAGCCAACAAAAAGAGAAGAAAGATCGAATAACATTAATAGTGTCTTTATGTTTCTGTTATCATTGTAAATCTGGGGTATGCCCCTTATAATGTTTGTATCTTCTTCTTTTAATACATACGTCAACTTACCAAAAAAAAAAAACATTAATAGTGTCTGGGTCGATAATACTCCAAGATTTCTTAAAGAAACCTACACTAAAACCATCAAGACCGGGAGCCTTATTGTCCTTAAAAGAGAAAAGGATCTTTTGAATTTCTTCATCGGTTATAGGAATGTCGAGGGACGTACTTTGAGAGTGAGATAATCCTCTAGGGAGAGAGCCTTAGAAAGCATAGAAGAATTAAGAACCATTTTAGAACTAAAACCCCTAAAAATCTTCTAAAAGTAATTCACAATAGTATCCATAACCTTCATGGCATCTGTAAAACACATCTCATTTTCATCATGGATAGAGAGGATCTTATTGCGGCTTTAAAAACCTTTCCCCAAATTGAAGAAGAATTTTGAGTTTTTATCCCCAAAATTCAACCATTGCAACCGTGACTTTTGCCTAAGGAAGCTCTCCTTAGATTTAGCAAGCCTTACATACTCCTTCACAAGAATAGGCTCAGTTCTATGGGTCTCTAAATGTAACACCCCACCTCACTAGCAAGATATTGTCCGCTTTGGGCCTCCCAGTCCACCCATGTCCAGGGCTTCCACCCAGGTCCCCCTCACGGGTTTGTTCTTGACAGCCACGCATGGCCTCAAAACGCGTCTTACTAATCAAGGTAAGCATGCACTTATAAGGCCCTGGCTCTGGACACTCGCTTCCGATGTGGGATCTTACACTAAATCTAAAGGATTTGTTTGCATCCGACATTGAGTCTCATCCATCTTCTGCTTAGCCTCTAACATCCTCTTTGAAATCTTACCAAAGTATTTGAGATTAAACTCTTTCAAAACCCCTTTAATATTTTTCAACTTGTTACACAAAACATACATGGGAGTGCCCGTGACCTCCTTACTCCATGTCTCAGAAATTAGGGCTAGAAAAAAAGGATGATTTGCCTAAAAATCAAAGAACTTGAATGGAATTTTCCTTTTCAGCAAACACGCCATCTTAACTAACATAGGAGAGTGAGATAACAAAGGGTAGAAAGCAAGTTTCTGAACCTGTAAATTCGCAATTCCATTTGACATTAACAAGAACTTAATCCACTTTCTTCAAGATAGTATTGTTACATTGTTGATTAGTCCAAGTGAATCTAGAACCCGTGAATTTGAGATCTTCTTGACATGACTGAATCACATAATTGTTGAGGTCATTTTGCCACCCAGACCATGATATAGTGCTTCTACACTTCTCATCGAGTGATCGAATAGCATTGAAATCCCCCAATAAAATCCACAAAATAGTCTCCTAGGCAATACTACAGTTAACAATTTAAGCCCAAAATGTCTATCATTTAGACGGATAATTATCTTTATAGACAAATGAAGCATTGAAGGAAACATGTGATCATACCATAGTAACATTGACATGAATAATCTGATCTGAGCTACCCAAAAGATCAACCTTCAACACATTCAGGTCCTAATATACCTAAATACGATCACCATTAGAATGATCATAGTTAAACAAGTAAGCCCAATTCTGAAAAGAAAGTTGAGAAACATTATATTTATTCACTTGAATTTCAATTAAACCAAAAGGAGCTACCAAATGCTTTTGTACATGAAAATGAATAGTTAAGTGTTTTACGGGATCATTCAAACATTTAATATTCCAACATCTGATAAACATAGTGAACAAAATAGAAGGATGTCAAAACCAACCATGGACACAAAAATTACCTTGAATTGGCCCCGCACAATGAGACTGACTTCTTCTTCTTCCTAGCTTTACTTGCTAGTTAGTTATCAGTTCTGGTTAAAAACAAAAGGAATTGCAGAGAAGGGCATTGCTTTAGGGCAATCATCATCTGAAACATTCTCCACTATGATATTCTCAACTTTAGCTTCCATACAATCTTCTTAACTAGCAAGTAAAGCTCAAGAGAGTCTTTAGCTTAACTTGCTAGTTCGTTATCGGTTCTGGTTTAAAACAAAGGGAATTTTTGAGAAGGGCTTGTTGCTTTAGGACAATCATCATTCGAAACATGCTTCACTGTGATATTCTCAACTTTAGCTTCCATACAATCTTCATACTTAGTCGAAGAACTCAGGTAAGGTAAGATACTTATGTTCATGAAAACTTCTGGATCAATATTTTCTTATAAGGAATGACATATATTGCTCGATATGGAAGTTCAACAATTCACTGATTGGATGATCCATGATGCAATCTACAACTGATTTGCCTCGTCATTCACTAATTGTGTCCCTTCAGTTCTACCAGAGCTACTAGGCATATTCTTGTGATTGCTCTTCTTTCTCTTTCCAACCTCCTGCCATTGAAGATTGTTAAGCAAATTATACTCTGAGTTGGTCCTATTAACAAACTTTTTTGAATAGCCAGACATGCAACTAAGTTATGCCAAAAACATTGTAGGATACATCTAGAAGGGAGCCATTCATACTCAGCTGAAATAGTAATTACTATACTGTTGGGGCATTGTAAATCAAACTCCTTAACCAGCACCTTAGAAGCATAAATTTCAACATAAACTCTTGCATAAGTTAGGTTTTTACGCTTTAGGGTATTGGTATTAGCATGTAAAGGAACCCCAGAAGCACTAGCAACATCACTTAGCCCCTTATTAGTCCAATATTCTAAAGGAACATGATGAAGCTTAATCTAAACAAGAATTGTGGATAACTCAACCTTAGAGAATTGCATGTTTGGTGTCCATCTTCTAAGTACCAAATATCTATTAACCATGTGCCATGGAGCACGGTCTAGGATAGCAGAGGCATGTTCAACTGAATCAAATGAAAAGATAAAGAAGCCATTATCTGAAGACAACACTTCTAGTAAACCAAGGGAACCTCAAATTCTGTTAGCTATAGATTTAACCACTGGGAATGGAAGTTTCGGACCTATAAAGTGTCCAAAAATGATGGATTGCGATAAAGTACAACCTTCTTCAAAGACATCTTTAGGAGGACTAACTATCACCCGTGCAGCATCCATGGAAGGTGGTAAGAAGAATAAGTTTCAGTTTACAGAAGAGCCAACACTAATGTCTAAGCTCGCCTCACCTCTAACAACATTTAAGAAATTTAACTTCCAACTATTAGTTTGTTGAAGAGGATTATCAGGTTTGAGGGATACACTTTGCAGGGGATATGCCAAATCTACCATATTAACATCTAAGTGTGACACCTCTGGTGTGAAAGCAGCTGGCATATTTCCATTCTTAGCTAGAAAGGAAGATTGAACTACTTGCTTTCCCATCTGATGCTCTAAAACTTTCTTTTTTTGGACATTGACCAAACTAGCATTAAATGCTTGCTCCTGACTTGCCACTTCTTCACCAAGGTTTCTAAGCTCTCTTTCATCTGCTGAAGCTGTAATTGTTGGCGGTCAATCAAGGATTTCTTTAGTTGCTGGTAGTAGTGAAACAGAATCAGGAAGATACAGATGATGGAAGCGAAAGCGATGATGAAGCCAATGATGATACTAAAAGAGATGGCAAGGACAATGTTAATGATAATAACAAAGCATGTAAGTTTGGAAAGAATGTTTCAACTGAAGGTAGTGAAAAACAATGCTTTAAGAAACAAAACACTGTCGAACTGTCTTGAAGGCTGAAGCATATTCTGTGATGATTTGGAAAGTCCCTGTATTTATATTTTTGGGCCTTCACAAGGGCTCAAACTAGGGGTAGGGGAAAGGACACTAACAACTCAGCTTGCTAGCTGGTGAATAAAGTCCTTTTGATTTTATATTATATATAGGATTAACAAGTGTTTCTTTGGCTACCAAATTTTCAGATTAATAAACATCTTGTGTCGAAACTTTGTTGTGTGAATGGTGAGATATTCTCCCTTTCAAAACAGTTGGAGAGAGAGAATTGAGAGAAAGAGAGAGAGTGTGGTGCTGTCAGAGCTACATCTATTCCTTCCTTCATTGGATCATTCTCATTTCTGACTATGTTGTTCATTCCAACCTTCTCTCAACATTGACCGAACGGATCTGTGATCCAATCAATGAGGTGGGAGATATTGATCTCGCAATATTTCTACTGTTCTGCATTTTCAGTTCTGGAACTATGGAGAAGTGGTGAAGTTACAGAACAACATAGCGAATGGGTTTTCTTCATGGGTTCTCTTATGGCTGTCATAGACATGAAGGCCCTTGCTATACTTGAAGATTAAATTACAGCTCTTTGGAAAGTTTCATTTTTTTTGCTAGTTTCAGAGGGTTGTTGTCGTAGCTTGATCTCATTTGTTCACCGTTGGATCATTATCATTTTTGAGTATGTTGTTCGACGAAACCTGCTCTACATTTTGACCGAATGGATCATTGTTACAATCAGTGTACTGGGAGATACTAGCCTTGTAATTATGTAATTCTCTTATTCCTTCATGAAATAATCTGAATCTTGTTGTTGATGAGATTAGATTGCTGTTACTTCTGAGCTTAGGTTGCTTCTTGGACTCAATTTCTCTTCTTAGAATTTTGTTCTCTCTAGTATTTGTATGCTACCATAATGTCTATGTTTTTATGTGGAAAATGTTCCAATGGTTAGCACTAACATTGAACAACACAATGAAGTTAAGTCTGGACGTATATTAAGATTAGAACTACAAGATATGTTGAATAGCCATGGGATGAGGATTTCTCAGTTTCAAGCTGATTCTGATGTTAGCATAGAGAGACATTCTAATGTCCAAGCTTCTAATATTGTTCCAGAAATGAACCATGTGTTGGGTTCTAAAGTTGATGAGGTGAAGGTAGGGTCTCAGCAATAAGAACAGCTAAACCTTGGACCCAAATTGAATTTTTTAAATGCTTTGAAGGGTTCTGATGTTGATGACAATGAGGGTAGCAAGACCCTTGGTATTAATCCAGTCCGTAATCTGCACTTTGCTCCCCCCGCTATGACTGATGGTCGTGTGACAGTAGCTCCTCCACTTAATGTGTTTGAAGATGGCTGCAAACTTTGGAAATCCACCCTAGTTGGTCATTTTTGTAGGGCAGAAATTACCATATCCCGTTGTTAATTCTATTGCCAAAAGAATATGGGGCGCCTACGGTCTATCAGAAGTTTTATCTTCGGATAATGGTTTCTTCCTCTTCACTTTTGATTATGTCAATCGCTCCACTAATGTGCTGGAAAGAGCCCCATGGCACATGGCAAATAGACTTTTGGTCCTTAAATGTTGGCAACCGAATATGCAATTTTTTTAAAGATGATCTGGCCAGAGTTCCGGTATGGGTTAAGATGTATAATGTTCCTCTCGAGTATTGGACTATTAAAGGGTTGAGCTGTGTAACGAGTGCTATTGGGGTCCCCCTTCATGCTGATCATACTACATTGTTGCGTAAAAGGCTTAGCTACGCAAGAGTTTGCGTTGAGATAGATGCTTCGAAGACGCTGGTTAAGGAATACGACCTTCGCTGTCAAAATGGGTTATTCATAACAATTTCAGCTGATTACGAATGGAAAACGTCGAAATGCAGTAATTGCAATGTCTTTGGACACACCATAGCAATATGTGCTACTAATAACATTGATAATCTTAAAGTGGTGGTCGAGGGTAAAAGGAATGTAGGAGCTGTGAACTCTAAATCTGCGGATAACAAGCAGAATCAGTTTCAATGGCAGGTAGTTGGTAAATGAAATAAGGGTTTTGCGAGTGGTGAGAATGATCCCTTGGCATCTAAAGTGGGTAATTGTAATGAGAATGGTTGCTCAACATCTAGTATATATATGTTTGATTGTAATATGAAGGATCATGCGGCATCAGATATGCGTAATACTGATTGTTATGAAGATGAAAATCCTTCCTCTCCTCTTGACTTGAAGAGTTTACGAGGAGACATGAAGCAGGAGTAGGGGGCTACATGTACTGCTTTAGATCAAAGTTTAGCCGTCTCTAATACAACTGCCTGTGCAACCGTGAACCCTGGTACTCATGAGGTGAATGTTGATATTGAAGCTATGGGAGGTGATACAAATAAGAAACACAGTGATAAGAAGTCAACGTCATTGATCCCGACAAGTCCGCAAACTCCGAATTCCACTAACGGTGAAACTATTAATCAGTTAGCTAGTAAGGCTAGAGACTCTCTAGAGAAAAAGAAAAAGGGTTCTCCAGGCACTTCAAAGAAGAATAAGAAATCTAGCTCCTCGCGAGGGGGGGCAAATCAAGGTAATCTTTGTGTTGTTTTGTTCTCCTCTCTATTTTCCTATGATTATTGGATGTTGGAATGTTAGAGGTTTGAATGATCGCATAAAGCATTCAGAATTGCGTCGGCTCATCCATCAAGAGACGATGTTTTTTTTTTTGTTTGGTTGAAACTCAGGTTAGAGACAGGAATAAAGATAATAATTCTGAACTTCTTCTACGTAATTGGTCCTTCTTGTATAATTTTGATTTCTCTTGTCGTGGCTGTATTTGGGTTTGTTGGAATGTTGATGTGGTGAAGGTGGATGTCTTGGGAATGTTAGACTAGGCTATTCATGTTTTTTTCACGATATTAGCTACCAATATCTGTTTCAATGCTTCAATCATTTACAGAGACAACAATGCATCCTTACATGAGGCTTTATGGTCTGATATAGTGAGTCGTAGTGATGGATGAGAGAGTCAACCTGATGCGGATCAGCCCAACACCAAGCGTAATCATGCCAACGACCCATTGGAGGTGCCAATTGGGCCAATCACAAGAGCTAGGGCAAAGAAACTTAAAGAAGCATTGAATGGGCTTGTTCAGAACATATGGAGCAAAATGGACCTAGAGGGGCTTGGGACATTTAAGGAGCATGAAGGGCAGCCTTTAATTCATCTAGTTCAGGTCCAAGAAATTGCGTAATGTACTTAGTGTGTTGCGTAGTGAGCAATTATATGCTAATTTTAAGAAGTGTACCTTTTGCATGGAAAAAATTGTGTTTCTTGGCTATGTCGTAACTGCGCAGGATATCGAGATGGACGAGGAGAAAGTTAAGGCCATCAGGGATTGGCGTACACCAAAATTGGTAAGTGAGGTAAGGAGTTTTCATGGACTTGCTAGTTTTTATAAAAGGATTGTGAAGGATTTTAGTACTATTGTGCATTGTTTTCTAAAGTTGATTTGATGAGTGGTTTTCATCAAATTAGAAAGGCAGAATTGATGAGGGAACTCCATGAGCAGGTTTGATTACATATTGAGCAGAAAAAGACAAAGTATGCTAAACAAGCTAAAAAGGGGCGGAATGATGCGGATCAGCCCAACACCAAGTGTAATCATGCCAACGACCCATTGGAAGTGCCAATTGGGCTAATCACAAGAGCTAGGGCAAATAAGTTTAAAGAAGCATTGAATGAGCTTGTTCAGAACATATGGAGTAAAATGGACCTAGAGGGGCTTGGGACATTTAAGGAGCATGAATGAGAGCCTTTAATTCATCTAGTTCGGGTCTAAGAAGAGCCCAATTTGTGTAGAACAAGGGGTTGATGTGTCCAGCCCAATACCAGCCTTGTTAGGCTTGTTATTTTTCCTAATGCTACAAGGATAAAAAGTCAGCAATTTATTCTCCTAATTAAGTAAGGAAGGTGACCATATCTTATTCCTAAAGAGGGGAGGACTATTTAATGCTTTTCATAACTTAGGAAGGAAAGTAATTAAATCAGGAACAAAGGAGGAAATTTGTGTTCTCATTTGTCCAAGTTAAATAAGAAAATCCAAGCTAATCAAGACATCAAAGGGGGTAGCAACATAAATTTTCCAAATCAGATTTTTCCTAGTTTATTTAAAGACTTCTTAAGGGTGACAAATCTTATTCTAGCATATTTAGCATGATAATTTTTGGATTTTTATTATTTGTATTATTTTCTTCTTAGGTTTTGGGTTATTATTACATATTTGGGTCAATTGTAAGTGGGATTTATATAAGTCCACCTAACGGGGGTCCATTAGGGTTTCTTTAAGTCTAGAGTCAGTATAAATAAAGGCATAACCAAACACGTAAGGTTACACAATTTTCAGATCAATAAACTTCTTTGCTGCACTTATTGTGTGTTGGTGGGATAATCTCCTTTCCTTGGTTCTCTAAAGAACTGAAAACGACTTATTAAATAACAACTGTCTTCATGGCATCATCCTTATGCTTCTCGTTCGCGAATCAATATTCATTGGGTGGGGGCCTCCATTTCCAATAGTGCTGGTGCCTAGGTACAAGTTATCTTTGCGTCACACTCCTATCAAACCTGATTTACTTGGCTTTTCGGGAATTTGTGTCTTTGCATGTGGGTTGGGTGACTACATAATCACGAGGTTCGCATCATTTGGTATCATAACTTGGCTCCATTAATCAGGTTATATCCTTCTGAAATTTTCGTTTCTTGTTGATTACGCAAAAATTCCTTAGTATCCAATTTCTTCTTCTCCTTGAATTTGCGGCATATAAAAATTTTTTTATTTCATTCGGTTATTGTTCAAAATATATCAGTAGCATAAAAAAAATGATAAAAGCAAAAAAAAAATCGTTCAAAAAGTTGTTTATTAGATTCTGCCGCAGAAAACTAAACAAGAGAAAATTGGATCAAATCAACTGAGAATTAGCTCAACTTTGACAATATAATTACTGGGGTCCTAATCGCACCACATATCAAATTTGGGATCAATTGGATATCGTTTGCTTTGGGTTTCAAATTCAGGTCTAATCAGGTCTGATTCATAATGTTGCTGCGTCAGTATATCAAACCTTATCGTAAATTGCTCAAACTTTATATTCTATCTATTTGGGTTGATATCGCACTATATATGAAATTGTAACTCAAGTGAACATCATTTACTTTAGGTTTCAGATTCAGACTTAACTCATCGTAAACGAGTCTATTTTAAGTCAACCTTTGAAATTCGCTTTCTTTCATTGCTCAATTGTTTTCATTGCCTACAGTTTATTTTCATCATATCCAACATATTTGGGAGTTGTTTCATCATTTTGCATATTTTTTTTTCTATTTTTATTCAAGTCTTCAATTTTGTTTATATTTCGGATAGACTTGCTTGCTACTCGCGAGACTATCATCGCAGTTTTGTTTTGCTTGTTTTCTAGTTTTTATTGCTTCTTGTATATATATATATATTTGGATTGCGCTGCCAAGTTGGTTCTATTTGGTGTTGGTTTTAGTTTTGCAAGAACCGCAAGAAGGTGAGACGAGATGATATGGGCTAGCTCAAAAACACTAGCAAGGACCCATTATGTGTTCCAAATGGTCCAATGACTTGGTCCAAGACAAAGGCATTAAAAGAGGCATTGACTGCATTGGTTTTGAATTGAAAGGTCCATTAGAGTACCAAGTCAAAATTGAAAGGTGCATCTTATCCATGTGTAAGAGGGGTCCAATACAACTTTATTTGGGCCAAGAGGTGAGGACAACAAAGAAAACAAAAGAATCCTACTACAACTTGGAAACAACATGGGTGGCTACTCCTTTTGTTTCTAGGATTAAGGGGCTGCATGGAAGGCTATAAATAAGCCTTGAATCAGTTCTGTAATATTTTACTTCCTTCTCTTCTTCTCATGATAGAACATGGATTTAATATTAGGGGCTTTATATTTTTTTTCAGCTACATCCCAAGGCTTGTTTGGGCTTAATTAATGCTTTGTTTTCAGTTAGGATCCAAGGCTTGTTTGGATTAAGTTATGGGCTTTTCAGTTTAGGGTTGCGTGACCACGTGATCACGAGGTTCGCATCAGTTGGTATTCTAGGCTCCGAAACAAGGTCATATCCTTCTGTTATTTTCGTTTTTTTGGTGTTCCTTTAAGTTTTTCAGTGTTTACACCCATCTTCTTGTTCTTCGTGTCTGTGTCATCTAAGAAAAAAAAAAGGGGATTATATTTCATCTTGTTACTGTCTCTAATCATATCAATATAATAAAAAGAAAAAAAAAAGAAAGAGAGAGAGAGGGATCAGTTTTTAAGCAGAAACACAACTCTTGGTGAACCATAAGCAAACCACCTCGGAATCAGTTGAAATTCATATTCAGTCTATTGGGGTTGAGATCGCATCATATGTCAAATTTGGGCATATTCTGATATTGTTTGCTTGAGGTTTTAATTCGAGGTTCAATTCTGCCGCTGAAACACTACTCTTAGTGAATTATAAGCAAAACACCTTAGACTAAAATGAAACTTCATATTCTGTGTATTGGGGATGAGATCGCACCATATTTTAAATTTGGGCTCATTTTGATATCAGCTTCTGGAGGTTTTAATTGGAGGTTCAATTCTGCCGCAAACTGATCATACAAGGGGTTTGGGTACTTAGACGTAAAAAAACGACTTATAAATTGATTTTTTTTGTTGATTTAGTATTATAATACTACATATTGAATTTGAGGTTATTTCAAGATCGTTTGGTCTGGGTTTCAATTCTGTTACGTAAAAATTGCGTAACAGGTTAGATTTGCATCAAATTTCAAAACATAATCCTTAGTTTTATCCAAATCTTTTTGTTTCTATTATATTTGGGATATCCAGGAGTCAAGTAACTGTTTTAGCTAATATTCGCTTCTGTTTTATTTCGTGTCTTCGTTTCGTCCACAATTCATACGAATTTGCATTGCTACTCGCAAAATCATAATCGTAGTTTTGTTTTGCTTTGTTTTTAGTATAATTATTGATTCTTAAGTCTGAAAATTATAGTTAGAGTGCGCTGCGAAGGCTACTGAGTTTGATTTGTTGATTTCAGTTCCTAAAGAACCAAAAGAAAGCAACTTGTGTGGTAAAAGGCATAGTGAGCTTATTAGAGTGAAAAGCCTTGATTTTTTTTTTTGTGTGACACATGAGAGGTGTGAGGATATATTTTGTGCTATTAATCAAATTTTGCAGATTCAAATAATGTCTGAAAACAACAAATCAGCGACACAAAATGCTGACATAGCTTTCCACTTGCGAGCCATAGGTCAGCAACTTGAGCTGTTGTCTAGAACGCACAAGGATTTGAAAGATGAGGTGAATTCAATAAAGCAACAGAATAGTGGGGCAGATCGCCATGGAAATACGGTTCATATGGCCGTACAGAATGTCAGATCTGATTTTGAAGAGTTTGTTGACGAAAATGCAGATGCGGGTGAAGATGACTATGATTTTGCATCTGCTGGCCAAGGAATCAGGTCTGGACTGAACAGGGCTAGGAGGAATGTGAATTTCTGTGGCATGGGCACTTATGAAGATATGGATGGGGACTTGGACACCATTAAACTGAAAATTCCTAATTTCAAGGTAAAAACGATCCTAAGGCTTATTTGGAGTGGGAAAAAAAGATAGATTGAATTTTTGATTGCCATGGCTATTCTGAACAAAAGAAGGTGAAATTGGTGATATTTGAGTTTACAAAGTATGCATTGATTTGGTGGGATCAAATTGTAATCAGTAGGAGGAGGAATGGGGAGCGACCCATTCAGACTTGGAGGGAGATGAAAGTCTTAATGAGGAGACGATTTATGCTAAACCACTATTACAGAGACTTCTATCTGAAGCCCCAAGTTCTGAATCCAGGTTATAAGATAGTAGATGAATATCACAAAGAGATGGAGATAGCAATGAGTCAGGCTAATGTTGTTGAGGATAGAGAAGCCACCATGGCTAGATTTCTTAATGGGTTGAATTGGGACATTGCCAATGTGGTTGAGCTACAACACTATATGGAGCTAAAGGACATGGTTCACATGGCTACGAAGGTGGAGAGACAACTTCGGAAGGGACATGCTCGGCCAACGTTTAATTCGAGCTCTTCATCATCTTGGAAGCCGAATCTAAAGAGAGAGGGTACTGTCCGGCCCATATCCTTTGTTCCTTCTAAAACTGAACCACCAAAGGCTAAAGTTGATGTGCATACTGATGCCAGTGGTAAATCTGAAACTTAACCTAGACGTACCCGTGATGTTAAATGTTTCAGGTGTTAATGACATGGATATCAAGCTTCAGAGTGTCCAAACAAGAGAATCATGATGATTACAGATAATGGTGATATGGAATCTGAAAGTGACAGATCTTATTGTGAAGGCATGCCATCATTGGAGGATAGTGATGGGGATGAGTTAGCATTACCGATTGAGGAGTCCTTGGTTATAAGGCGAACACTTTAGGTTCAGGTCAAGGAAGATAAAACTAATTAACAAAGGGAGAACATCTTCTACACGCGTTGTTATGTACAAAGCAAAGTGTGTGGTTTAATTATAGATAGTGGAAGCTGTGTTAATGTTTGTAGTATCACCCTTGTTAGTAAACTGAATTTGTGTACTGTTAAGCATGCTAAACCATATAGGTTGCAAAGGCTGAATGATAGTGGTGAAGTGAAAGTGACTAAACAGGTTGTGGTTCCATTTTCGATTGGAAAATATGATGCGAACCTCGTGATCACGTGGTCACGCAACCCACACGCAAAGACACCAATTCCCGGAAAGCCAAGTAAATCAGGTTTGATAGGAGTGTGACACAAAGATAACTTTTACCTAGGCACCAGCACTATTGGAAACGGAGACCCCCACCCAACGAATATTGATTCGCGAACGAGAAGTATAAGGATGACGCCACGAAGACAGTTGTTCTTCGATAAGTCGTTTTCAGTTCTTTAGAGAACCAAGGAAGGGAGATTATCCCACCAACACACAATAAGTGCAGCAAGAAGTTTATT
>Ga0325411_1006078_pt1 | contig 13274 bp, 10 predicted proteins | sample PopdelMetagenome_13_FD_206181 | JGI IMG/M metagenome (GOLD analysis project Ga0325411, IMG submission 206181) | Populus deltoides microbial communities from Bellville, Georgia, United States - Xylem-PdIQD-R4 | ecosystem: Host-associated > Plants > Phyllosphere > Stem > Wood/Secondary xylem... | reverse complement strand
AATTTTAAACTCACTTCATTGTTCACCCAAGTCAATTTTTAAGTTAACTACCAATGTAATAATGATTTTGATTTTTATATCTACAAAATTGAAAATTAACTATTAGGAGCATTAGGGTATTTTTATTAGTTATATTAATCATTATTAAATTAATTAGGAATAAATAAATCTTTTTAAATTTTAAAAAAATGGTGAAATAATCAAAATATATTCAAATGTAAAAAATTTTAAAATGATATCAAGAAGCAGTTTGGTATTTTTACAATGGCTTTTTTGTTATTATCATATAAGATGAGGGGCAGTTTTCTATTTGATCAAATATAAAAATAATAAAAAATTAAAAGCACAGCGAAACGACCGAAATACCTTTAAAAAAAATATAAAATTGGTGTAATTAAAGTTTTTTTTGTCTTTTCACAATGATTTTTTTTCTTTTATTATTACCATGTCAACTCAGAAAATTTGGTATTTGACTAAACATTAAAAAAAAAAAAAAGGAATAGGCATGTGTGGGGCACACACTAGCGTGTGGGGTGTGTTCGCGTACTGATGGAGCACCTTCTAGTGCCCAAGAATATCATTTTATCGTGTCGTTGGAAGAGTCGTTGTGTTCTCTCCTTTGTCACCCGTGGACATTTCTCTTTTTTTTCCCTTCTTTTTTTCTCTCATCCCCTAAAAATTACAATTTAGCCCTTTTTGTTGTTATTATTTAAACCCTAGTCCTTTTTTATTTCTAATTTTTCTTCCTTGGTCCTTTTGGAAAATATTTATTAGTTTTCAATTTCATCTTTCAATCCAAATTTATGATTTTTTTTTAAATTGGTACTCGTTGTTTTTATTTCTAATTTTATTTCTTAATTATTTTATAAAAGTTTTGTTTGTTTTCAATGTGCGTGCTTGCATATCAACTAAAAATCAAATTCTATTTATTAAAAGAAAAGATGTACCAACATAAAACATAATGGTTGTTTGTAGTTTTGAATTGTGGTTCACGTTTATGTGGGCAGAATGAAAAGACAGTACATACGATATATATACTTTTTTTTTAATGCTATTGATAATAGTAATATAAAATTTTCAAAATCATCATAATGTAGTTATATGATAGAAATTGAACCACATCTAATATAATGATAATAATATGCATTTTAATTTATTGATTTTATGGTAATTTTAGCAAGTTGTTTTTAATTGCAAGTAAATACTATTTGATTGATGTTAGACATCCTAATGAGTATGTGTATTTAGATCCATATAAAGATTAGAGGTGTCACTTACAAGATTTTAGACGTTGTAGACAATCAAGAGGTCAGGATGAAGTATTTAATCATGCACACTCAATACTATATAATGTGATAAAATGTGTTTTTGCAATATGAAAATAGAGGTTGAGAATTTTACAAAACATGTTTGTTTATCTATACAAAACGCAAATTCAAATTGTAATTGCATCGTAGACACTATATAATTACATTAAAAGGATATCACAAGAAGATGTGACATTTGCATAATTTGATAGCAATCTTAATTTTATTCCTGATGATTTTTTACTTGATATTGTTGCACGCTTAGAAAATCATGGATCCCACAAGGCTTCCCGAATGAATTTTATATTCGATGAAATTGCAAATAATTTAATAAGACAATAAAAGAACAATCTTTTCATAAACAATTATTTATTTTATGATGTAATAATAATTAAATCTTTTTATTTTAATTAAAAAACCAATAATATTAATAAATGTTCTTTTTAGTTATTTTATTACCAAACCTTAATATGAAAAAATATTTTTAACCAAATACACTAAATTATTTTTTTGTTCAACTTTAATTTAAACTACAGTTTTAACCAAATATTTATTTTATAAAACCAGGCTTAATTAAAAGTGATTTTTAAGAAACAATTTTTTCAAACAACAACCACAAAAACTCGTATTAAGCCAAACACTTCCTTATCATCAAAGTATAAAAATACCCACCAGTACCGAATAATGGGAGACCTCTTCATCGTTGCCTCAAATACTCTCCGAAATCTTTAGTTCTGTACCAGAGATGAGAGAGAGATCTGGGGAGCTAAGCCAACTGCTTGACTGACTGCTTGGGTCAATTTTATCAGCTTGTCACCTTCTCTTAGCCAACCTCCTCTTTTTTTATATCATGCTGCACAGAGCATTTATCGTCGTAATCATATCCCACAAAGCCACAGAGACTGGGAGACAGTGAGAGAGAGAGAGTGGTATCAGAGTCATCAAACCCATTAAAACTGATATGCCTTTAAATTGCTCAAGCTTGGCTACCAAATTCCCACATACCTTGGGAGGACTAAAAACTACTGCTACAACAACAACAATCCATGTAGGAAGAGGAGGTTGTTTTAACTTGTTTAATAAAACCCATCAAAACAATTCTCTCTACATTGCTTCCCTTTCTTTAAACAAGAGAAACAGCAGCCAAAGATACTGTCTTTCTTCTTCTTCTTCTTCTTCTTCTGTAATGGAGGATACTAAAGACATGGGCTTATCTACTCTAGAACCTGGAAAGTATTCAAAAGAATTGGATATTGCTGTAAGGGCTGTGCAGATGGCTTGTTTTCTTTGTCAGAAAGTGCAGGAAAGTTTGATTTCTAAAACTACTAGTCAGGTACAAGCCAAGGATGACAATTCTCCAGTTACTATTGCAGGTATATACTAATTTAATATCATGGCTGTTTGTTCATCGTTTTGTTTTGTGAAATGGGTTCTTGTTTTTTTTATTATTATTTTCTTTTGGTCTGGAATTAGTATTGGCTGGTGAATTTTGCTTCTTCACAGCAGATTCCAGAATCCTGAATTTGAGTTTAGAATTGGACTCCGTGATTCAATCTGTTCATATATAAGGTGCAATTAGTTTATGATTAATCTATTTCTTAACTTATTGTGGTGATAATAGAGCTACAATCATGATGTGAAAGAGACATTTGTTGCTGATAGTGAAGTGACATAAGCATATAGCTATTCCTTATTGTCTTATTGTTAATTTTGGGTGGGAAGGAGAACTGTAGAATGTCACCAAATATGGTGGGGGAAGCAATAAGAATAGTTCAAGTTGGTGCTAAAATGAGTGACTTCAACGTGGGCTGGTTTGCTGTCTGCCACATGGAACTTGGAAATGTGGGCTTCCCCTGAATTTGCCAATCAGTTGATCAGGTCTCAGTTTTTCTTGCTTTATGTACCCAAAAAGTTGCAAATCTTCTGCCAATAAGCTGCACCTTCCATCCATCCAAGATTTCTTTTAATACCTTCCAGAGATAAATGAAAGCATTTTACTGTTTTCCCTGCAAAACAGGCAGTCTATCTTGGTGCAAAAACAATGAAAGCTTGATTTTGCTTTGCAAACTATTCAAAGAGGCAACATTGAAACCCTCGGCTTGTTGTTTATCCCAGAATGTTCCTGTTTCCTCTGCAAAAGGCTAGTAACCACTCGGTGTCATGTTTGAAAAGAAAATTACTGTTCAACAAGGCTCCGATTAAAATACCATATATCTTCAGAATCTTTCTTCCCACCTAAGAACCCTGGCTTGTAGGTAGAAAATCTTTGTAGCTTGTTGTAGTTATCTACAATACAAGCATATGTACATGTAAATATGCACTTTTGCTGTGGCTTCCCAGTCACTCTTTGACACATACAAGTCATGTCGATTTTCTTTATTCTGATATAGCTGATACTGAACAGCAGTTTGATCTAATTGTCTGCTTCTTTTGGTTTTGTCATGTGAATAGATTGGAGCGTCCAAGCTACTGTCAGCTGGATACTGTCTGAGACCTTAGGGAGTAGGAATGTGGCGATTATTGCCGAGGAAGATGTTCAGACTCTCTCCAAAGCTGATTCAGCTGGCCTATTAGAAGCTGTAGTTCAGACTGTGAATGATTGTCTAGATGAAGCACCTCGTTTTGGTCTTAAAGCTCCAGGAACATCCCTTGGCAGTTCAGAGGTTCTTGAAGCAATCAGTCGTTGCAACTCAACAGGGGGCCCTAATGGAAGGTTTTGGGCACTTGACCCTGTTGATGGTACATTGGGATTTGTTCGTGGAGATCAGTATGCTGTTGCTTTAGCTTTGATAGAGGATGGCGAAGTTGTTCTTGGAGTTCTCGGTTGCCCCAACTACCCAATGAGGAAAGAATGGCTCAGTTATCACCATCGCTATCATAGAATTATTTCCAAGTTGACCCCACCAACATCAGAATCTTGGGATAAAGGCTGTGTGATTTATACAAGAAGAGGCAGTGGTGAAGCCTGGATGCAACCTCTAATACAAGGACATAAGAAGCTAGTGTGGCCAAACTCTGCAACGCCAGTCAAAGTATCCACCATTGAAAATCCAGCACTGGCAACCTTCTGTGAACCAGTTGAGAAGGCAAATTCAAGCCACTCCTTCACAGCAGGACTAGCTCACAGCGTTGGGCTTAGGTGCATATGCTTTTCATTCCTCCTTTCCTTTAAATTTTTCTGTTGCCATCCATGAAAATGATAGCAAAGTTCAGCTTTGACTTTTAAATTTCCTCAATTCTTCATTGAATATTGAGATTTAATCTACATGTGAGTTCATGCATCATTTTCTTAATGCAGGAAACAACCATTGCGAGTGTACAGTATGGTGAAATATGCCGCGATAGCTCGTGGAGATGCTGAGATTTTCATGAAGTTCGCCAGGGCTGGCTACAAGGAGAAGATTTGGGATCATGCAGCCGGTGTTATTATCATTCAAGAGGCCGGTGGTGTGGTTACTGATGCTGGAGGACGTCCACTGGACTTCTCAAAAGGTATGTACTTGGAAGGTCTTGATCGGGGAATAATTGCTTGTGCTGGAGCCAAATTACATGAAAAGATTATCGGGGCTGTGGATGCTAGCTGGAACTCCTCTAGTTTGTAAGGCTTTTGTTGCATATGATATAAATACATGCAAATAAGGTTACTAGACAGGATGGGGAAATGATTGGTTTATTAACACTCCTATTCTTGTTATATAAAGGATCATAGAGACCAGCTAGCATCTGTAACGCCCTTGTGAGGTTCTGTTCTGTATGCAGACTGTAGGGTAAAAAACAAAAACCTCCATTGTAAAGAATGCTATCAAATCTATGCTCCCGTCAGCAATTTGCAAGAATATAAATAAATGATGGTGTTCAAGTTCTCTTCGAAACATTAGCATGAAAATTTCCTGACTTCTCACAGTTCGAGCTAACATGATAAAATATACAGTGAGCTCCCATGTGACTTGCAACTGGATACAAATTGCATGGATGATTAAGGGCAACCACATCTATTAGTTTTTCACAACGTTAGGAGACCAAAAGCCTCCCAGGCCCAGGGGCAGATAGCCATCCCATTTTGAATTGTGGCTCAGGGTTGCTTATGCAGATAAAACTGGAAAGTGAGCCAAAGCCCAGATGGTTAGCTTTCAAAGACATTCACTATAATATAATTCAAGTGTAAACCTAAAAAGAAAAAAGGCCCTGAAATCCTAGACATGCATGAGGTTGTAGCTGGTTTCAGCCGATTTTGAGATCTTTAAAAGTCCAATACCATCTCTCTGTTACCTGTCACCACTCAAACCAACTTGGTTACTTGCTCTGTGTTATTGCCACTCCTCTCTTTGTCCTGCCCATGTAGGATGGCAAACACGTTGACATGGGTCTACTGCTTGAACATTTGAGGTCAGAAATCAGAAGAGATCTTAAAAAATAGTGGAATTCACATAGGTAATGGATTTTTCAGCAACACAGGCGTTATACTTCTTCTGTTTGGATATGAATCCTAGATGATAATATAATTAATTACAAATCCATTTATTTTGTGAGCCAAACCTGCAGAAGTAGGCTTTATACTGTTACACGATGACTAATAGCTGATTTTAATAGGCATTCAAGTCCAAGCAATTCTTGATCCCGCAGTCTGGCCTGAAGGTCCTGTAAAAGCACACCATTGGGTGTTGGTCCACCAAAATGGAAAACTACTCAGGCTTTTGAATCCTCGGATTTTTTTTTTATTATTATCACAGCATAATATCATTTGATTTTTTTTTATAGTAAAATAGTATTATTTTTATTTTATCGATATTTAACTAAATATTATTATTTTTAAACATGACTACTATTAATCGCCGGTTGAATACAGTCATATAATTAATCAATTATTTCATAATTTTTTTTAAAAAAAATATATTTAAAATAAAATATACATCTTTGTTCAATTTATAGACTAAAAATTAAACTTCAATTAAAATCTTAAAAAGTTATTGTTTATGCAGTAGTTTTCACGAATAATTTTGAGCAATCAGGTGTAAGTCTGTTATAACTAAATGAATATCTGCTCCCAGACATATTATATGAATGATCTAACATATGTATTTATGGGTCAATGAAACAAATTGAGGTCTGGGAAGAGTTCTAGTTACGCGCAGATCAGAATAATGAATCAAAAAGATCATAACTTTTTATTCAACTATTGGATCGCGTTCAAGTTTTTAAAGAGGTTTCTGGAAGGTTTTTTTTGAAAAAATAACTATGAAATTGCTACTTCAACCGTCTGATCTTTAGATTTCAAAAACCTCGTCCTGGAGCTCTGCTTTTGATAGTTTTGATAATTTTATGAATTTTTTTTACGAACCAATCGACCAGTTTAATAAACAGATCTACTAGTTAATCTTTAATTTAAATAGATTTTGTTATTATAAATCATGATATGAATTAAAATTCTATCACGAGTTTAACCACCACATTCAAAATTATGTTATTTTACCACCACTAAAAATTGTTCCATGTTATTTTGTCATTTGTGTGCATTTTACATGCTAATTGACAAATTTATCCCTGATGTAGCTAGTCTGATACCAGGCACTAAAATGAAACCGACGTCACTATTTAACCAAAAAAAGAAAAAAAAGAAGTCTAAAACAGGCCTTAAAGAGAGCATGATCCTATTAAATTCGGATCCTAATATTGACTTTCTGTCCATTCTGTATCATCTTACAATCAATCTTGTGGGGCAGGACCATTAGTGGCTCTGAGCTGGCTAGATAGAAACGAAACCAGTTCTGTACATTTCTTCAATTTTTAGTGCTTGCCTTCCTGTAATATTGGCAGGAAAAAGGAGCAATTGGGTACTGGTTTTGACAAATTAGGGACCGTTATTTTCCTCCAGAAAAGGCCTATGAGCAACCCCATTTGTTACTCTTCCTTGAATTGTCCAGTATCCCACCATGGAAATTGTTCAAGCAAAAGGGCTTAAAAAAGAAGAAGAAGAAGAAGCTATCGACGTCATGAAAATGGAAGTTAGGTGATTTCACCATGTATGAACCATGACAGACCTTGGGAAGTGCTATAGTTTGGCATGCAATACTGCACAAAATCGCAAATTTTATAATTCTGAAATTTAACTGATTAAATTTTAAATTTATTATTTAATAATTATAAGTTTAAAAGGTCATTAAAACTTTACATGATGATAACATGTAAAATTAATAAAATTACATGTAAATTAACCAGACATATCAATATATGCAAATCTCCAGTAGGGTGGGCTGGCGGTGATAGATAAGATGGGACAGGAGATCCTTAAGCCCGCTGATTTTTTCCACCAAGTATAATCAATAAGGCTACTGATAAAATCAACTGCAGCAATCAAGCCAGAAGTCAATGGTGTCTTAATTGCCAAGAACAGCCCCAGCCAAGATCTAAAGCAAAATAAATTTTGACTCTGGGAAGTTTCTAGTGGAGGATGGTTGGTTCTTGGTTCAAAATTGATGTAAATGTAGTTAGGTTTCATGTGCAGAGAAATTGAAGGATGTGATTTAAGTACTAACAGGCATGTCTGTATGGATTTGATCAAGACGTCAAAACTAGATCAGAGGTCGGCCCTCCCTTTAAATGCTCCAGCTTCTCTTGTCTCGCTACTTGCTTGACGCACACCCTAGCTAATGGACACAGTAGTACATGGGTCCTCAGGTTATGTATCTTAATCTTCCGCCTTGGCAGTACATACAAAATCAAACTGTTCTTCAAAAAGTAGACGCATTTCTTGGACTCGTTTCCCGAACTCCAGAAAAGAAAAGAGCTAAAACTTTGAATATCTATGGCTCTGTGGGTCTAATGCAGCCTTCAATTTGATGCCTGAACAATATCATACACAGGATCCAGCGTGATACAATGAAAGACCAGGTGCACATCATTTGACTTTATCCATTATCTGGACTCGTGCACCGAATTGGAGTGTGTATGGATAATGCATGCGATCTATGATTGCGATCTTTACGTGTGAGCTTCGTCTTTTTTTTCAATGAATTTGCAGATTGGAAGTTCACCGCATTCATTCCATTTAATAGTGTTGTAGCTATCAAAATTATAGCTACTAAGAGTGGTGTTGTAGCTATGATTTCTGGTGTTTTTTTAAAATACAATTATTCTAATATATTATATAAAGAAAAATACTTTAATATATTTTTAAATATAAAATAATTTTAAAAAATTAACATTATATATCAGAAGCATTCAGAGATGACAGATGCAAGTGCCATAATTGCAGCCGAACTACTCGACTCATGGAGGCCCTCTCCTTCTCAACTACCCTCCACCCCTAATAAATGCATGCTTTACCTTTAAATATTCCTTCGCGCTCTCTTCTCACCTTATCACACTCTCAAAAAACAACCTGTCATTTGCAAAAATGAAAACCTTAACAATCTTCTTTCTTTTGGCTCTTTTGCTTGTTTCATGTTCACTATCCACAGAAACCCGCCCCGACCCAAAAACGTCCACAAAAGGAAAACCCATCAACCAGAACAACAAAGCTAGCGGGAATGACGGTGGGGTCTTTGGATCCGGATCCGGTATACCCGGGTTTGATTATGGTTGGGGTAACGTTGGCGGTGGGTATGGAGGCGGGTTTGGTGGTCCAAAGGGAGGGAGCTCTAAAGGTGGCGTTATAAAGCCCAGCGTGGTGTGCAAAGAGAAAGGACCGTGTTATAAGAAGAAGCTGACATGTCCTGCCAAGTGTTTCACCTCCTATAGCCGGTCAGGGAAGGGTTATGGAGGAGGAGGAGGAGGTGGTGGGTGCACCATAGACTGTAAGAAGAAGTGTGTTGCTTATTGCTAAGAGGAAGCTGAAGAAGAAACGGATTATGGCATGGCAGCCAGTAGCTAGTAATAGTTCTATTATTATTAGTGATCAAGTATGTAACCATGGCGTGTTATGTTGAATATACTTATATTAAATAACATGGGAGTCATATATATATATGGGTTTATGAGACGTAAGATTTTGCTTGATCCTCCCTTTCTTTGGATGGATTTAGTCCATGAGCGCTGGTGGTGTCTTGTGTATCAGTTTAAATGGAAGGTATGGATTTCTTCTCGACTTCCAAAATTAGCAAAGATTTTGGTGGTGTCTTGAGTATCTGTAATGGGGTCCGTTTATTTAATGAAAGGCATAAGTTTCTGCACGACTTTCTAGGTATGGTGATGGCATGCCGCGTGAGACTTTTACATGGTAGAGATATGAGCTCTTCATTGCGTTCCATCTGCCATTCTGACTCTGAGAAGATTTTAAATAGAGAGAGAAGTGGTAGCAGATGTTGGTTGTTTGCAGAGGCCACTCCTCTCGTCAAATCTTTGCTTTGTTTTTCTGTAAACTAGGCTCTGGGTTAATTTCTTTCTTACCGATGTAAACAAATTGATGAACTAGGTTGTTAAAATTGAGTTGACTTATAAAAGTATGTATCTAAATTATGTGTCTTGTTAAAAACTTAAAACTAGTAAAATTAAATTTTACTCTTTTAAAATTTATGGTATGAAAAGTTTAAATTTAATCTTAAAATATTTATTAAATAGTTATGTGAGATTTAGTATATTTTTTAAATTATATATTGGATAAAATTAAAATTTTATAGGGAAATATTAGATTCATGACAATATAATGTGGTAAATTTTTAGATCAAATGAAATTAAGAAACATAATAATTTAGAGGATCAAATTTAGTAAATGTTGTTAAATATGTCAAATAATATCTTCATATTTATAATATATCTAAAGTTACTGATAGAATTTTAAAGGTTTATTTTATTATTGAATTTATGTTTGTTAATTACTAATTTAAACTTATTAGTTTGCAACTCAAAATGGGTTTATCAAAACTTACTGTGATGGGAACAACCAGGTTGTCATTAGATTTATGTGTGCTTCCTACCTTTCAATTATTGAAAAATTTTATTTTGAGACTTTTTATTTTTCCATATCATTAATTTATTAATTAATAATATCTATTTTTTTTATATTTAGATCACTTATTAATTATAATATTGTTAACTCATTTTATGAGATTTTATTGTAATTTAATTTTTTGATTAAAATTATCAATATATAATTAATTAAAAAAATATTATTTATAATTTTACAACTCATATTTATATTGTATTTTTATATTAAAATATTTTTGACAACCTAATTCTTTAAAAGAAGCAAAAAAAAAATGTAATTTTTTTGTAAATAAGAGGCCGTTCGCATTATAAAAGTCAAAACACCATGAAGTGATGACGGAATGTATTTAATTTAATTAAAAAGTAAAATCTCTTAGAAAAACAACCTTCAACAAAGGATGAAAATAAAAAATCAAATTAACCGTAAATTTCAAAACAATAAAAAAGTTTATAATTAACAAAATATTAGTTGATAAAACCAAAAAACAAATGGGTTTAAAAAAAATCAAGTACATCCAGATAAATTTAATCCCAGCAAATTTAAAAAATTTATGAAGTTATGAATTTGATAAATGTCTTTCTCAAGGACTCCCCTTGCATTTTAAACATAGAGGGTAACGTGGCAAGCAAACAATCAAAGCCTCGCCGGTTGTTTTCTAAGACATTTTTAGGGTTCTAAAGCCCCGTGAAATGTTGAATGAAGTTGAGCTCTTTGCAAACACCAACTGGATAATCCCATCCATGTTTCAACGATTGAAAGGAAAAAAAGCCAATTCTACAAAATAAATTAACTGTAATCTCAGCAAAACATTTACAAGGATATGGCACCCAGAAGTAAATGTAACATAAAAAGAACTCGTCCAACTAAGCCAGGCTCGAGCAGAGCTGTGTTTCTCCCAAATTTACGAGGTATCCCAATTTCATGCAGCTAATAGAATTTACAATCTAAATCCACACATGGTCCGCCATGATGCTTTCTTCCTCGAGCCATGGAATCAAATTGCTGCCCTCAATGCTCCTCTTGCAGCTTCCCGCTTCATCTCGGCAGCTTTACCACTTCCACGGAAGTACATGCCTACTTGCTGCGCAGCAAATGGGAACAATGGTGTGACGTATGCTTTCATGAAAATTCTAAATGCTAATGGTGGATAGATGTTATTATAAACAACTCATCACAAGGAAAAACGTGGAAATGTACCTGAATAACCCAGATGCTCAGCAGTGATTCAAGACAGAAACAACCGAATCCGATGAAGTAGAAAATCTATAAGCAAAAGTAAAAAATTAACCATCCGGCCTACAGAAAGTAGTGCCATGTTGTTTCTAGCAATAAAACCAACGTCACAGTGGATAACTAACAGAGAAAAGTAGAAGGAACAAAACTAGGAAAAAGCAAAAGAAAAGGAAGTGGAGGTCTAACTTGTTCAAGCGCATAGTCATTCAAAAACAAGGATTTGGAAGAAATAGATAATCAGCAAGAAACATCACAAATTGATATCAGAGATCTTACCCCAGCTAAAGCATTTTTACTGACAACATCGACTGCAGCTAGGATACCACTGATTCAAAGTCCCACAACAAAAAACCATTAGCCACAAAATTTTAAAGGATTTTGCATTATAAAGAATGATGATTTTTTGAAGTTCGCAAGAATACTAGTGTGAAAACGGTAGTTAAAAATAATTGAAGAAACCTACGTGAGAGACTTTCCCTTGAAAACTATAGGTGGAGCAACAGCAGCAAAGATGCAGAAGCCAATGTGAAGCTGGGGAAAGAAGGACGGAACAAAAGGTTAGTTATTCAATTTTCATTTTCATAGCAGATAAGCTGTACAAAATATAAAAGACAACCAAAAACACCAGCAAGATTAAAATTTACCGCATAAAACATGAAAAACCATCCGAACCTCATAGCACTCTCAGTCCTGCATGAAGGGTTTAAATTGATTGAATAAAAGAGAGAACTTAATTCAACAGAACAGTATACTGCAATATTTCTACGTTTTGAAATAACTATACATGATCATCCGTGTATGGAGGTAAATATCTAGATTAACAATACCCTTTGTTCACATTTTGTTTCAATCATCTAAACGTATATCATTGGATCAGAATAATCTTGACAATGAAAGTACATCATAAACATACATTCACCAATAATCTGCTACTTTTCAATGGTCTCATATATATTTCAAGCTTCAAAACAACACCTTTTGACCTCCCTGACATAAACCAGCCTTGTCTTCCAAGGTTTTGAAAAACAGCTCATAAAGCACAGTAACTCAACTAAGCCTCGGTCCTGAACTAGCTGGTTTTTTTTTTTTTTTTAAGGGTTTACTCTTCAGCCTAGTTCAGACTTAAGAATCACACAGAAGTAGAAAAAAAACGAGGTAAATACCTAAATGCACGATAGAGTGGACGATACCACAGAACATAAGCTCCAGGAACTCCTGCTATGAAGTAGATAACAGAAAGAAACCAGATGTTTACCCCTGCAACAAATGATGTTTCAAGATGAAGAGAATTTTAAAAACAAAATAGATAATGGAAAACCTTGCAAACACAGGATAGATGAGGCACAAGTTTCCTAACTAACCTCCTCCTTTAATCCATAATGTTGTAACAGATATGACATTCCAGAAAAGACAAAAAGCCATTCCTGCACAAGATCACCACTTATACTGAGCCATTTCACAATGTAATTGTGCACAATTACATCGAAGTTATTATAATAACGAAAAATAATCACATTGGAACCAGTACTATATGCATACTTCAATCAATTAGATCGCCTTTTTGCTAATGAACTTTCCATCTTACACATGATATTAGTTGTAATCTAGGTCCGAAGCAGAAGTGTGGCGTGGATATGACATGATGCAAATTTCCCTCGGCTATATGGTCTGTAAGGAAGGTAAATAAGCAAGTGTTTCTGTGCAAAGATGGCATCACAGAACAAGGGGAAGAACAGAACCCAATTTAGACCCAGGAACAGTGAGTGCTTTTAATTACAAGGCAGCATGGAAAATGATAGTCTCTTTCCTTG
>Ga0325411_1006075_pt1 | contig 13285 bp, 7 predicted proteins | sample PopdelMetagenome_13_FD_206181 | JGI IMG/M metagenome (GOLD analysis project Ga0325411, IMG submission 206181) | Populus deltoides microbial communities from Bellville, Georgia, United States - Xylem-PdIQD-R4 | ecosystem: Host-associated > Plants > Phyllosphere > Stem > Wood/Secondary xylem... | reverse complement strand
GAGAGAGAGAGAGAGAGATACAGACAGAACCTGTAGCGTTGATGACTGTCGGAGAGAGGCAAGCCCGTCAGATAGGAACATTGAGAACTCACGTGCCGCCCATCCCTGCCCCCTTTGGAGTTTATTCATGTTTAAGGGAAACCTCAATTGACCCCTTCAAATATTATCTCATAAACAATGTCACCCCCTTCATGCACCAACCCATTCATTCATTTTAAGTGCCTGTTTATTTAACCGGTTCGCTGTGTTTCAAGTTAAAAAATATTATTTTTTATATTTTTAGTTGAAAACTCAGTTTTTACCAGTAGATAAACGAGCCCTAAATAGCCAGTGGTCATAAGAAAATTCCGTACACTTTGTATATGATCTCAGTTATTTCCATTCAATGTGCAAGTATAAGTCTAATATGCCACAACACATAATTTCAGTGTAAAATTGTCTTCTAGAACATGTTAAAAGTTATTTTGATGTCTTAAATGACAGTACGAAAAAAATTAGATGAAATCTTTTAACCGCTATGGTAACAAATTGTTAAGGGTTGATCTCGTTTAATAGTGGCTGTTGTTTGGGATAAAACTGATAGAATCAAAAGTATTTGAAACCGAATTGATAATAGTACTATATTAGGGGGCTAAATTGAGGTTTCCCTCTATAATTTTTATAGAAATTCACACAAACAAGTCAATGTTTGGGTTGAGATGAGTACAGTTTAACTGCTTAACACGCTTCCAAGTTCCATACTTTTATTGGCTTAAATTTAAAAAAAGAAAAAAAAATCTAAACTTTAAGTGGATTTATGTGGTTCCAGTTTCCGTGAATCGTCAATCTTGCTAGCCAGTGCATGCACTTCCAACTCACTGTGCCTATCATTCATGCCAAAAGCTCTCACCATCGCTTTCACTCAGTGAACTTGGTGCCTCCAACTCACTGTGCCTATCATTCATGCCAAAAGCTCTCTACTTTCATCCACCATGAACCCTTCCCGACCCATGATTTCAAGACCCATCAAAATACCACCTTTCGTGCTCAAGACTTGTAATTTGAGTCCATATTCTAAAAGGGTATCTGGGTTTAGCCCACATGGACATGGTATTAGATTCTCACCTGCTGTGACCAAATGTTCAAGAGCTCGTGATGTTCATTTAGCAGCAGCAGAAGCTACACAATCTTCTTGTTCTTCATCTCGTGCATCCCCTGTAATTGCATCAAAGATACTCGACTTCGAATCTATAGAGGAGAACATAGAGAAGGTATATAACAATAACCAAGCAATTCTTTGTTTGTGTGTGTTTTATACGATCATCATCGTTATTATTAGCATTAATTAATTTTGTTTGAATGATGTGCAGGTTATTTATCGATGTCGGTTCTTGGCGATTCTTGGGGTTTTGGGCTCTATGGTTGGATCATTTCTCTGTTTCATAAAGGTGCTGCTTCTCCAAACTCTTAAGTTAATCTTTCTTGGGTTTCAATTTCTAAATTTTCAGTTCAGTTTTCATGAAATTAAACTGAAATTCTCATTGTTTTTCCACAAATATTGATGCAAGTGTAAGCATTAAGTTCAATTATGCAAGCAATAGCAACACTACCTGCATGTGATTTCAAATTGTCAATTACATGCCGTTAAGGACGGCTCTTTTGAGCTCAAGTATAGTACTTTCAATTTGGTTGAAGGTACTGATCTTTTCATTGTTACGGTGTATTAATCATCACATCATTTACTTTGATTTGCAGGGCTGCACTCATGTTGGGTCAGCTTTCATGCAATACCTCGTCAATCGTAGCAAAGTGATTATATTGCTGGTCGAGGCCATAGGTGTGTCATTGGGAATAGTTTTCAGTATTAATGGCTATGCCTTGCTTCATTATTTTGAAGTAATTGAACCCACAACTAGCACACAATGTTCTTTTAGCATTCCATCAAATTAAGCCTTGTATCATGCATGTTTCGCAATGGGTTAATCTAATGCTTTGCAATGCGGTAGTTGCGGGGCAAGTAAAACTATTTCTTGCTTCTCCCTGGTAGAATTCTGGAATTGATTGATGACCTGTAAAAGAACTCAAAACTAAGATAAAGGATTTCGCTCATGTATACTTATTTTTCAGCTTGGTGAGTAGGTCATCAGACTATTTGCAATTGCTAGATATATATCAAATCACCATACATGCATTTGCTGAAGGGGTTGGGTTCATCTTTTGGATGTCTTTTTTTCTCCGTGAACTTCCAGCTCTTCATTCTCCATCTTCTACAGTGCCTGCTTTGTTGCTGAAAAGCTCCCTAGAAAATTACTAATGACTGTTTTATTGGATCCCAGATATCTATCTTTTGGGAACAGTGATGCTAGTCTTTGGAATGGGTCTATATGAACTCTTTGTTAGCAATCTTGACCTTGCGAAGCAGGTGTCAACGGGGAAAGCACCAAACAGGTCAAGTTTATTTGGCTTATTTGCCTTGAAGGTATCTTTGATTCTCTTAAACAACAGCAATTTTTATACTTTAGCAATGCTTGTAATATGATGCAGCTAATGTTTCGTAGAAATTGTAGCCTTCTTGATGAGCGGGGAAATATTTATATTGCCTGTTGGTTGGGAACTATACTCTTTAGCTTGTCATATCCAAATGATATCTTATTTGATACTTGACCTTCCTAAGAGTAGAACTATAATAAAAATTATGTTTGCCATTTATGCTGTTGTTGACTTGTTTCTGTGCACCCCAGTTATTGAGATCTTCTTACCTTTTCTGGCAGGAACGACCGAAATGGTTAGAAGTGAAAACTGTTAATGAGCTGAAAACCAAGCTTGGCCACGTCATAGTAATGCTTCTTCTGATCGGCTTCTTTGAAAAGAGTAAGACAGCAATCATACTCTCTCCCATTGATTTACTTTGCTTCTCAGCTTCTGTCTTCCTTTGCTCTGGTTGCCTCTACTTGTTATCTAAGCTTGGCGACACCAAATGACATGTATAATTTCCCCAAGAGTTAAAATGATTAGAAAATACTGTCTATAGAAAAAGTGGAAACTAATGTGAATAAGTGAGGTCAAAGAGTTCATTCCACAGATCTGATAGTGGTATGTAATGAAACCTTAACCATATGTTCACTGCAATAAAATCTCTCTATGTGCATTTAGTTTTTGTTTGAGCTTCTTGAACCAGTTGGACCCCACTAACTAGTTGATCATTCAAACAAATTATATGTGGCTGTATGTTGATGAACTCAAGTTCCTATAGAAATGCTGCTTGTTTCTTCTTTCCTCCTTTAATTGAAATTGCACGCTCTTTGGTAGACAACACTCTCAACTCCATAGAGTGACTCCTTGATCTATATTATCTTGCTTTCCCCTTACTTATGAACAGGCGGAGCCATGTAATGCTCCTACCATTATTGAACTTTTGAATTTTAATAGTTGCTTTGGGATTTGAGACTATATTCTCAAGCCCCCAAATTCCTGAAGCTATAACCCTGTTCTTCTCATTTTATTTAATCTTTGTTTAGGTTTCAGTATAGTGCATTAACTCTGCCTTCATTGCAAGTTTTGAGAACCTTGGTGCCTGCATTATATAAAAATGATAAAACAGAAGATATGTTTTGCTGTGTTCGTGATTAACAAGTATCTTAATTTTCCAAACTATAATTTACCGTATCTTCCTCTATTAAGAACTCAAAGCTTGCTTTGCTAACATGGCAGTGTTGAAGATTAATATCTTCAATTTTCAGTGGGGTCAACCTGTCCTAGCTTACACCATGTACCTTATCCTTTCCGTGGTTAGAATCCCACCAAAACCTTGTAATGATTGGATTGATATCATCACAGAAGGCTTTTGGAAGCCTAAAACAAACCATCGTGTGTAAGAAGGCATTGCAGCTTTCCTCCCCGGCTTTGGACCTCTTTTTCCGCCCTTTCCTTCAAGTAATCGAGAAATTCACTTTTGGACCGCCCCGATGAGTATTTGCTCTTTTTGGAAAGGTGTTAACTCTTTCCCAGAGGCTTGGCTATAGACCTGTAAAGCTTGCATGATACATGTAGCTTCACCCATGCAAGCTTTTCCAAATAAAAACGTATCATCTGTAAACATGATATAAGATAAAGAAGGACAAGCTCTCTTGATTTTAGATTCCACCATGTTGTTTTGATTCAGCAAAGATGACAAGTAGTGTGAAAGAGCATCGGGTACTAGGATGAATGGATGGATAAGGGGATGGAGGATCCCCGTTTATTTTATATCATGTTTGCAGATGACCGTGGGAACCCACTGCGACTGCATAACTCATCGTATGCAAGTGTCATTGAAACCCATTGTCCTTGAAACCTCTTCCAAGAAACCCCATTCTACTCTGTCAAAAGCCTTGGTCATATCCAACTTGATTGCCATATTGTAGTTGTGACCCCGTTTAGTTGTTCGCGGGTGATGGAATGCTTCATGGATATTCACAATATTGTCTTGGATACAACTGTTTTGAACCAAAGCAACCTGTTCTGGGGAAATTAGTTAATCAAGCCAAGGTTCGAGTCTAGAAGCCTTTGAAATTATTTGTATGTTTGGTGCGGTGTGGTTGAAATTATGTTTTGTTCTAATAACAGTTTTGAAAGTGTTTGGTTAATCAACATATACTATAATTTTACATATTTTACATAAATCTCACTGAAAGCTCTCTCTCTTTCTCTTGAGATTTTAGTTAAGAAAAAGCTACAATTTATAGTTTTTTTTTAAACCTGCTTTTGCAACACCATGCCAAGCACACACTTTAGACTTATTGGTCTATAATGGATTAGACATTTCAGGATCAAAACAATGTTGGCAACATTGTTTTCTGGTTCCATAATCCTTGTGTGGAATAAGCTCTGAATTGAGGCTGTAACATGACCTCCAATTGTATCCCAATATTACTGGTGAAAAAGACCACCAAACCCATCAGGCCCTGCATCCTTAAGGCCACCAAGTGAGAAAACAGCTCTCTTACCCTTTTTATCAGACACTGCCATACATAAGGCATCATGAGAATTGAGTGACTGTGGAACTGCATGAAGGATGTTTTCAAAGGACCCTGCTGTAGAGCTAGCAAAAATACTTGAATACGATGTCTGATCATCTCTGTGATGCAACTCCTCACCCTCCACCCATCTCCCATTTCCACTTTTCAATTGCAAAGTCTGATTCCGTTGCCTCCTGACGTAAAGCTGTGGCATGGAAAACTGAGGGAGTGTTTAATTACTAGCTTGAGATAAAAAATAATAATAAAAAAAATACAGAGGATGGAAATAGAGGGTACATATTCCTTTATATCTTCTTTTACACATACACACGTTAATCTGAGTGGCGGAGCCACATGGTGTCAAAAAAAGGGTGCGATTGCCTCTTAATTTTTTTTTTAATATATTTTTTATATTAAAATATACAATTGCCCCTTTAAACTTTTTTTTTAAATACTTTTTATATTAGAATATTAATAATATCTTAACATGTTTAATTTTTTTTTTTTTTTACTGGCTACTAATAATTAACTCAAGTTAGCTATTGTTAACTTACAACAAAATATAATATATAATATATATGTTTAGCACATTTCATTAATTTTTTTCTTTTTCTTTCATTAATTAACTGAGAGCTTTTTTTTTTTTTTCAAGTTACTATTCTTGTCTCTTTTTCTTTTGCAAAATTTCTCTTCAACTCCTATGCTATTAATTAGTTAAGTAAATAACCTCTTATGCTTTATGCTTTAGGTAAGTTTTCTTCATCTTTTTTATTTTTTTATTATTTAATTTTAGTTTTATTCCTTTACAATTAATTGTTGAAAATATTAAGATTTATAATAATTTAAGAGTTTGTTGAATTAATATGTGTATGAGTAATATTATATGCATATGAATATGAATTGAAATGAGTTTTAATGAATTGATAAGTATTTTACTATGAATTTCATATTGAAAATGGATGGCGATGAACTTACTAGTAATTAAAAATGAAGTATAGGACAACTCAAAAAATTAAGGACACAATAGAGAAATAAAAAAATATATATAACATTTATGTTTAACCCACCTGTAGAAAACAATAAGTCAACAATAACAACAACAATTTATCATGACAATCCTTTTAAGCTATGGTTTTAGCTATTCTCTACCATATGTCAGCATAAAATTATTGTCAAGAACTTCACTAGTCCTTAGAAAATTTAAAAAACACAAGCATTGAACCCACCTTAAACTAAAAATAGATGAATGATAGTTTGATTGTATATATTAAGAAAAATATTTTTGATGAGATTGATAATAAAGTTATTATAAAGCGGTTTTAAAATATAAACTCGAAAAGAACAATTATAACATAAGTTTTTTTTATTTTGAAAGTATTTTTAAATTAATTTTGTTTGATATGAGTTAGTACATATATTTCAAATTGATTTCTTAATATAATGCATATTTACATAATACATAATATCAAATATTTGTTAATAATTTGCCCCCTCATTTTAAAAATCCTGGCTCCACGTAATATCTCTTTCTTTAAGATACAAAGAAATTACTAATAAAATACCATTAATTAACTATATATTAAAAGAGCTCATTCATTTACTGTGGCACAAGTATTGTTCACTATCTCAAAAATAATTTAGGATCGGAGCAATGATTTTTTTTAATTTTCAATTTGATTCTTAAATTTTTTATTTTGTCCAATTTAGCTCTTTTGAGCACAAATTAGCACACAATTGCATATTTTTTCGGGATTAAATGATTGAATTGAAATATAGAAGATAAAAGTGATAAAAACGGGTGAAATAGGTAGCGAATTTGAAATTTATTTTAAAAGTTCATTTTCATCTCTCATTTTTTTTGTCTCTTAGGTGACCAGTCCTTTTAATTTTCAAAATCTTATTTTCCTTGTTTTTCAGTCTTTCTTTGGTGGAAGGAGAGAGAGGGGCTCGCTAGATTTCAGTGTAAAGAGAAAAAGTTGTCGTTGATGACGATTCCATCCATTAAAACAATTAATCAAGAAGAATTCAAACTAGGTGCTTTTTTTTTCGCCTTGAAAGTGCATAAAAATTAGATTTTAGGTCATGAAGATTTTTTGTTTTGGATTTTGAGGTGTTGTTTTTTGTGTGTTTTTTGAGGCCATGAATTGGTTTAACAAGACTCTTAGGGTATTTTCTAAGTGTTTTAGGTTAAAAAGGGGATGAAAAGGGGTTTTTAGGTGAAAAAAAATATGAACACCATTTTTTCAGCCACTATAATAGCTAGAATCTAGGAATCTAGACGACACAACATTTATTTTTTCAGAATAAATTAATTTCATTTGTTCCATGCATTAACTTGACAAGACAAATAAAAAGCCTATGTGTGGGCCATTTCTTGATAGGCCAGGCGCTTGGCCTGGCTTACCGGGCTTACTAACGTTTGACCTCATTCTTTTCTTTTTCCTTCTTTTCCTTTTGATTATTTTTAATTAATACCTTTTTTATATATTATTTTTTACATAATTTTTAAGTTTATGTTTTAATTAATACTCATTCTCAATGATTCTTTTGACTTATTTAGTATTTTATAAATGGCTATAATTATTTGATTATTGGGTGTATTTAATTTTTTAGAAGATTAGTATGATTTATTTGTACTTTTTAAAATATTTTATATAGATTAAATTTATTTTTAAAAATTAAAATTTTTTTATTTTTTATAAGATTTTTAATATGTGTTTCATTGCATAATATTTGTTTTCCTTTTTATTTTATTCAATGAATTTTATATGTGTCGATTTCCGTTACAAATTGATTTTAATAAACAAATTCATTAAACATAACCTGGTAAATAATTCAGGTTACGATATTAAATATCTTAATCATATTTATCTCTTAATTTTTTTTTTAATTTTATTTTTATTCATCGTCAGTTTCTTTTTTTATTGAATTATCATGACCTCATGATTTAGAACGCACAATAAACATGTAATCTGGACATATATCATGTCCGAGTCACGGGTTTCACGTGTTATTCCAGCTTTGTCCGATGTAGTTTTTTTTATTTGTTGTTGTCACCTTAATTTTTTTAATTATATTATCAAATTAATCAATATTTAACTTGATTATCAAATTTTTCTTATTACTTTGAAAAGCATAATCATCTCCTGAAATTTCTTAAGCTAAACAATGTTTTTAGTCCAGCCGGCCCGCAACATCATCCAAGCCACTAATCTTTACTCTCTAATTAACACAAACCTTATTTTTCGTTCACATTTTTCACCTCACCACTTGTCCTTTTACAGAACTTCTAATAATTGGTTTCTCTGTTCACTCCTTGTCTGAAATCATGCCTTTTTCGTTCTCACAAAGCTTCTTTTGTATACGAATGCTGTGCTTATTTTTGCGGTATAATTGTGTAAATTTTTTAATATTTTTTTTAAAATTAATTTTTATATTTTTTTAAATTGATTTAATATACTAAAATTAAAAATAAATTTTAAAAAATAAAAAAATATTATTTTAATAGATTTTTAAATTAAAAATATTTAAAAAAACAATATTTAATTACTACTATTTCCAACACGGTTAAAAAATGGTAGCCTGCCATGCTTTCCTGGTTGGCTGAATATATGGTGGGCAAATTCACCATTCCAACTTATTCACCTAATCCTCCTTCGCTAGCTGTTCTTCAGTCGACCATTCCTTTTCCTCTTAAATGAGTTTTAAAGTCTCAACAACATGCCAGTTAATTTTGCTACTAGCTAGAAAAATGTGTTTGATTAATATTTTAGAGTAAAAATAAAAATATAAACAATATGGGAAAGTGTTTTGTAATTAGAGAGACTTGTGTGTGTGTGTGTGTGTATATATATATATATATATGTGGCTTTATTCATCATTATCAAAAAAGTCATAATTAACCATACGATGCTCTTTATGTGAACAAATACTAATGATCATGAGAGAGAGGAAATTAAGTCGTGATGTAATCTGTCCAAATCACAAGGTTATAGCAAATTAATATATAAAAGATATTTCTTAAAATTAATTTGTATATCAATCGAGTTAAATCGAAAATTTCAAAGATACATTTCTTTCAATTGAAAAACAATAATAAGTAGAATCCATCAGACTAAAAAAAAAAAAAAAGAGGAATTTTCTTACAGTCCTTGAATTGGAAATATCCAATCATTAATTAATTATATTAAGAAAGGAAATGGAATTTACGTTCCATTAGAAAAATAACAACATTGAAAACTTCTATCAATGAAAATCTTCATCGATTTCCCATTTGTACATTGTTAAAAATCTAGAGCATGCATGCCTTTTACTACCTTCTTCACTCTTTTGCAAGCATATTACATATATCACTCCAAAACCCTAGCTAGCCCTACCACAATCAAAACAACCTCCACTCAATGTTCTTGTTCATATCTTTGCATGTAGCACTGCATTCAAGGAGCAGCTGGTGGATTCTCGTGACCAACACCAGGGCTATGGCCTGGAGTCGTTGGCCTGAAAGCGTCTGACTCGAGATTCTTGTAACGATTTATACGATACCAACGATCATGAACATCAGTAGGAGGAGGTTCCAAGCCTGATCTAGGGATAGCTGGTGAGTGAATGTCTAGTGGCCTTGATGCTGCCGTCAAGTCGAAATGTTGGTGCAAGAGGAGTAGGACAACAGTGAAGAAAGTTAGCATGAAGCTGCGGGTCCTGTCTGCCATGATCAATGACAAAAAAACTTAAAGCTCTTATATATTGATCAAAGGCAAACAAGAAATATTGAAGATAAGCAAGCAAGAGAAACCAAGCTTTCAAGCTAGGTTCCCCGAATTATTTTGCAATGCAAACGTTATAATTTGATGAGTGAAGGTGATAATTTAGTGTGGTATTTAAGGCGATATAAATGGCCCCAAGTGAAGTTCAACTTGAACATAAAATAGGGTTCTTGGTGCACATGGTAGGGTTTAGGAAGCCATTAATGTAATCATGAGTCGAGAAAAGTAAAGCATGCGAATAATTTCTATAAATGGCAAGTTTAGCAATCTCGATTCACTCCAATTCAAAGACCTTTCTTACGACCATTCGTTGAACATGCATTTGAACTTAAAAGGAAAGAGCATGGCTGTGATTAGACAACACCATCAACACTTTGCTTAAAGATTTCTGTTTGATTAGCAGCTTTCAGGAGACGACTGAAGTTGGCAACGACAGAAAATGGAAATGCTCTGAGCTCATTAATTAATTTTTTTAAAAAGGAAAATGCTTGCTCCACTAAACTTATTATATAGATATATAACGTCTATTTGATTTATTTTTTTTAAGGAAAAAACAAAGGCTCACACGGTTTTAAACTTGTCTTGAACTACAAAATCATATATATATATATAGGCAATTAGGTGGTGTAGAAATAATATTTAGTTTTAATTTTGAATTTAAGTTTATCAAGACTTGATGAACAAGTTGAACAGGATCATAAAAAGTTGTGATTTTCTTTCATTTACTCAATGCCAACTGTTTTTCAAAGGTTCCCTGGGAATCAGTTTCTTAACTAGCTGTTTAAAGAGGAAGGTCTCTATAGTGATTTAGTGCAAATCAGAGATATTCGATTCACTGTGGCAGGTGCACGCACAGCTGCTTGTTTTAGAAAGATTTCCAATTAAATTAATCCATTTTGAGACTTGTACTAAATTACTGCTATGTTGCGAGAGGCTGATCGATCTCCTTAGAAATATTTTTTTATTTATTCTGTCAGTAATCTTCTTTTGTGTGTATTGCACTCTCTGTATGTGTGACAGAGAATTTAGTTGGCCGCAAGACAAAACGTCGGCTGATCAACCATGAAATAATTATATATGAAAGGTAAAACATTGCACTAACAATAACAACTCCCAACTTGACTATTAAAGTAAGATATGAGAGAAAAGATTTCAAGATACCCTTCTCATCAGGGAAGAACAACAAAAAAAAAAAAAACTTTGATGGTTATGATTAATTAAATAACCTTGACAATTTGATATATTTTTATTGGTTAATGCCTTTGAGTATGCATTGGTTGTTAATTAAGGAGGCATTTTTTTTTCTTAATTTTTTGGATTCAAACTCTAGGATTATGAAACTTATTGATTATTTTTAAATGTGTCAGACAGATATGATCATAAGTGATCGTCCAATAATTTTCTCAATTAATGCACAAGCTGGTATAAAACTATATGATAAAAAAAAGACTAGAGAGCAACAATCTAGCTAGTCAATTATTATCGGATATATAGCAAATATATTGATATGAAGTCTAATTAATTAATTATTTCTTCTTATCTGCTGGATGTATTTCCATGTATATTCTTGTATATATAGAAGAGATTAAGTCAATGAACTTATAGCTTAACTATATAGGATTCGTGTTCTATCTTATTTGAGATCGAAAATCTCAAATTCAAATCTCTTTTTTGATTTATATATATATATATATAGCTTAAGGTACTAGCCTCCAACACGAAACACCATCCCCAGCTAATGCCTAGTCAGGGAGAGATTCCATGTGTGCTAAGGGCTCTTCCCTTCCCTTAATTTAAAGATTAGTGATGGTTAATTATGCATACACTTCAATCACAATCAATTCCTTCCTTTTTCTTTTTCTTTTTTTTTCTTTTTTAGTTTAAGGAAATCCTAACCTCAAATCTTAAAGTGGCATATCGTACTAAATGTCTCGCGCCATTGCAAGCCCGCACATTTGGGCAAGAAATCTCCCTTTTTTCTGCCTGACCTGCATTCCCATGTTAAGAACCAATGACATTGCGCATTTAGCTAGGTACTTTTGTTCAATATATATATTGAAATGACGAGGTAGCCAGGCAGCAAGAACAAGAATATACCAATAAACTATAGGATTTCTCTTTTGATGCCCTTGATCGATCGATGCCCAAAAAGAAAAAAAGGAAAATAATTAAAAAGGTACGGTTACCTCTCCAGGATCTGTAGCAGTAGCCCACAAAGTATCTGAAACCTATCTCTAGCTCCCTGAACTTGCACTTTACAACAAGGCATTAGATTCCTTGGGGAAGATAATTAAAGAAATTTAGATAACATTTACTAATACGTACGCGTAGAGGTTTGTCTCTTGGACATGGATTCTCATATAATACACTTCCACACTTCAAATCCCATTTAAATTAAGGAAATATTCCCACTCCGAGGGTCTGAGGTCAGCAGATAATTAATTTATCAAAATTACCAGTGGAGTTTTGTTTTTTGATGCACTCTTAGATTATGTCTGAATAGGAAGGAAAAATCACGGAAAGGGTAAGTCCAGTTTTAGTCATAGCAACATAAATATTCATATATATAAAATAAATTTTAGTAGTTTTAAACATGAAAAAGATAGGAAGCATTTCCTCTTCATCTTTATTATTTATATTTTTTTTTAATCTTGAAATAGTAATCAAATACTATTTTAAACACGTGATGTGATGTCATCGTACATTGCTTTCAATTATCTAATATAAATATTTATTTATTAAAAGATAATATTAGATTTATTAAAAATCCTGTTATGATAAACTTTTTTACCTTATTTTCGGCAATCACATAATGTCATGCTAAAATAGATCTTCTTAATTATTTTGCACTTCCAACTTATTTCTTCTCCTTGATAATTGCTTGTTTTGACTTTTGAGTGTACACCTCCACTCAACATAAAATTGGTTTTAGTGCAGGTCCTGAAGTGCTAATTAGTCAGCATGGCAAACTAACTAGCAAAGGATATGTTATATGTAAGATATAGCTCCATGCATGTATAATCTAATAGCCTAAAATAAAATTAACTCAACGAATAAGTAACCAAGACTATTATTTTTTAGAACTAATAAATAAATTATTTTTATAATTTTAAAAAATTAATTTTATGTTTAAAAACATGAAATAGAATGATTGTGTTTGCATATTATTTGTCAGTATTTATATATCAAAAAAAAGTTTCATTGACGGAATCACAAATGCTTATTGTTCATCAAAAAACTTATCGTCAGTGATTTATATTTTTTGGTCATTCCGTCAATAATATAATCACCGATGGATTTACAAATAAAAAAAACATGTCAAACAAAAAACAATTACCAATATCATTCTGTCGGTAACACCATCGATGCGTATGTCATATCACCAACAAAGAAAATTATTGAAATCCAACTTACCACGAACTTCTGAGCCAAGCAATCCACTAGCTGCTGCAAACCTTTTTAACGATTATCATTTCACATGTGAATTTCTATAAAAAGCTTCATCGGTCTTCGTTCGTATCTAATAATCGTAGCCTACAAAAAAAA
>Ga0325411_1006074_pt1 | contig 13290 bp, 10 predicted proteins | sample PopdelMetagenome_13_FD_206181 | JGI IMG/M metagenome (GOLD analysis project Ga0325411, IMG submission 206181) | Populus deltoides microbial communities from Bellville, Georgia, United States - Xylem-PdIQD-R4 | ecosystem: Host-associated > Plants > Phyllosphere > Stem > Wood/Secondary xylem... | reverse complement strand
GCATACTGCCTCGCTAGCTGTTGTGTGCTGCCGCACACACACTCTGCCGATTTTCGCTACTGTCACGCGGGCTGCCACCCCGTAGCTACTGTCCAGCAATGCTTTTCGTCAGCCTATGCCTTGACGAATTTTAACCCTGTGACAGAATCCCATCAGCTACACGAGCTCAAATAAATAAAAACTGGCTTGCCCCGTCAAGCTCGTAACCTATATTTTGCGTGCACAATTTTGATGGGTACTTGATTTAGTCCAGAAGTACATGGACCATAATAACATATATATTTTCATTAGATGGCCCATCCCTATATTGGACAACTAGAAACGTTTAGATTTAATTTTGTAGACTTCAATTTATATATATATATTAAATGATATCTTATTATTTAATTAAAAAATAATATTTTATAGTTAATCTATATAAAAAAAGCCTTGACGGGCATGATAACTATGTTACTATAAAAAATATTTTATAGTAACCCAGCAGACTTATAGTTTGATTAGAGTCTGCAACTTTCATTTTAAAATTTCTCTAGTTTGAAACATTCCTTCTAAAATTTAATTTGATTAGACAGAATCAACCTTTTGCTTTTCTATTTATCTAAAATCGAGCTGAAATTCTCTCTCTTTTTTTAATGACATAAAACATTCTTAAGCTAGCTTATGTGCAACCAAAATTAATTTCCATCTCCTAGCAATTCTATAACACTCCCCATGTTCTTGCAGATTGTGGGCTATGAACTTTTTACTTGGTGCGTGTAGGGTAAGACGGAGAGAACTTTCGGTTGAATTGCTAACTTTGGCCCAACTATATATTCATAGAATTGCAAGGCTTAAATAGCGCACACAGCAATATGAAATTGGGGGATCAAGTATTTCCTTAGATTGGGTTTTATTAAACAATTAATGCCCAAATTACAATTGTCACGCTATTTCCTTCCATTTCTTTTTGTTAGAATTCCTTAACCAAAAAACTGAAGTCCCCTAAAAAATGACATCGCGTTTTCATAAAAATAAAAAATAAAAAGAACAATTTGGGTGGAATCCATTAACAAATATAGATGGAAAGGCAAGATTGATAATTCCAAGACTTGAGGGAAAAAATTGATACAAAAATTTATGAGAAGACAAGATTCAGACTACATAGTTCTGTGTCATTTTTGAAGTTTGTCCTAAAAGAAATTTCCTCAAAGGAAATCGTGTTAAATCGTGTTGATGTGTCGAGGTTTTGCTGTTCTGCGGCACGAAGCTTTTGTTGTATTTTCGAAGAATGAAAGAGTTCCTGCTAAGCATCATAATAACTGAATCCATGGTTGGTCTATCTTCCACATTTTCTTGAACACATAGTAATCCAATATGGACATATCTGATAGCCTCATCACTTCTTGAAGAAACCCTTGTCAAAACAGGGTCTAGCAAATTTACAGCTCTTCCTTGATTCCAACTGTCCCATGTCTGCAAGAAATTAATTTAAAATGTGCACATAGAAAAGTAATGCCACAAAAGGCACAATTATGGTTTTCATAACAATAACTGAGACAGTATTTGAACTACTTGAATAATAGGGACATAAATAGTAAATAGTAAATAATTCAATAATTCAATAAAAGTCTTTTAAAATGGTTTTCATAATCAATAATTCAAGATTTGATGAATCTTTGAAAAAAATAGTAAATAAAATATATGGTAGACAATAAAAATATTGAAAAATAGTCTTTTAAAATGGTTGGACAGATAATATAAAAGTCACCTACTGAAAAAGCAAAAGCTAATATTTAAATTAAGATATGATGAACTTGCTCTAAAAAAATGTAGAAATTAAGAATATAAAAGAATGTTATAGTTTTATATATTTTATTCAACTCATGTAGAATTTATATTGCCATACAACAATACATATATGTTTCATCATCTTCTTCAAGATGATTGAAATAATTTTGTGATTGTCTTGAATTGTTCAATCCCTTCATTTCTTCCTTTTATTAAGTAGAAAATAATCAAGACTATTAAATTGATTATTTCCTTAACAATAACAAACCCCATTCTTTCGCTATATGATGAGGAAATTATCGAGGATCTAACTCAGTAATTGAAATCTCATTCTTCGATAGTGGGATAATCTTAAGCTGGGATTGCTCCATCGTTGAAGTATATCTCAATGAAGAAGCTGGTTCAAAAGGTGTTTGTAAAGTAAGAGAGGAGTTGCTTAGCATCTGAACAACTGAAGCCATTGTCGGCCTGTCAGCTACATTTTCTTGAACGCAGAGTAACCCAATGTGGATGCATCTCATCATTTCAGCTGTTGAGCCGTTCCTCAAAATGGGATCAATAAGATCTAAAGCAGTCCCTTCCCTCCAACGTCTCCATGCCTACAAAATTTATCCGAAGTGAATTCACAATATTGAAGGGTAAATATCCGTGTAAATCTTTCAATGATGTGTCTGATTTGTAGATAGTTGTACTTACATGGCTCGTAAGGTGCTCCATGTCATCTCCATTGCGGAAACTAGGTTTTTGACCGCTCACAATCTCCAAGACTAGCACTCCAAAACTAAACACATCTGACTTGACCGAGAACTGTCCTTTCCATGCATACTCTGGAGCAATATAGCCACTGAAATGATACATTAACATATCTTAGTTGCAATGGAGCGAATCATAAGCATTCAGTATTCACACCTCTTTCATTATTGCTATAAATTAGACTTACAAGGTTCCAGCGATCCTCGATGTAGCATCATGAGTTTGATCAGTTTTCATTAACTTTGCCATTCCAAAATCTGAAATTTTAGCATTCATGTTTCCATCTAACAGAATGTTGCCAGGCTTGAGATCACGATGAATAATCCAGAGCTGAGAATCTTGATGCAGGTACAGAATCCCTCTAGCTATGCCTTCTATGATTTTGTAGCGCTTCTCCCAATCCAGGACTAATCGTTTGTTTGGATCTAAGCGTTCATAAAATGAGAGCTTCAGAAACTTCGGAAAACTTGTCTATAGAATTTGACACTAGTTATAATTCTCTTACAAACATGAATTGATCTTGATAAAAAAAAATGATGAGGAAAACAAATGTATAAGATAATATGGAATTCAGGATTACCATGTATAAATTGATCAAGACTTGAATTAGGCACAAACTCGTAGATTAGAAGCTTTTCTGTTCCTTCCAAGCAGAACCCCAGTAACCTAACAAGATTCCGGTGACAAAGTTTGGCTAGTAGCCCTACCTCATTCCTAAATTCTACTGCTCCTTGCCCAGAATTACTTGATAATCTCTTTACAGCTATAGCTCGTCCATCTGCAAGTATACCCTATAGCATATATCCATTGAGAAAAAGAAACAGAGAAAATTAAGTGCATCAATTTGAAATATGAATTAACCTTCAAAGAACTTAATTTTTTTATATAAAAAAATCGATACCGTTTCTTTTGTCAGATAAAGTACCTTGTAAACAGCACCAAAACCACCTTGTCCAAGCTTATTATCATCAGAGAAGTCGTTTGTTGCAAGTTTGATGGTGGCAAATTTGAATTCCCAGCATTTTGTGCTACTGTTTTCATCGAAATCTTCACAAAATGCAAGTTGTTAATGTTTTTGTTTCCAAAGTTAATTTGTAGGATGTTTGGAAAAAAAACAAATTATCTAGTGAATTTGATTCGTATCAATGAACCCAAGCTGTTTATTATGTAAGAACCAATAAGCAATAACTTACTTTTGACCTCTTGCTTTGGCTTCCTAAAACGGAAAATGGTGAGAATGAGGATAACAAGTGCCAAGAAGATAGATGTAGGGACGATGGTAACAATAACTGTCCGAGAAGCATTATTCTCCTTCCCTGCCAATCCCAGCCATGTTTAAGATAGAAATTACAGAAGCTGAAACTGGAAACCGTGAAACAAGTGAAATAATTTCAGTATAGAAAAAGAAATTAGCCTACCTTTCCTGATTGTGGTATTGGTTGGTGGAGGAGATGATGGAGATGGAGATGTTACTTGAGGAAATAAGTTGTAGAAGGGATACAAATCCCACCGAAAAACACAGTTTGGTTTCTGGGCATAACCTCCTTGATACCCGTTGCAACAACTTTTATAGTAGTCTACGCATTTTTGCAGGCATTCTCTGCAATTACTTGGTGACACATCAGGTGTGCACTGCATAAATACATACATTTTTTGAGTGGATGATAGGTCTGCTGTCTCGGCTTCTGGCTTAAGCTTGGATGAGCTCGTGGAAGCTCTTGTTACTGTCTCCCCCAAACCACTCCAAATTTGATCAAACTGTCTAAAAGTTGAGTCAAGGATTCCCGTATTATGTCCAGCATCAGTAGGAGATAGCTCAAGTGATCCAAAAAAATAACGATTCGCATAACGTACAATACATGGAACTGGATTCCCTCCCCATGAAATTGCTTCTTTTTGGTTTGGACATGCTGCCATGAGAGTTTGAATAGCAGAATTGACGCAGCTGGAACAAATTTCAGTTGATGCGGAAGCCATACAGAACACAAGACCATAAACTGTGTCATTGCCTAAACCTATTGTAGTATTGTAGAAACCCCCATTGGCTGTGACATTGGAAGCTAGTGAACGGAGAACAAGGTCTCCGTTTTTTGCATAGGTGCTATTAGCTGTAAAGTTTCCTGTGTTATAACAGACTTCAGCACCGGTAAGAGTGATGCTTATGATAATAACATGAAAAAGAAGAGAGACAATAGTTTTAGAACCCATTTCATCAGAGGAAATATTAACTTCTGTTCACAATTTCTTTCTTCGTGAAAGAAATCCCTTGCATAGATGGTATTTTATATACCAAGAGGCTATTGGCCACATTGGCCTGGCCAATTGGTCAACGAATTTAGGACAAAAAAAGAGGTAGCAATTTCGATGGTGCCATCTATTGGAAAGTACTATCTTGACTTTCCGCGTAAGAATCGATCAAGAAGTTTTGAGGTTAAATCTTGGGATTTTCTTGGTAGATTTGAGTCCTGATTTCAAACATGTCGTTCTTTTTTGTTTGGATAAATTATTAGGCCTACGATATATGGTTAAAAAGTTTTAGATGTCTAGTTTCTATCCCAACTTTAATTGAAGCAAAATTGCATTGGTTTACTAAATATGTTCCAAACAATACACGAAGGTCTTATTTGATATATTTGACAATATTAGTTTACTAACTGTGATCCTCTAAAATATTATGTTCTTCAACTCCATTTGGCCTGAAAATTTACCACAATATATTTTCATGTATCTAATATTTCCCTGTAAAATTTCAACTTTATCCAATATACGGTTTGAAAGATATATTCAATCTCGCAAAAACTAGTCAACAAGCATTTTAAGGCCAAATTTGGACCTGACGTGGTTCATTACAAATTTAGTAAACTAGTAAAATCGGACTGAGTTTACCGAGTTTACCAATTTTACCTATTTGGCACGAGTTAAGTTTGATTTTACTGGTTTTTAGTTTTTAGTCCGATTTAACACGTTAGATACATGTTGACTCATAAATTCATAAGATTCTACGAGTTAACACGCGATTTTAATAAACTTGATAACAGTAATTTAAATACATATTCCAACATGTAAAAATTACAAAACAGACCCCTAAAAATCCAAGAATTACAGAGGAAGACTTTTGGGAATGCAGGAATAATGGTGGTGCATCTTCTTCATGTGCGGCCACCATTGGCTGCGCGCGGGTTCACACGCTGCCGCAAGAAAATCCAGAAAAACAAAGGGATCTAGAACGATTTCCTCCTCATATAACCTTCTCTACTGGTAATGAGGAGCAACGTCACCTGCAAAAGCAACAAAATCACAACAAGCAGTCTATTCGTTCGAGTCTGTTTCTCGGTTTGTTGTTCTTTCCTTCTTCTTCAGATGGCAAATCTGCTGTGGAGAAATCAACGCTGGGAGGAGAGAGATGGTGATACTGTGATGAGGAAGGAGACGCTGCTGCTTGGGCAGCGAGATGTTGCTGCTGGAGAAAGGAACATTGTGTGGCTACCGCTGGAGGATGGTTGAAGGAGATGAAGAAGGCAGTGGGGGTTGCCGTTGTGTTCGGTTTGGGGAAGGAATGATTGTGGGGTTGTTAGGAGGAAGCAAGAGGAAGAAGGCAGACAGGTCTGGGTTTATAAGGGAGAGGCTCTATGTTGTCTGAGAGAGGAAATGGAGACAGGAGGCGGCTGGTTTAAGTTTGGCCAATGGGATAAAAGAGCTGAGAGGTGAGAGATGAGAGATGGGAAGAAGGAGGAAGGTCGGTGTGCAGGGAGGCTGAGAGAAGGCTGGGAGGGAGTAGGTGGTGGCCGGTTGGTTTAATGGGGTTCTTTGGTTTTTTTTTTTTGCAAAAGGAGGGGTGCAGCGGCTGGCTTAGAGAATATGAAAGAGAGGGATTTTTAGGATTTTCTTTTTGTGTCTTCCCTCTAAATTTTTCTCCCCTCTCCCTATAAATTTTTCTCCCCCCTTATTCTCAAAATTTTTTTCATTGTTTTTTAAAACGAGCAATATCAACGTCGTCTCAACGAGAAAAATCAATAATTTTAAAAATGACGCGTTAAAAGTCGAACGTGTTCAAAAGACCTTTGAAATTTAAATTCTTTTGAGACGACCGTGAAATTGCTAAAACGATATAAATATATAAAGAATGTATTTTTTGGGTTTTCGTTGTTTTTTCTATTTTTTTGTTTGTTTTTCAAAAATTTATAAAATATTGAGTCAAAAATTGAATAGCAACAGTTGTTATGATTTTATATTTTTCATCTTTTCTTCGATTTGTTAACAATATATATTATTTTGTTTTTGTATTGAACATAATAAAGTAAGCATTTTTCATTTTTTTGTATTAATCTGTTGCCTATTTTGTTGTTTTTATTACAAAAATGATTGATTGTTTTGTTGAATTTGTCGTAAATATGTCTACAAAGTACCAAGAAGAACCAATGCAGATCTCTTGAAATCTATATTTGATTCATATTTTGACGGCTCGTAAACTGTGGAGCCAAAAATTAAAATGTCCCCAATTATAATCGAGGCTTCTTTCAAGGATGTGTGATGACTTATTATTCCTAGAAAAATATTTTGGATATTAGCCACTTGATTTTTTTTATCCAAACATTAACAGTGAATAATAATAACAAGCTATTCCCAATAATATTTTGGATATTCACCCCTTTGGGATTTTTTTATCCAAATATTAACAGTGAATAATCCAAACATGTTGTAAAATTCAAAATGCAAGAAAATAATTTTTGTGTTTAAGAAATCTATGCTAAAACACATTTTCTTTTAAACTTGGAATATTTGTTTTTTTTTCTTAACAAAAAAGGAACGGGTATTTTAAAATCAATGTTAGGGTATTGGCTATATGCACGAAAACAAAGCGTTATTATTTTTGTTTTGATAACGGGTATTTTAATACCAGATTTTTATTTTTACAAACAAAAAATAAAATAAAAGAACTACACGAAAAAATAATCTCACCCTTTTTGGGGGAGGGTCCAACTCGGCCCATGTGACTGGGCTGGACCCAGCTAACCTAGCCGGGTCACTTGCCCAAAACAGTGACCCGGCTGGGCAAACAAGAGGCACGCATCGGCTTCCCCCCCCCCCACGCGTTCCTACTTGGTTGCTGTTTAAGAGAATTATAATTCACTTGAACAGTAACAATGCAAAAGGAATAAACATGCATGCATAGAGACAAAGAGAACAAACTTGGGGACATAACCGATAGGATGAAGGCGATGTGAAGGCTTGCTAGTTGATCTTATGAGTGCTTTCATCTGTTTAGCCCTCCCTTTTATTGCTTGGTTATCGTCTGTCTCCTGAGTTTATTTCTGTGTTTTCTCTCTCTACTAGTTCTCTCCTTTCTCCCTCTGTCTGTCTCTACTGGTTTTTCTCCTTTCTCCCTATGTCCCCCATTCTCTCCTTTCTTTTTAGGTAAGCCCATGAGGCTTATATAGCCTCTACGCAGCTTTATTTAGGAAACAAAACACACTAATCTAGGATACAATCTCAGGTGACTTGCAATCAAATAAAGCAAATTAGGAAAACAAAATATTCTGATTGATTCTTTGATCTCAGTAATTATTCTCCACATGTAGAATCCTAGCCATTAAATGATGGTGCGGCTCCCCTCTGCATTCTTTCGTAGCTGTCATAGAGGTGTTCAAAGTCGTTGCCTTTGGACCAAAGATGAAAAACTAACGAGAATGGTTTGCAGGGTTCGTTGCATGCAGAACATTGGTTTGTTCTACATGCGATGTAATTAATTACCTAGGTTTGGGCTACCCTTGACCCGTTTAATATAAGGGCGGGTCGCGACCAAGCTCTTATGGGGTGAGTCGCGATCCATTTAACTTTGGGGTCACTCTTGACCCATTTTCTCATAGGTCATAACTTGGTCCTTCTCTTCCCAGCTATCGACGATTTATGTTCAACTAAAGACCCCTAAATTGCCTTTGGGGTCAGCCGAGACCCACTTCTTTGAGGCTGGCAAGACTCATTTCTCTTTGGGTCTAGCATTGGCCTAAATGCCTTTAGGCTGACCAAGACCCACTTCTTTGGGGGTGGCAGTACTCATTTGTCCTTGGGTCTACCCTCGGCCCAATTGCCTTTGGGGCCGACTGAGACCCACTCCTTTTAGGGTGGCAGGACACATTTCTCCTTAGGTCAACCTTCGACCCAATTGCCTTTGGGGCCGGCCAGGACCCCATTTCTTTTGGGTCCGGCCATGGCTTGGCCCCTTTTAGGGCCGGCCAGGACCCCTCTTCTCTTTGGGTCTGGCCATGGCTTGGCCCCACTTCTTTGGGCTGGACCCAAAAATGGATAACAACATATGCCCTCTCTTTACAAAACTTGCAAAGCCTGGACTTCTCAAGTGCTTTGCGTAGCGAGTTTTGTAAAGATAAATTGGCTGATAACACATCAAAAATCTATGCTTTCCTAAAGATGTCTCCTAAATTTTTTATTTTCACTGTTTTTTCTAAACAATGGTCCCCATATCGAGTGAACTCCACGTCTTTCTAAACCAATGATCACAATATCGGGTGATTTGCCCATTTTAGAAATTCTTAGAAAATCTCCATGCTTTTCTAAAAAAGATTTCAATATCGGGTGACCTGCCCATTTAAAAAAAATTCTTAGAAAAACTCCACACTTTTCTAAAAATAGTCTCAATATTGGGTGACCTGCCTATCTTAAGAATTTTTAGAAAAACTCCACTATTTTTCTAAAACCAATGGTCACAATATCAGGTGACCTACCCATCTAAAAACATTCTTAGAAAAACTCTATGCTTTTCTAAAAATGGTCTCAATATCGAGTGACCTGCCCATTTTAATATTTTTTTAAAAAACTCCATGCTTTTTCTAAAACCAAAGGTCTCAATATCGAGTGACCTACCCATCTAAAAAAAAATTATTAGCAAAACTCCATGCTTTTAAAAAATAGTCTAAATATCGGGTGACCTGTCTATATTAAGATTTTTTAGAAAAACTCCACGCTTTTCCTAAAAAATGGTCTCAATATCGGGTGACCTGCCCATCTCAAAAATTCTTAGATAACTCCACGCTTTTCTACAAAATGGTCTCAATATCGAGTGACCTGCCCATCTTATTTATTTATTTATTATTATTATTATTTTAGAAAAACTTCATGTTTTTTCTAAAAAAATGGTCTCAATATCGGGTGACCTGCCCATCTTAAGATTTTTAGAAAAACCCCATGCTTTTTCTAAAAAATGGTCTCAATATCGAGTGACCTGCCCATCTTAAGATTTTTAGAAAAACTCCACGCTTTTTCTAAAAAATGGTCTCAATATCGAGTGACCTGCCTGTTTTGAACTTTAAAAGAAAATCATCTTACCTTAAGGAATGAAGCAGTGCTAGTTCACAATTCATATTCTTTTCCGTAGTTTTGTTGACCTGAGATTCTGCATCTCAGCGGTTCCCAAAAACTTGGAATTATTTTGGCTTTCATCACACCTTTCCTGCCAGGTTAGTGTTATGACAATATAACATGCATGTTTTTGTTACCTATTTTGGAAACATAGGTTCCCCTTTTCGTTGTAGACTTCTTCGAGCTCTTGTTTCCATTTATTTGCCCGACCTGTCCTCTTGAACTGGAACATGCTCCACGCGCTATATTTCCTATCCTTTTTATGCTTGGTGAACAGATCTCTGGTTCCTTACGGGGCCCTTTCTTGCTCCATTGAGTATTGCCTTTTATTATTATTTTAAGAGGAAAACTCAAAAGATTTGGTTTTGTTCATGAAAACTAAAACTTTCAATGCAATCATCATACTTTGTTTTACGCAATTCTCATAAAGGTGTTTCAGAGGTTTTTATGATGATACCTGTTAATGTTGGGCTTTGATTCACTTTGTGTCCCTATGTGCACTTCATGCACTTCTTGCCCTCATTGTGGTGTTCAATAAATGTCAAGTTTAGAATTGGTTTGGTTCTCTCCAATTTGGGAATTGATAAAGTCATCTTGAGCATATTATGATTCCTTAGTCATACGTTAAAAAAAGTTCTTTAAAGTAAAAAATTTCAAATGCTATGAGATCATGCACTTTATGAAGAAAAGGTTCTTATAGAGAGAATTCATGGCCGAACTTTATTTTATTGATTGGGAAATTACGGAATCATCAAGCATAGTATTTCTTTACAGAGTCAGGATTCACAGGTCTAACTAGATCTTCTCCATTCATTCTAGATAATTGTAAAGCTCCTCCCAAGAACGCTTTCTTTAACACGTAAAGGCTCTCATAGTTTGGCACCCATTTACTCTGATCTTCTCCTGGTAAACATAATATTTTCTTCAGTATAAGATCTCCTTCTTGGAATCCTCGAAGTCGAACCTTCTTGTCATATGATTTGGCCATCCTTCTTTGGTATAGTTGATGATGAAAAATTACAGCTATCCTCTTTTCACTAATCAAATTCAACTGTTCATATCTAACTTTTTCCCATTCTACCTCTTCTAGCTCAGAGTCTATCAATACTCTTAATGAGAGGATTTCCACTTTTAAAGGCATTACCTCCTCCATTCCATATACCAAAGTGTACGGAGTGGCTCCTATTGAGGTTCAGACTGCGGTGCGGTACGCGTGAAGGGCAAATGGCAACATCTCATACCAATCCTTGTAGGTGACTACCATCTTCTGAATAATTTTCTTGAAATTCTTCTTAGCAGCTTCTACTGCACCATTCATCTTTGGCTTATACGGTGAGGAATTGGAATGCTTGATTTTCCATCTAGTGCAGAGTTCTATTATCATCTTGCAATTGAAGTTATGGGCATTATCAATTATAATCTTTTCTAGTGGACCATATCGACAAATCAAATCTCCTTCAATAAATTTCTTCACCACTTTTTGCGTCACATGAGCAAATGACCCGGCTTCTACCCATTTTTTAAAGTAGTCGATAGCTACGAGAATAAACCTATGATCATTGCTGGCTTTTGGGTTGACAAACCCAATCACATCAATTCCACACATTACGAAGGGCCATGGAGATGTCAAGTTAAACAGAGGCAATGGAGGGGCGTTGATTTTATCACTGTACACTTGGCACTTATGGCATTTTCAGACATAGTTGACGCAATCCTTTTCTAATGTCATCCAAAACTAACCGGCCCTTTGTATTTTTCTAGCCATCATGTGTCTGCTAGCATGGGTTAAGCAAATCCCTTCATGGACTTCCCGTAACGTGTTTTTTGCCTCAACTTCATCCAAACATCTCAACAAAGTCTCGTCAGATGATTTCTTATACAAAATCTCCCCGTTAAGATAGCAATCCATTGCCAACCTCCTCAAGGTCTTCTTGTCGATTTTGGATGCCTACATGGGATATGCCTGGTTTTGAACGAAATTCTTGATATCATAGTAACAAGGGTTTCCATCTATTTCTCTTTTGACTGAGCAATAATGAACTAGGTTATTTCTGATATCAATGTGTACCGATTGTACCTTGTGCCCAAAGTCTATTCTAGCCAAAGAAGCTAGTGTGGCCAAAGCATCAGCAAACTAGTTTCCTTCCCTTCCTAGATGGGTGAATTCTATTTCCTCAAATTTTCCAGCCAGTTTAGACAGGTATTCTTGGTAAGGCCTTAACTTCTTTTCCTTGGTTTGCCATTCTCCTTTTACTTGGCAAATGATCAGCATTGAGTCTCCATACATATTTATCTTTCTGATATTCAGCTTTAATGTAGCCTCTAAACCGAGAATGCAAACTTCATACTCAGTCGTGTTATTAGTGCACCTGAATTGCAACTTAACTGAAATCGGATACTGTTTCTTATCAGTAGAGATTATCACTACACCTGCTCCGTTACCACATACATTTACAGTACCATCAAAGTATATAATCCACCAATCTGATTTTCCTTCCTCGACTGAAAACACATCTTCATCAGGAAAGTCAAAGTTTAATGGCTCATAATATTCCATAGTATGGCTAGCCAAGTGATCAGCAATATCACCCTTTTCACAGTTTTTCTTGTCATATATACTATCTCATTCTCAGCCAATAGAACCTGCCATCTAGTAATTCGGCTCAATAAATAGGGCTTTTCACAGATGTACCTCAATGGGGTCTAATTTGAAAATTAACCACGTAGTATGATACAATATATATTGACGCAATCTCTTCGCAGCCCATGCTAGCGCGCAAAATAGTTTCTCAATCATGCGGTTGATCGAGTCAACTTAAATTCCAGAATTTGATAGTTTGAACCCGGTGAATCTTCAATTAATATCAATCCTATATCCTTATAGAGTGAAGTGTATGAATTCATTTTAATTATACTATCAATATAAGATATAAATATTTACATAAGCAATAAAAATAAACACTTAATTCTAAGTCTTCACTTTGCTTCCTTCTTGAACTTCTTTCCATTATGTTTGTCGATATGTTTTTTAAATAAACCTGTTTGATTCTTATTCTTAACAATGAAAATATTAGTTCAATTTTCATTTAATTTTTATCATTAAAATATAAAGGAATATTAATATGTGACTTAAAGGTCAACAATCACCCTCTTTTTTATGATGACAATTAATATATAATCTTAGATGTAAAAATGAGTCTCCCCTATATTTTTCAATATATTATCTTGGAGACATTAACAAAAAGAATCAATATAAACTTGTACTTTTCCCCCTTTGTATAATAGTTATATTCTCTCCCTCTTATTCATATTGTTTATATCTATATTATCTCCCCCTTTGTCATCCGCAAGTTTTCTCGTGTTAATTATAACATATATATATATATATATATATAT
>Ga0325411_1006073_pt1 | contig 13292 bp, 8 predicted proteins | sample PopdelMetagenome_13_FD_206181 | JGI IMG/M metagenome (GOLD analysis project Ga0325411, IMG submission 206181) | Populus deltoides microbial communities from Bellville, Georgia, United States - Xylem-PdIQD-R4 | ecosystem: Host-associated > Plants > Phyllosphere > Stem > Wood/Secondary xylem... | reverse complement strand
GATAAGTTTGGCATTGGAATTTGAAAAACATGCTAACAATTCATTCTTGCAGGTAAAATAGCTGCAATTATTTATCTTTAAATGGTTAAATTAAATCAACATATGCAATATCCAGGCATACAAGTAATATGGCTAATAATTGTTCTTCATGTTTGCATCAGGTTGGTTGGTTGGTGCTGCGAATGTTTTTTAATTTGTGGAAGTGATTTCAACTGTTTCATTGGCAATGGCATACAATTTGGCTTTGGCTTTGTATTATAATTTTATAGAACTTCTAAAAGAAGGATATTGATTTCTCTATCTATGTGTGTTGTTTACCCATGCATGTCATGTTGCGTCTTTAGTCATTATTTGTGCGAACCTCAAGAAATAAGGGCGTATGTTTGCTTGCCCATTTGTGTTTCTTTTCAAGTGTCTGAACCTTCAAAAACAAGGGCATAATATTACTCATTTGTGTGCATATTGTTTAATGTGTGGATTTTCGTTCTCCTTTCTGCTCAAACTAATGGCTCTACGATTTGTGTATTTGCCTCATCAACATGTTTTCCCCGTCATTTTGATGTTCTATTTCTATTACAATTCTTTATGTTGTTTTCAAATAGGCCTAGCAATGCTACTTGAGATCTGGAATGAATGTTACTGTAAAACACTATTTATGTTCTTACAATACCCCTTCCTTTTTTTTTTTTTGATTAATGTGGGTGTTCGAGCTAATTTGCGTGCACCTCGACTAATCCCACGAGCCCTGAAGTTAACGACCATGTAAGTCTCCAGTGGCCATCATATTAGCAACCACATTGCTCGAACTTGAGACCACAAGGGGAGCAAACCCTTTAGTCGTAAACTCTTATCACGAGGCCACCTACTAGATAGTTTACAATACCCATTTTACTTAGGGGTGATCATTTTCGATTCGGTTTAGTTTTCACCCTAAAAAAACAGCCAAACCGGAAAAAAAAGACCCGAAACCGAACTGGAACCGGCCCAAACCGGCCTACTGGATCATTTCCGGTCTGGTTTCGGTCCGGTTTTTTATCCAAAAAACCAGACAAACCTATAAGCTTATTTCGGGCTTTTTAATGGGCTTCTAATGGATTTCTATTGGGCTTACAATTAATGTTGATATTGTCTCATTTTCTTTGAAGATTTCAAATATATTTAATTTTTTAACCCCTAAATATTCAATTGTATTAAATTATTATTATCAATCTTATGTTTATTAAATTTTTTGGCCATTGAATATTCATTTATATGAAATTATTAATGTCAATCTTGTGTTCAATATATTTTTTAACTTGCTAATATTTTTCTACTTCCGAAAAGTTTAAATAAATAACACACACTCACAATCACACACCAATAAGTTAAAATCCAAATTACAAATCATTGCCTTCAAAGGGCTTAACGAAAAAACAACAAATAACATTATCATACAACACTCCAAGACACAAAAAATAAATTTTCATGTGCATATCGTCTTAATAAAAAAGCACTTCAAGAGCATTACACTTTGATCCCTGAAATTCATAATCTAGAATTATAACATGATAAATTAAATCAGAAGATATAAAAATAAAAAAAGATATTTATACCATATGTTTTCAAAAAATGCATCACAATTTGTGAACTAATTATCATTCGTTGCTAAATGCAACTTTCCACCAAATTCTACAAAATAAAATATTAAACATGTTAGAATAAAAATGCGTTAATGAATAAATCATAAAATAAAAGGTGTAAGTTTTTAAGAAACATTACCTGATTCATGGTTTTCGTAGGTTTCAAAATCATTCATTAAGGTTGTATTATCAGTTGGAATTTAACCATGATGCAACCAATTTTGACAACAAATAAGTGTTTAAACTGTTGCTGGAGATAGAGAACTTCAAAATTGATCGAGTATACAACCACCTGTGCTAAAGGCTGATTTGGAAGCCATTGTGGATATAGAAATAGCCAGAACATGTTGTGCAACTTTCGAAAGTATCTAATATTTTGAAGCATTAATCTTCCACCAACTCAAAATATCTAATTTATCATCATTAGGATCCTCACAACCATCAACCAAATACCTCTCAACCTCATTTCTATTTTCCACACTATCTTCCTCCAGTAAGTGCCTTTTGAACCGAGCTAAAGTGTTAACATCTACCTCCATGTCATCAATAGCATCATTAACATCTTGTTTATGCCTATTATTATCCACCACTTCATCAGCTTACAAATAAAACTCATACAAGCTCATCAAATTATCTCTCACTTTTTTTGTTAGCAATTGTGCTTTGTCATAATCATACAACTCACCAAAATAAAATTTCACATATTTCAACTTAAGACGTGGATCCAAAACATTAGCCATATATAATAAAAAATTCTGATTTGCTCCACAACCCCAATACTTCTCAAACTTACTCATCATGTTCATCGACATTCCACTCAAAAGATTATCTCTACTTTTACACAATTGCAACAAGTTTGTATGCATGTAAATCAATTCATTGAAGAAAGAATTTGATGTAACATGCAATGAGCCAAAAAATTTCAATGTAACCATGTAAAAGATCTTTAAAAACTTTAGTAAAGTTCTAGCATTTTCTCAATCCTCGAAACTAGGTGGCCCTATGTTTTTTTTATTCCCCTTTGAATCAACTTCCAAAAAGTAACTCACATACCTAGGTTCACTTTGACCTAACCTTACAAACACCTTTTCAAACTTTTCAGCAGCTTCTAACATAAGATAAGTTGAATTCCATCGAGTTGCAACATCCAAACACAATGATTTCTTACACTTGATATGCAACTTTTCTGCACACTTCTTAAATGTAAGTAGCCTAGAGGGTGAAGATCTCACAAACCTAATTACATTTCAAATCTTAACAACCGAAACATTCATCTCTTTCAAACCATTACATATAATTAGATTTACAATGTGTGCACAACATTTAACATGCAAATGTTCATTTGACAATATATTAGTTGGCCAATCTTCATCACATTCTTTAAATATGAAATAGTAACACTATTAGAGCTTGCATTGTCTACTGTAACAGTTAAAAGTTTATCAATCCCCCAATCTAACAAACAATTCTCAATAACTTGACCAATTGTCTCACCCATATGATTGGAAACTTAACAAAAATTCAGAATTTTTTATGCAAATTCCATTCATTATCAATCCAATGAGCCGTTAAGGACATATAGTTAATGTTTTGGATTGATGTCCATTTATCTGTTGTTAACCATAATCGTTAACCCTTAAGATCTCTCTTTAATCTTTCCTTCTCCTCAACATAAAGTTTCAAACAATCTCTCATAACAGTGAAACAAGAAGGAATGTCAAATCTAGGCTACAAGGTCCTAGAAAATAATCTAAATCCCTTACCCTCCATAAAATTAAAAGGCAACTCATCAATTTAACCATTTTCACTAGTGCCTTTCTACATTCATCATAATCATAACCTATTGCCTTAAGAGTTCCCACACTTCGATCTCCTAGTTCATCCCCTACTTTATTAGGTTCTAATATCAAAATTTTTTGTTTCTTATATATCAACCACAAAAGAAAACTTTTTGCATACTTTCAAATGACTTCACATATTACTTATCCCATTAATAATAGTATGACATGTATAATCCTTTCCACAATAATTACATTCAGCTCTAGGGGTTGTAGGATCACCATAAAGTTTTATAAAATGATCCCAAATTTGTGACTTTTTTTTTATCATCAACATTTCTTTTTCTAGATGCAAAGACTTGAAGTTGTTTACCTTTATTTTCCATGGTGGATACTGCAGTAGTTGATGTTGGGTTAGTGTTTGAAGCTGGGGCATTGGTTGATGTTGGGGTAGTGCTAGTGGATGAAGCATTTTGATTTTGAAGGTTTTCCATTTGTAATTACCAAATGCAAATATGTTCATTATCACTTGCACAATTCTTTTCAGCACTTAATAAACATAAAGATTAAATTCATGTTTAAAAATTAAAATGAAACAAATATTACAGAAGTAACATGTGAAAACAAGCTTAGAAAATGTGCCAAAACAAGCTTAGAAAATCTATCAATAGAGGAAAAATAATTACAGAAGTAACAGAACAATGAATACAAGAATAACATGATTTTAATGAATACAAAATGCTAATCAAGATTATCCAAAACAGAATAATGAATACATTTTACAAAATGACAAAACAAAACCGAATAAAAAAAACCCATCAAAACAAAACTAATTTGCAGAATCAAGTCAATCAACACATGCTTATAAACATGATTTTAATCAAACTACTTCGTATGACCTTATAAATCAACCAACACAACAACAAAATCAACAATTCATCTATTTTTAGTAATCAACTAACAAAGCAACAAAATCAACACAGCAACAGCAACAGAATCAACACAAGTTTACAGTAGCAGATATTGAAATTACATTTACAAAATAGCAAAATAAACTGTAAAATTACATGTAAGATTCTAAAATTACACAAAACATCTCTAATCCTAAACCGCAAACAATTGTAAGAAGTAAGAACGACAATTTTGATTAAAAATAATCATAATCCTAAACTGAATCGCTTTAATCATCCAAATAGCTCTAAATTCTAATTTAAACCTAAACCAAAATTCATCACCCAACAAAATTGATTAAAAATAATAATAAACTTAACTGTATGAATTAATTAGAAAGGAGAAAAAAAATTAAAACTCACTGGTTTTGAGAGGTTGAGGAAATCAGGAAACGTCGGTCTGATGGAAACATGAAGTCACCGACAGTACTATTGATCCAGTGGAGACTGAGGAAGAAACGTATAAACAATAACTTAATTGTATTAAAAATAAAAATAACCTTAACCAAATTAATTAATTAGAAATGAGAAAAAAAATTAAAACTCTCTGGTTTTGAGAGGTTGAGGAAACATCAGTCTGATGGAAACACAGACTATTTTGGTCCAGTTGAGACTGAGAAAACGTCGATGGTCGATCTGTGTTTATGTTTTCTTAGTCTAAGGAGAGTGGAGAGGGAGAGGCGAGAGGGGACGGGTTGCAGGTGCTCTGGTACGAGGGCGGCCTTAGCGGAGGCCGGAGAGGGCGGGGGGCGAGGGGGACAGCGGGGTGGCTCTGAGTAGTGAGAGGAGAGATTGTTTGAAAATTGAAATTGAAAGGTTTAGGGTTAGCGGAGAGTAAACTGGCGAGAAGAGAGAGGTGCGGCGCAACTTTTTCTATTTATACTAGCCTAGCCTAGGGACCCTTTTTTGAACTGGTCCGGTTCGGTTAACCTTGTTTCTGCACTACAAAACCGAAAACCAAATCGAACCAGGGTTTTTTCTACATAATCTAATCGGTTTAATCGGTTTTATTTTTTGATTAATTTTTTATCGGTTTTATCGGTTTACTCGGTTTATTGGTTTTTTTAAACACCCCTAATTTTACTTATACAAGTGTGTGCGTATATTTAAATCTCAAGTTTAAGTTTTTGTGGAAAAAATAACAATAATTTTCTTTTGAAGTTTGTATTTTATATATAGCAAGTCACTTGGTTAACTTGTTACCGTGCAATTATCTGGTTTCTACATAGATATATAAATATATGTGAATGAGTATATAAAAAAATCAACTTACAATGTGAATGAGTGAAGGATAAATCCTCTAGCATTGAAAAAATTAGTGTCTGCCATTTAAGAGCTTGTAGTTGATTGTAGTAATTTTTTTTTTCTCAAGTCTATTAAATATCTTATTTTTGGAAACACAAATGAGAATAAACAACAACTAGAATTTATAAACGAACTCTCTCAAAACAATGATGAGAAGGATCAAAAAATTTAATAGAATGAAGAGTTATACCGAATATAAAATAACAAATCAAAAGCATTAATGAAAAAGAAACTTCCTTTCTATTTGGGCTATGTAAACCTGAACGAACTAGATTAAGTCGACAAAGCATCTTTTTGTCGCAGTGCAAGAGCTTGTCCAGTAAATTTAGACTATAACATCATCCGCTAGGCCCATAATTAAATCAAAATCGGAACCCAAAGCAAGTGGCCTCTAACAGGATGTATCCACTAAAGCAACTTCTCCCGAAAATTGGTTTCCAGGTATCTCAAGTAGCGGACGATTCAAGCACTGGTTTCTCCCTGCCAACCAGCACTTGGAGAATGTGAGCCCGAGGTGGGTGGGTAGACGAAAGTGCAAACTCATAAATGGCAGTTAATTACTGGAGAAGTTTATTATGGACAACGTTTTTAGATACTAAACATGCACAAAGTTATAATAAAATTGATGTTTTGTCACTAAAAATCAATGAAAAAAAATGCTTGGTAAAATTGGAAAAGCTTTTTGAAAATTTGTTGGAAATCTATAATCAAAATGATGTTTTTGAGTATTTTTCAATGTCAAAAAACATTTTAAGACCACTTATCACCAAATAACTTTATAATTATATGTGACACCACCTGATAGCTAATTCTAGCTATTCTCGATCTCTCTAGAAACACAGTTGTGTCCTTTTCTATGTGGGGTGACACGCATAGACTTATGGTGGTTGAATTGCCGTCAGTGATTGATTGTTTTTATTTTTTTTTCTTTTCTCTCTCTTAACAGTTAAAGTATATAATTGTCCTCTTTGTTTATTTTTTTTTAATTTCAATCTTCATTTTTTGAGTTTCTTATTTTGTCCTTATTCCTTTTCTAGAAATTTTTTTTGTTTTCAATTTTGTCCTTTAATTATAATTTCTTATATGTTGTGTTTTCCATTTTAGTCCTCCTTATTCTTTGAATATCTTATTTTATTTTCATTTCTTTTATATTCAGTTCTCCTAAATTGATCCCTATTTTTGGTTGGTGTTAGTTTTGATGTTCTTTTTTTAGTTTGGTCCTTTTTCGTTTGATTTCTTATTTATTTCATTTGCCCTTTTGTCAAATTTTTTATGGTTTTTGATTTTATCCTTCAAAACAAGTTTGAGATTTTTGTTATTTCAATAATAATTGTCATAACCCAATTCTGGGTTATCCCCCAAAATTTATTTTTTTTAAAATCAAAATCAAAAAATAAAATAAGGGCTGACAATATGGAGAAAGCAGGCCGGAGAGAATTTTAAAAAATACAAAAAAATCAAATTGTAATTTTGAAGAAAATTCAAGACCTAATTGTACCCCATTATGCCAAAAAATAAAGAAACAATGCAAATTTCAGGTCAGATTAAATGGTTATTGGATGAATTTGCATAAACATTAAGTCCAAGAACATATTTAAATTTTTAGTAGGCCAATTTGATTTAGTCATGGGCCAAATTAAATTTTAATTATGTTTAAGAATTAATTTGAGTCCAATTGAAGGATTTAATTAACTGCAAGTCCTTAATTATACTTTCAAAGGGTTAAATTAATTTTATTTGGTGGAAAATTAAATTTGGGAGCCCAATTTGGGCTTAATTGAGAAGATTAAAATTTTAAGAGATCAAATTTAATTTTTACCAAGTTAATTGATTGAAATAAGGGGAAATATTGCAAGTAAATTAGAGTTTTGGGGTCGATTAGGGCATAAATTGCATAAATCCGAGACAAAGGATCAAGGTGCAAAAGGCGTTTAAATCCGAGGTTGAAATTGTAATTCGACAGGGGCTTAATTGCATTAAATCAAAAGTTTAAGGTCAATTAGGGGTACAATTGAACACAATTAAAAGCTGGATGAATACATTAATGTTTGACAAAAATCCCAAATATAACCCTAAACGGCGTTGTTTTGCATTAAAAAAAAAAGACAAGACGACGTTTTGTTTGGTCACTATTCATTATCTTCTCATTTTTTACACAGAAAAGCTAATCAGGTTATCTACTTTGCAGGTGTATTTAATGTATCTAACCTTCACCAAATTTGACAAAACTCACCTGACATCACTATATGCCCCAATATGGTCCTTACTGGCTCATTAAAAACACAACGGACTTGGCACCAACCCAAAAAGACCAACTCAGGTAGCCTTGAACTCTCAAATTTGACAGTTCATGATGCCTACTTTGAGCTAACGGTTGGGATCCTTCCCAGTTGAATCAAGAGCCAAAATGTTTTCCTAGTGAAGATAAAATTACCCTCTCCCCCTCTCTCTCCACCGTCAAGGCCTGAGAGAAGAAGGATGCTACCACCAGCTTGTCCGCCACCAGCTCCACCACAAGTAGCTACCCCAAATGCCAACTAGCCTCCTCAACGCTTGGAACAACCGTCGTTTCTTCCTCTCTCTCACTTCTGTAAAATCCTTCTTCTCTCCCTCATGAATGACTCCGACCACCATTCTTCGTAGTTACGCCACCCGAGCCACCAACTAAGCCTCCTGATCATCGTCGAGACTCCTGCTTTGAGTGAGCCGCTCCTTCATCAACCTCCATTTTTTGCAACCATTTCGGTTGCATGCAGGACGTGAACTACTGTTCACGTCCTGCAAATAATTACCTTTGCTTTAGGTCAGGCCGAACTTGGCCCATCCCAGATGAAATGGCTAGGCTGATTTGGCCCACCCTTAGAAAAAGAAAAAAGATTTTGGCCCAACCCAATCATTCTTGGGCTACGGCCGGCCCAGCCCACATATTTTATAATATTTAATTATAATATTATATATATTTATATATTATAAAAAACAAAAATTTCAAAAAAAATTAAAAATCCTTTCAAAAAATTTGTGATTTTCTTCCATGTTTTTCTATTAATTATTCTTAATATTGAGTTGTATTTTTACACTGTAAGATACAAATCCAATATTAAAATACCCAGTTATCTCCGAAATTGTTTTAAAAAAAAAAACTCAAAATTTTTAAATTAGTTTCCCCTTTTAAAAGAAAGAAATTTTTTTTCATACATACGGCTAAATCTTAAAAATTTTCCAATCATATTTTAATTAAAAAAATTACATCTTTCTCATGTTTTGAAAATCCAAGAAAAATAAATATCATAACTAGTATATGGTTATCCATTAGGGTTTGATCAAAATGTCAAAACCTTTTTCCAATCTTTTTTTAGGATCCAGATGTAGACTTTAATATATGTGGGGTGTAAAATTACACGATAAAGTACATCTTCAGGTATTAAAGATATAAGGTGTAAAAATACGATGCTAAATTTTGACTTTAGAATGGTTAGAATGAAACCCGATAAGGTAGGTCTACCTTGAACCTTAGAAAAGATCAATGAATAAAAACCCGATATAGAAAAACAATCAAACAACAATGCAACTTACCTTAGGTAGGGTGCCCTAGAAGTGATGCATCTTCCCCTTGCACAACCAGTCCCTTACTCAGACTCTCGCAGACTATAGGTTCATAGTGACCATAATACTAGGTGGCGACTCCTGAACCTTAATCATAATTTTATGATTATATCAAAAAGCTCTTCCAAACACACACCCCTACCTCCTCAAGAGGCATGATAAAACCTTGTTGCCGACAATGACGTTGTGGCCCACCCCGCGTCAATAACAATAATAATAGTAGTAGGAATAATAATAATGGTAATTGTACACTCCCGTATAAATATAAGACTGAAAGTAGTTAGATCTCGATGAGTGATGGAGACCGATAAAAGAAAAAAATAGATAGATCATGATAATAACAATACTGTGATGTATAATGGAGGGGATGACCTTCATAAAATAAATTTTAGTTTAGAATTCATAACGACGTCGAAACAGTGATGTGACCATTACTATGATAATATGCATATATAGCCTTTATGATAGTATAATTTTAGTATCAAAAATATTTGTTTGTACTAACTTGGATGGATTTGTTAAAAAGATAATGAAATAAGAGGAAATTAATGAAGGTAACGAAGCCATACGTTGTTCTTAACAGCTTGTAAGGATGAAACTAAGGATTTTATATTAGTGAGAAAGTAAACGAACAAATATACCCAACCTTGACAGTACTATATTTGGATAAGACAAGCGCCTCATCCTTAAATGCAAAGACATTTGAGCAATTGTTAAAAAAATTAGAACATGTAGAAGTGAATGGATGTGGGGATATTCGCACTTTGTTTCCCGCAAAATGGCAGCAAGCTTTGAAAAATCTAAGGAGAGGGAAATTGAAGACTGCCAATCATTGGAAGAGGTATTTGAATTGGGTGTGGCTGATGAAGGAATTAACGAGAAGGAGCTGCCGCTGTTGTCATCTTTAACAAGGTTACATCTTCAATGGTTGAGCTCAAATGTATATGGAAGGGGCCCACCAAACATGTCAGCCTTAAAAGTCTTATTCATCTGAAGTTGTGGCCGTCTCTTCACAAACTGACATTTATCTTCACACCGTCCCTCGCTCATAGTCTTTTTCATCTAGAAACACTACTGATACTCAGTTGCGGTGAATTTAAGCATATTATCGGAGAAGAAGATGATGAAAGGGAAATAATTTCAGAGTCTCTTCGCTTCCCAAAATTAAAAACTATCTTCATATCTGAACGTGGTAACTGGGAACATGTCTTCCCTGTCTGTGTGTCTCCAAGTCTTGTGAACCTGGAACAGATAATGATTAGAGATGCTGGCAATTTAAAGCAAATATTTTACAGTGGAAAAGGAGATGCACTCTCCATAGATGACATCATCAACTTCCCTCAGCTAAGAAAACTGTCTCTTTTTTTCCAGTCTTGTGAATGAGTGTAAAATCTAAGAATCTATGGCCACGAAAGAATTTGATAATTTGTTGGCACTGCTCAAGTACATCCTTTATATTTCTACACTAATTTTTTTCCTTTTCTAATTTAAATTTTCAACTTCAATACATTGTGATAATTTCTTCTTTCTTCCACCAAATTTCTAAAACTAAAGTAATTGATAAATACTATTAACTACTTTAGATATTCATTGAATTTAAAAGTAGTCGTCTCAGTATATCATTCTCTGTCTCTTGATGCAGGGATTAAAAAGTTAGAAAATAATAATTGTTATGAAATGAGACCTATAATTTCAATCATTATGCTTTCCTAATTTGAGTGAAATTGAGGCTCTTCCGCCAATTAATGGAAGTATCTGGACAGGACGATAAAGCTCCACATGAAAATATTAAGTTGTCTGTTTCAGTGCTGCGACTTATGATTTCATATTCCTATGCCCTATTGCCCTATCTATTTATATCTTTTTGCTGACGAGTATTTGGCTGAAATATTGGAGAAAATTGGTTCATCTATTTACCAAAATTATATAATAGTTCCAAAGTGCACATAAATTACTAGGAATTATATGTAACAAATTGATGCTTTTTTTTTTTTTGATGCAGGGGTTAACAAGTTTGTAAACATTACATTTGTACTCCCTGCCTGTGCCATGGAAGGGTCTCGTGCTAAGCCATTTGACTACTTTGGTGGTGTATGAGTGTAAGAGACTGATATATGTATTCATAGACACCATGATTGCTAGTCTAGTTCAACTAGAAGTTCTAGAGATTTCAACTTGTGATGAATTGGAGCAAATCATTGCTAAGGATTATGATGATGAAAAGGATAAGATATTGTCAGAAAGTGATCTCTAATCTTCATGCTTCCCCAATTTGTGTCGAAATGAAATCAAAGAATGCAACAAGTTGAAGAGTCTCTTCCCAGTAGCCATGACTTCAGGTCTCAAAAAGCTCCAAATACTTAAAGTAAGAGATCCTCTCAATTATTAGGAGTATTTGGAAAGGATGATCATGTTTCACCTGTAAATGTTGAGAAGGAGATGATGCTCCCTGATCTGCAGGACCTGTTGCTTATACAATTACCAAGTATTGCCTGCTTCTGTCTTGGATGTCATGATTTCTTATTCCCTCGTCTGGAGACGTTGAAGGTGTATGAATGTCCAAAGCTGACTACAAAATTTACTACTACAACAAATGGTTCAATGAGTGCTCAATCAGAGGTGCTGCTGATTTGACTTGATTTCTTGCCTCTCGTTTAGTTCCAAAAGTGCACAATTATATTACTAGGAATTAAATCAACATATTGGTACCCTTGTTTTCTTTTGATGCAGGGGTTTATGAATTTGAGAGAATTATATATTGGAAACATGGAAAGAGTACAAGATTTATTGCAAGTTGGACGTTTGGTAACTAATAAAAGAGGTGGGCATGGACTTTCACTCGTGAGTTTGGAAACATTACACTTGAGCTTATTGCCTGACATGAGGTGTATTGAATTGAAATCCGTTGATCACGTAGAAGATTGTGCAGCAACTAAAAATCAGGCCAAACCTCAACAAGCGGAGAAGACATAACAATAATCCTAGATCTTTAGTTTCAGTTCTGTTAAATACCTTGATTTACGTTTTCAGATTCTACTTTTGAATTTTATATAGCAAATTAGTAGGAGTAATTTACTCACAATTGCATTATAAATATTTAGACTCTGTCCACAATAAACAATTGAAATAAGAAAACAATTCTACCTTATCTGTCTCTGTTAAATTCTACACGGTATCAGAGCCAACAACTTACGTTCTCTCATAAAGATTCTTCTATGTCCATTACTTACATCTCTTCCTTCTAAACTCCTTTCTCAGATTCCTCTTAGCCACCATGGCCGCCTCTCCCCATTTTTCCCTTACTTCTGACAACACTCTACTTGTCTTCAATCCTTCTTCTAGCATCAATATCACCAAACTTACTCGCACCAATTTTCTAAATTGGAAAGCAACCATGCTTCCCTATCTCAAAGGTTAAAAAGTGTTTGGCTGTGTTGATGGCACTATTAAAATGCCTGCAAAGGAAATTCCTCACAGTGATGGCACCATGCAATCAAACCCAGCCTTTGATATATGGGAAACCCAAGACAATCTTCTTCTCATTTGTATTAATGCCTCTCTTACTGATGATATACTCATGCAAGTAGCACAATGCACTACTTCTCATGCAGTTTGGATATCTCTTCACACCACCTTTGCTACACAATCAAAAGCTAAGGCCATCCAAATCCGTTCGCAGCTTGCTACTGCTCGTAAAACTACTCAGTCTGTTACAGAATATTTCTTGTATGTGAAAAAGCTCTCTGATGAACTTGCTGTGGCAGGTCAGACACTCAAATGTGATGAAATTATCACATACCTACTCACTGGTCTAGGACCTGAGTATGATTCTCTTATCACCACCATTTCAATTAAAGAAAATGTCACCTTAGAAGAGGTGTACTCTATGCTGCTCATTTGTGAGGCACGTGTGCAGCATCATCAGCAAGCTCTCCTGTCTGCCATACCATCAGCTAATGTTGCTACCAAGCAACAATCCTTTTCTGGATCCCGTGTCCGCAACAACAATTTTACCTTCCGAGGCAGGGGGCGTGGCC
>Ga0325411_1006072_pt1 | contig 13295 bp, 4 predicted proteins | sample PopdelMetagenome_13_FD_206181 | JGI IMG/M metagenome (GOLD analysis project Ga0325411, IMG submission 206181) | Populus deltoides microbial communities from Bellville, Georgia, United States - Xylem-PdIQD-R4 | ecosystem: Host-associated > Plants > Phyllosphere > Stem > Wood/Secondary xylem... | reverse complement strand
CCAGTCTAAGGAAAAATCTTATTTATCCGGCCCTATGTATCTTTTGGTGGACGTTGGGAAGAATTTAGAAACCATATGTTTAGGGGATTTAATCAGTTAATGGTGGTTTGCTTTGGAGGCAGATAATTGGTTGTTTTTTGGTGGAATATTTTTGGGGATGTGTTGCTGTGATAGAGGATCGTGCTGCCTTGGATAGATATCAATGTTTGGACTAACGATAGTTCAGGTGGTTCTGGACATGGAGAATAGATTAAGATGATCAGTAGCTAAAGTAGCAACAGCAGCGACGACGACAACAATACGGGTGTGCCGCTGTGTTGATGTTTTCTTTTAAAGAAGGATAAAAGTTTATAGTTTTTTATAGCTTGTATAGGTAATTAACTAGGTATAATTAAAAAACCAATTTTAATTTATTTTGAAGTGTGTGACCGACTTCTACAAAGAAACAAGAGACAGCTTTAATAATCTTGTTCAAACTTCGATGCGTAGTTGAATTTTTAACAGGACATATAAATCTTAATTTTTCATTGATCGATCGATTCTATTTTTAATTGCACAAACATAAAAATAATTGAGATTTATGGATTATAAATTTAATTATATTGGTGTCTTTTCCCAGCAGTAAAACAGCAACTTTTAATAGGAATTTTTGGTTGCAGTTTCAAGCTTCATTTGCCTTTCCGCATGGTTTGTCTTTAGAGTCTTATTCATTTTAGTAACTTGGATTAATAATGTTAGTTTCAAGACCCTTACAGCTTTATATTATTCTGTCTCGTAAACATCACTTGTATTTTAAGATGGTATTATATATATTTTTTTATGTTTTAATTTATATACAATTGTCAAATTTTGCGATTAAACAAATAAAATTCATATGATATCAAGTGCCAAAAGAGCTTTTAAACCTAAGTACACAACATAAAACTTGGAGTTTTGGAGATCGAAGTTAGTTTTGAAGTGCCTTGATCATTTGGTTCAGTATTTAATTTGGAGCCCGTAAGTTGGCAGAGAAAACATCAGTGTTTTATATATAGCCCTGGCCCCTGGGATTGAGGCACGGGCAATTTTAAGGTCAAAATCTACTCTCTCTTTTTTCATCAAATTTTCTAGGCCAATTTTAACCCACAGATATTGCCAAGATCTTAGTTACTTCTCTGATTAATTTCCAGTAGTTAAAACTTTCTTTATCAATACAACTATTTTGGTTTATTAGGAATATTAAATTTAATTTTCTAATTCGCTCCAAGTCATGAGATTATTAGGGCTTCATAAACTTTGTTAAAAAAAAAGATTCAGCCTTCTCAAAGTAAAAATCTCTAGTTTATTGCATGTTGATCAAACCCTTTCCGTTTCACTACTGTACGGCTTATTGGGTTTTGTGATTTTCTTCTGTCCGCAATTTTCACAAACAAGGAGAGCTTTATAGTTATAATATTTTCTTGCTTAAAAAACAGCATAGAAAGAAAGGATTTAACCGAAAAAAGAAAAATAGAGAAAAATGAACCATCTGATTATTAATTTTTTTTGCCAGGAGTGGTAAGCAGAGAGGCTTTCCGAATTTCTCTTCAGTGAAAACTCCTCCTGTATATTTCTGTTATATATTTCTGCAATGATAATTTTGTCCCTGGTCACTTGTAGAAGAAAAAAATTAATCCTAGCTATCAAGTTGATCTCACTTCAATTACTGCATAGTATTTCTAGTGGTGTGGGAATGCCTAGATAAGCAAAGCAAATGTATATCTCGAATTTGTCCCCTTTTATTTTCAAGAAAAAAACAGTTCATCGTTTGCAATTTCAAGGTTAGCCACTAGTTTAGACTGAAGGAACTATATACAAAAAAAAAAACCAGAAACTTCCATGTAAACAATGCATCAGTATCTGGAAATGGATAGCATAAATGGGAAATCATGACATTACCTCATATCTCAGTACACAACATTAATTCATTTGTACCAATGCTCTTGTACAAGTACCAACAAGATCTCACTTTGAATTCTCAAATTCACAAAGTCAGATCCAGGGTACTTGTCTATTTCGGGTACTTTGAAGGCATGCTTAGAGTTATAGAATTGCATTCTTTTGTTGAGGTAGAAGATAGAGAAAGATATAAATCGCTGCCCTCGTCTTCCACATCCCATGATAAACTTCTCTTGACTTCCTTTCCTTTCAATTTTGTGCAAAGTGAGAGAGTTAAATCAAGATCATCAACCTTCCTTTTAGCCTTGTTACACTTTTCCACGTTGAAGCTCCACTTTGTCTCTAAGCTTACTGATTCATTAGCTTCTCCTCTTCTTTTAGAAAGTTGGGCTGCAAAATAGGGTTGTTTTATGGTTGAACTTGTTTGGCCGCGGATTGACTTGCTATTGTACATCGATTTGTGATATTCAGTATCCTGGGATTCTTGCATTAGCTTTTCTCCACTGATCTTCTCAGCCATTGAGCTGTAAAATCCAGCTCCTGTTCTAACGTTTATGCTATCCGGTACAGAAGGATTGGTGATCCAGTTTCCATGTCCACTCCAAGGAACGTTTCCACATCTGTGTGAATTGGAAGCTCATATATAGCTTAAGCCCGAAAGGAACCACAAGTTCGATTTTCAAGAAAAAATTAAGATATATCTATTTGATTAGTACCTGAAGTTAGAATTATGATTGTGATCAATATTTGGAAGCAGAGAGTGTTGCCAAAAGTCGTGAGAGAATTTGTCCGAACTGCCAATTAGATCCCCCATACCGTTTATAACTGTCAATTTATGAAAGGCAATAGTTCTGAGAATTAGGAACCCATAAGTAGACAATTAAGAAACAAACCCTAATATCTAATTTATTCAAAACATACGAAGGAGAAAATCACAAAACTGGTACCTTGACCTTGATCATCAATCTTCTTGCTCCGGTACATCTGCTTCCAAACACCCAAAAAAAAAGAGGATATTAATACGAAATTAAGTGATACGATCAATCATCTAAATTCTGAGAGTTCAGTCAAATTTTTCTCACTTTATAGTAAATAATTATGGGATTAGTGCTATTACCTGTAGATGGCTCTTGACATGAGCAATACTTAGCCCCTTGAAGTTCATTAGTTGCAACACTAGTTTTGGGGTTGCCCCTATAGCAAACAAATAGATCACATATTAAAGTTAAAAAATAATTAAAGTATTTTCTTCGAAACCAAAACACAAGTATTCAGAAAAACATCATCATGATCAAGAAGTGGGAGAGATTCCAAGATCTTACTCTCGTGACCACCAAGTCTCTCGACAGCTTGAACAAAGCAAAGATGAAGATCAGGAGTCCATCTTAGCCTAGGTACCTTCGATCTTGCATATGGCCTTACCCCACTAGAGCTTGCTTTCTCGCACTCCTCCACAATGCTATTGCTCGAGCAACCGCTAGTTTTAGTCTTACTTTCATCATCTCCTTCCTCATTGTTCTTGCCTGAAGGATCAAACTTCAAACCATCACTATTCTGATCACTTCCCGGCTTCATTATTCAATATAGCTAACTTGGAGGACAGCGAGAAGCTTCTATATATATTAGAGAAATTATTATAGACTCCAAAAACCATCACAAACAGTTACCCAGCAGGAACTTCTGGGTTCCGGTAATTCCTCGACTACAACTTTTCTCTTCAATCATCATTAATATTTCAAAATAGAGTTTACATATTCCAACAGAAAGTAATATTTCAGCTGGCATGGCTAAGATATATCCATCTGAAATGTTGATATATGCCGAACCCTAATTAACTCTCAAAAGTCACAGCACATATACATTTTAATTTCTACACCACTGGCCCCCTAATTTTATATGAAACCCGCCCACACACACTTATATATACAATGAGTACTCGTACATGTGACGCTATTTATGTATGGAATGGGCATCATTCATGTAATGCTAACCGTATAGGTTTGGTAAAGGTTAGAACTGAGAAATAAAAAATCCTTATGAGAGGGGGAAAATTGCACGGTGTAAAGCGATCCTAACAGAATGCCTGGGCAAGCAGTGCACACGCGCATGGGGAAGCACGTCTAACCTTTTCGAATCCTGACATCATTGATCGTATGCATGGTAAAAAGTAATAGAATGTAGTCACCGAGGAAATGTTACTTAATTAAGTCCTTCGTGCATTTTTGTTTTGGCTCCCTGCACCGAGAAAGTGCTTGGAAGAGAAAATAACACAGGAGCCCTAAAAGTGTAATTAAAATGCAAATGAAAAGAGTCGGGCATGGGGAAGGCTGACGAGCCCATGATTCTTGGTGTCGGTGTTCACGGATTTGTCTTTGCCTGTATTTATAATATGACCGTATACCGAATAACAACAAGGCTTGTATTTTTGGCTTCTCCGAGGATTCCTCAACCTCTATGTGTCTGAAGTTTTAATATTCTGCTCCTGACATATCATCAGATTCAATGCTGTTTTCTAATCCAAACGAGGTAAGACTCATGATTCTCGATCTCTGGCACAAACATTCATGGCATTCTATAAGGGTTGGGGGTTTATCTAAATGCATTGAGCAGGAAAAAACAATCTTCGGTAAAATGGTTCAGATACTGGTAAAGACCAATTTAAGATGAAACCGAGGAACTAAATTTTAAGTAATAGCCATCCACTGGAGCTAGACGATGCTCGGACAAAGGTTAACTACATGTCAGAATCTAATTAGTTTGTCATCACTAATTGCAATTCACATAGATCTTCCCATGCAAATGAACCTGGAATCCGATTTGTTTGTTCCAGCTGGCATGCAATCAGTATTCATCACTTGCAAGTATACCATGCGATCGATCCAAGGGTACTGACATAAATTATAATTCCATCTCTGCCTCACGCTTCGAGCTTCTGCTTGAGCAACTAACAAAAAAGGAAAATTTTAATTCACATTCGTCTGACTAAATTGATTTCATTGAATTAAGGAACTCAGCCCTAGACTGTCATCAATTGATTAATTCATCAAATGTCCATGGATTTGCTCTCCCAGTACTGTACTAATTGCAAGATTCATGATAACCACTGGACCGGCTAAATGCCTAAATATTAATTAATTAATCCTGTCGCGCATAAACCTGATTACTTCTTCACAGTTTTTTTTTTTTTTTTTACTATGAGATTTGAATTTAACTTTGAGGGTCTCGATTTTAAATTTTTAATCATCGAATCAATATATGCCTTACTGGCAAATATTTATAATCATTTATTTGGTTCTCATGAGCGTTGTACGTATGTTAATTAATTGTTTTTTTCTCGTGATATTCCTTAATAGAATTAGTATACCTGATTAACTAATCAAACGTGGATAGATAGCGACTAGAACTTGATTCTCAGAATTCTTTTATCAAGATTTTGAATTATTATCATGCCAAGATGCGTCTTTCATAAAACCTACCATGTCATCACAAACTTACAATCATGTTAATTATATATATAAACTCTGTGCTTAGCAGAAATACTTCGAAGAACTGGGCCTTTTGTGGTTATCAAAAGGTTGTCTATAGATCACTTAAGTCTTTCATGTGGATATAAAACTGGTGTTGCTTGTGTTTTCTGTTCATTGAGACTTGAGAAGATTAGATCACTGCAGTGCAGAGGTCAACTCCCAACAATTTATCCCATTATTCTATTTGTTGCAGGCCTCCAAGAGCATAAATATTTTATTGCATGAGAGCACATAACCCTACGAACGCGGATCAAACCATTATTTCAGAATGAGCATGTTTGTCTTCTTTCTATCATCATCAGACATCCACCCCTCTATTAATTTTTATGTCCATATATCATATATAGTACTGCAAAATCTTTATTACTGCTATTTGTAATCATGCTGGGAGGATTACGCATCTCCACATCATGCCATGCTCAGCTAGAGGTAATGGAGAGCTTTGGTCAGTGTTTCGCCTGTCGTTGAAAAAAAAGGTTTTTTTAAAAAAATTTAAATTATATATTTTTTATCTTTTCAGATATTTTGATATGTCGATGTTAAAAATAATTTTTAATAAATAAAAAAATTATTTTAATTTATTTTAAAATAAAAAATAATTTAAAAAATATCATAATCAAAATAACCTCTTAATCAAACTCCAGCCGTTCCGAATTATACAAGCAAAGACGATGGAGGGTTGGAAAATTAAGGTTAGTTGATCTAAACTTGTCTCCGGTCTAAGGTCCAACCTGGAAGAGGATCCTGATCATTAAGTTATCGGTCAATAGGTAAACCATGTCTCTACATAAAGTTCTTTTGGGCCGGGCCCTTGCCACTGAGGTTTCAGAGTACGGCAAAGTTCATAGTTGCATGTATCATCAAGTTGAAGCCCTTGGGCAACATTTTGGGCTACTTTGCTGCCATGGGAGCCCTTGGGCAAATGATGAGATCTTTGACTCCGTATGTATGTATGTATGTGTATTCATGTAAGAAATTATAGACAGCATGAATCGCGTTTAAAAAACAAATAAATGTATTTTCTTAGTTCAAGGAAAATTACTACTCAAGTCGGTTTTTTATACAAACTATGAGGAGTTTAGAAATTATTATATTTTAAAGTGATTTTTTTAGAAATATATTAAAATAATATTTTTTTAATTTAATTTTTATATCAATACATCAAAATAATTTGAAAACACAAAAATTAAAAAATTTAAAGCAAAAAATAAAAAATAATAATTTTTTTCAAAAATATTTTAAAACACAAAAATAAAATGCTTCCAAATATATATATATATATATAGGTGATTGAAAATTATCACCCACTGCTATAGCAAATGGTTTCGATCCATGCAAATAAGGAAATGAAATATTTTTTGGTTTTTATTGCATGGGCTTGAATATCGTTCGTGTATTTGAAATTAAAAAGCCTACTTTGTAACATGGGCCACATGCATCATGATGGTGTGATCAATGGACTACGTTTTGGGCTTAAGTATCTCCTCAGTTTTCATGTACAAGGCAAACTCGAGTTTGTTTGTTAAAAAAAAAAATTATTTTTTCGTTTCTATTTTTATTTCCAGTATAGATTGAAAGATTGTTCATTTGTTGAGAATTAAGAGAAATGTTTTGAAAAAATAAAATAAAAGGCACATTAAAATTATAACTATTTTTCATAAGAAATCATGATTATGATTAATTTATAATTATCATCTTAATATTTTATGTTTATGATATCTAATTATAAAATTTTATTTTATTTTATTCAAATTAAAAATTAATTATGAAAATTTTATATTATTAACTAATAAAAAATAAAATCTTTATATTATAATTATATTCAAATTAATTCTATGATACTAGCTAAATATAAAAATATACAAGAAATAATTTTAATATTATACATTGTTAGAAAATGCTTGCATGTATAATAAAAACTCATCTATATTTTATATGATTTTTTTCTTTGCTTAAAAATCAGTGAAAAACTTGTAAATAAAAACTATAAAAAAAACTTAGATATATTTTCTAAACTTAATACAAATCTAAAAAATGAAATAGAAAAACATTACATTTTAACATAAAGTTTTAATTTCTCTTTTTTGTAGCTCCATTCTTAAATAAAATTAAAAAATTACTTTTTTAAAATCGATGTCCATTTAGGGAAAGTTTGGAATGGTTTCAACTTTTTTTAGATGCTTTATAAAAGTAATTTTGACTTGAAAAAAATATTAAATTAGTATTTTTTTAGTATTTTTTGATAATTTTAATGCACTGATGTAAAAATAAAAATATATTTTAATATATTTTTAAAAAATTTATTTTAAAAAGTATAATGCATTGTAGTGTTTGTTTTTGCATTAAAAAAATGTTTTTGAAATTGTTTTTTCTTCACATTATTTTTTTATAATTTTAGAATATTTTAATATTTTGATATTAAAAATAAATGTTAAAAAATAAAAATATTATATTTTAAAATAAAAAATATTTTAAAAAACATTAACTAAACCTGCTTAAAAACTTAGCTTCTGCGGATGGAAAAAAAAAAGAAAGAAAGTTAAGTAGAAAGCACTGTTCATCCCGGTTGTCTCGAATACTACAGTGTCCAAGTCCAAATAAAGAATTAGGCTTCGTTTGATTGACGGGAAATGATTTTCTGAAAATTACTTTCTAAACTTTCATGTGTTTATTTATCATTAAGAACATTGGTCAACAAAAAACACTTTCCAGTTCAAGAAAAATTTGGCTTGGTTTTCAGAAAAGTGTTTTCCTTTTATTTTAAACAGAAAACACTTTTCCAGAACTTGTGGAAAATCTAGCAATATCATATTATTTGCTGATTATATCAAATTTTGTCCTCAAACTTTTAATTACTATATATATTTTGTTTTGAATATTTGTTTTTCAATTTCATCTCTTAGAATTTGATTTTTATATTAACTTTAGTCCTCATTTTTATAATTGTTATTTTTTTTCTTTATCATTTTTTAATTGAAATTTTTTATCTATCAAATTTGGTCATCATTCTTTTAATTATTACTTATTTTATTTGAAATAATTTATGAAATGGTAATTATTATTATTTTAATTTATTCATCTTTCAAATTTTTTATTTGTTAGATTTGATCTCTATTATTTTGATTGTTAATTTGAGATAATTTATGAAATTATATTTTTTTTCAATTTTATTCTTATTCAACCTTTTAATTTGTAAGATTTTTTCCTCATTATTTTAATAAAATTGAAAAAAATAAAATATTAATAAGTTATTTTCCAGCTAATTTTCCATGACATAACCAAATACCATAAAATATTTTTTAATTTATTTTTTATTATACTATCAAATATAAAAAAATTATTTATATTCTTAAAATTTACTTTTCTGGAATTTATTTTCTGAAACTAATTTTCATAAAAAAAAAAAAACATTCCTTAAGCTTGTTAGTTGTCTCGAAATAATTAAATTGAATCTGAAATCCCAAAAAAGTATACAGTGTTCCTAAAAGTCTCAACGACAAGCGTCGAGGACAATAGCGTAAATCAGAAGCGTTCGGTACTACGATGGCAAGATCCTCTCAGTAGTCATCATTTGAACACGTCTCCGCTAATCTTCGGTCTGTCGCTGCCTCCTCACCATCATAAAAAAAAAAATACAAAAAAACATCCAATAGACCGACACCTTTGTCTTTCTGTGGTGTCTAACCACCGCCATTAGATTTTTACTCAATTGTACATCTCCTATGAACCCGACAACCTATTTTATCCTCTTCGATTAATGCTTTCAACATTCTAAGTTTCAAGCTTTTCTTATGCTTTCTCCGACTTGAAATCCAAGTTTTCCGGTTTTGACTGCAGAGAAAGTGAGGAACTTAAAAGTAAGGATCAGATTTTTTTTATTCTTTGCTCAAATAAGACTTTTAGGATAAACTGCTATCTTGTTTTCCGTCTTAACTTAAGTTATAATTAACTTTCTTATTCAGTATTATTAAAGCAAATATGTAAACGAAGACTTGAAAGTTTATTTCTCTTTCGGTTTTTTTTTTATATATATATATATTTGCAGTTTCTTTGCAGCCAAACAGGGAATTGGCCATCTGGGTTTTTTTTAGGGTCCATTTTCTGGTGGATAGAGCTGAAGAAATGGCCTCTGCTTATGCATTTAGTTCACTATCTAAAGTTTCTCCTGTATTTTCTCTTAAAAAAGGGTACTGGAATTCATGTATGAAACCTTGCTGTATGGTTTCTACCATAATTTGCAACTACCAAACGCCTAGAAGGCCCAATTTTGTTGTGGCAAAGACTACTAAAGTTAGAGAATTTAGGCTATTTAAGTCAGTGGAATTGGACCAGTACGTGACGAGTGATGATGAAGAAGAAATGGGTGAAGGGTTTTTTGAGGCAATTGAGGAACTTGAGAGAATGACAAGAGAACCTTCTGATATTCTTGAGGAAATGAATGATAGGTTGTCCGCTAGAGAGTTGCAATTAGTGCTTGTTTATTTCTCTCAAGAGGGGAGAGATTCCTGGTGTGCCCTTGAGGTGTTTGAGTGGTTGAGAAAGGAGAATAGGGTCGACAAGGAAACAATGGAGCTTATGGTTTCGATAATGTGTAGTTGGGTTAAGAAGTTAATTGAAGGGGAACAAGATGTTGGGGATGTGGTCGCTTTACTTGTGGATATGGATTGTGTGGGGTTGAAGCCGAGTTTTAGTATGATTGAGAAGGTGATATCTTTGTATTGGGACATGGGGAAGAAGGAGGGAGCGGTTTCATTTGTGAAGGAGGTTTTGAGACGAGGGATTGCATATTCGGGCGATGATGGAGAGGGACAGAAAGGAGGCCCAACTGGGTATCTTACATGGAAGATGATGGTAAGTTTCTGTCATAATCAATTCTTACCACTTTGTTCAGATTATCTTTATAGAATTGGCTAGCTGCTGTTGTTTGCCTTTCCCATTTGTGCTCATGTTTTGGACTCTACATAAAAGATGTAGATATACGATGGTTTTAAGTGAAAGAAGTGTTGTCCTTATCTTTATCACATTGAATTGCCAGGATATAAACCGTGGAATATACTGACCTCTTTATTGATTGCTTTTCTAGAATACAATGGTGGAATGTACTCAAGCTTGGTTGTAACTTGTTAGTCCAATTTGCTATTTATGAATGTTTGAATTTTCCTTTGTCATGTTATTGATGTTGTGTAGCAACTTTCTATAGCAATGTGAATTTATCTTAATGGCATGGCCGTGTTTGTGAGTAGTTTTTTCTTTGTTGTGGTACTTCAAATCTACTTTTAGATGCTTTATTGTGCAAACAAAAGTTATGCTATAAAGCTGAGAGTTAAATTATCAAGCATCAAATGTGTAGATTTAAATTGTTTATTAATGTCATGTATATTGTACTGCTTTACTCCCAAGAAGGCTGAGCTATATAGAAGTTGAAGTGCTGAACTTGTGGACAGAAGTCTTCTTTTGTTTCTCAACAATGAAGGCCAAGCTAATGAGATTATAATCACCTGCCTGCTTTTATTTATGTCTCCATGTTGCATTTAGTTGTTGTTTAGGCTGATTGTCTGTCATATATGTGGGTAATTAAGCCAGTTATTGATCTTTCTATGTTTATTTTTTCCAGTATGCTATAAAAACCCATAAATTTTTATGTGAATGACAACTTGGAATCTATTTCAGGTTGATGGAAACTACAGGAATGCAGTCAAATTGGTGATTCATCTTAGAGAATCTGGATTAAAGCCTGAGATCTACGCCTACCTCATTGCAATGACAGCTGTTGTCAAAGAGCTAAATGAATTTTCTAAAGCTCTACGCAAGTTGAAAGGTTATTCGAGGTCTGGTATGGTAACTGAACTTGATGCTGAGAATGTAGAGCTTGTTGAGAAATATCAGTCAGATCTTCTAGCTGATGGAGTATGCTTGTCCAGTTGGGTCATTCAGGAGGGAAGTCCTGCACTTTATGGTGTGGTTCATGAGCGACTTCTTGCCATGTATATTTGTGCTGGCCGTGGGCTTGATGCTGAAAGACAGTTATGGGAAATGAAGCTTGTTGGTAAGGAGGCTGATGGAGACCTTTATGACATTGTTTTAGCTATCTGTGCATCTCAAAAGGAGGCCAGCGCCGTAGCACGGTTGCTCACTAGAATAGAGGTTGCAAGCTCTATGCGCAAGAAGAAATCATTGTCATGGTTGTTGAGAGGTTACATTAAAGGTGGACACTATGGTGAGGCTTCAGAAACACTAATTAAGATGCTTGATTTGGGTTTGTCTCCAGATTATTTAGACAGAGTAGCGGTGATGCAGGGTCTGAGAAAAAGGATCCAACAATGGGGAAATGTTGAATCTTATCTTAAGCTTTGCAAGCGCCTCTCTGATGTGAATTTGATTGGACCTTCTCTTGTATATCTGTTTATAAAGAAATATAAGCTTTGGATCATGAAATTGCTTTGAGTGACCCCTCGAGTGGAATGAGTTTGAACCTGGGTTTGTGATTGTGATGAAAGCAAGGTTTATAGAGTCTAGAATTCACAACACCACCATTATTATAAGTACCTTCAAATGAGAAGATTGTGTACATTGATTGGGATGGCTTCACGGAGGTGCAAGAATATGGGTAGAGAGTCTATGATGCCAACGCAGATTTTGTCTCCACTATCTTGTTCTCAAGGTCCTGTAGCTGTTTGTGTATGTGGTAGATGCTGTAAACATAATAAAGAACATTCAACACAATGTAACCAAGCTGCGTATATATCTTACAGGTATATTCTTATAATAGGAGCCCTCTTCATCACACTCTTCATTATTTTGCAAACCGAGATCTCTATCTAGCATTTGCTGCACTTGTTGACAAGTACCAAGTAACACTGGTCAACCTTGATTTGAATTGCAGTAGCCTTACATGCATATTGTATCATGGCAAAAATAGGATTCAGTGAAAGACTACTTGGAATGATGAAGTATGCTTTTACTTCAGTTATGTTTGGTTGCATCTTTATAAATTATCAAATGTGATCTCGGTGATGAGTTATGATCATTGACACCAGCCTTTTCTTACTTCATAGCTGAATACCTAACTGAACATCTGGACTAGTTATTGGCTCGCATATGTAATGCTATGATCTGCAATGTTCAAAATCTGTCACTCGGAGCCAGTATGTTTACAGAAACTGTCATGCTTCCGGTTCTGCCAAACTATTGCTGGACATGGTGGACGAGGAACAGGAACTTCATTCTCCGTGTTTGCTGTTAGATATTCTCTAGGATCAGGGTCTTCTTTGTTAATTCCAGTTAGGCCTTGATATTATCTTACAGAACTTCTGAAAACCTAACCAAGAACCAAAAACTTCGCATTGTTAAAGCTTTGGGACCGCGAACTTAACTATCGGCAGGGAATTTATTTATATCCAGTATAGGTTGGGTTTGGATAAGCTATACAGTGTTGAGAACCCTCTTGTGGGCCATTTGATTTGTGAAATGCACTTGGTAGTGAATCCTTCACAAGATACGGTGGCCGCATCTTTTGCTGCCCCTTTTACATGTTCGAAGGTTGTCAATATGGTGGCAGAACCACCAGGTGGGTGAGTGGCGAAGTTGGGATTAATTTCTATAATGAGAGCGGGAGAGCAGAGCCATATAAGGTTGTAATTTATGTTGGTGTCTTTTTTGGTAAACTTTGTATGATTAATAATTGCTTTTCCCCATTAACGCTCATACCATTGCTTTCGTTCTTTCCTGTCGCTCTTTTGTCAATGCAAATTCTTAGCTCCACTGAAAATGTGTAGCCAACCTATAACCTAAATACCATTATGTTTTGTATGATACAGTTCGCTACAAAATCTTTCAAATTATTTAAAAAAA
>Ga0325411_1006071_pt1 | contig 13296 bp, 4 predicted proteins | sample PopdelMetagenome_13_FD_206181 | JGI IMG/M metagenome (GOLD analysis project Ga0325411, IMG submission 206181) | Populus deltoides microbial communities from Bellville, Georgia, United States - Xylem-PdIQD-R4 | ecosystem: Host-associated > Plants > Phyllosphere > Stem > Wood/Secondary xylem... | reverse complement strand
ATTCAGTTACTTAATCAGCTCGAATACATGTGGATTTGACAGCATGTCAAACCCAATATCTTTGGGCTCCGCTACGTGATGAGCACAAGTATATGCGAGTCTAACGAGCTATTAGGCCCAATGTATTTGGACTCAGTTACGCGTTAAGCCTGAATACATATGGGTTTGGAGAGCTACCAGACCCAACATTATTAGATTTTGTTTGTTTATTCTTATGTTTCTTAACGTAAAATGTTAATATCAAAGATACTCATCTCTCAACACCTCTAGGTGTATAAAAGTCTTATAAGGACCAATTACTTTTCCATCAATATTAATAATGTGTAAGGACTATTCATCTTTCATTAATTATATATAAGTGATATTTATTTCTCATTGATACTATCAGAAAAAAAAAATATTTTCTAGTTCTTTCTATCCATAAAAGGATAATACTCATGAGCTATATATATCCTATGAATTCTTCAAGTGAAAAGTTCGCAATCTCTCTATTATCTATTGCATACATATATTCAAAGCATCTCTCTTTAAAATATCATTGCACACTCTCTCTAAAAATACTTATTTAAATATCTAAGAGCTCCAAATCTACCAAATAAGATATTTTGTAGGTACTAATCACCGATTACATTGACTTACCAAGCATCAACCACCTTGACTAAGAATAATGGATCATATTAATATATTTAAAAGATTAACCGATTACATACGAGTCTGATGAGTTACCAAACTCAACATCCTTGGGTTCAGTTAAGTGCGAAAACTAAATACATATAGGTTTAGTGAGCCACCATATCCACTATTCTTGGGCTTGGTTACCCACTGAGCCCAAGTACATGTGGAACTGGGAGCTGTCAGACCTATCACTTTTCTATCAACATTAATTATATGTAAGAGATATTTATTTTTTTTATATTGTTTGAAGAAAATTACTTTTCATATGCTTATCTCCATAAAAGGATAAGACTTGTAAATTATATATATCTCATGAATCCTTCAAGCAAAAGATTCATAATTTTTATTTTATATTACATACATATTTTTAGAATATCTTTCTAAAACATCATTTAATATATTTTTTTAAAAAATATTTACTTGAGAATTTGAGAGTCCTCGAACCTATATAAAAAGAAGAACCTTTTTATAGAATTAAGGAATCAAATTATATATAAAAACCAAAAGTTTAATCAATTATCGAACATATAAAACTAACTTGAAAGGTATTTAGAGTTTTTGGAACCTGACCATGTATGTTTTTGAAAAGATAGCTACTGCTGATGTTAAAAAAAGGGGGCTGGTTTTAACGGGAGGAGCAGAGGGGAACAATGTGATTGAGCCCTAAATATGCTTAAGCAAATGAAAGAATAGAATATGCCCAGTTGATAAAATAAAAATAAATAAATAAATATTCATCCTTAGATCTCAAAAGTAGGACTTCTTTAGGTGTTGAAAAACTTGTTGAAGACTTAAAGTACGTCAGAAAGTTTAAGATTTGTGATTGATTTATTGATTTGAGTGCCACCCAACATGAACAAATGAAGATTTGTGACTATGGGAGTGGCATCTGGTGCAGTACAGTGCACGCATTATGCTATTCGCCGGTATTGGAATAATTCTGTTTTTGTTGTTGTATTTTAAAAATATTTTTAAAAATTTAATTTTTTTTATTTTTTATTTTAAATTAATATTTTTTTAATGTTTTTAAATTATTTTGATGTAAAAAGTAATAATTTTTTTAAAAATATATTTAATATATTTTTAAATAAAAAATATTTTAAAAAATAATCACAACCAAATACTACAAGTATTGCCTTCGATTGCTGCTTAGGTTAATTTTTATATGAGAGGAAGTGATTTGAACATGCCACTTTCTAAGTAAATTAATTATGAGCTCGATCTAGAAAATGGTAATTACGAAACTTAGTGTTCAAGAATAATTAAGCTATTTAATTTTTATAGTTGTTTGGTATTTCAGAAAATTGAGAGTTTTTATGTATATTTTCATTGCATGTTAACCACAAAGTTTGAATTTAATAATATGTTGCCTGATATTTTTAAAAAATATTTTTTCAATTGAAAATATATTTTAAAAAAATATTTATAAAATCATTAATATGATATTTTAAATGAAAAATATTTTTAAAATCTTTAGAAAACAGAATGAATTACATTACTTAAAACATATTTAAAAACACTCAACTTGTCTCTCCCTGTCTCTTGAAAAATTGTAAAGGAACCGCATCGTTATATATTACTTAATTGAATAATTCTACATTGTATTCTTATATAATATTAAATCATCCAATTTATTCTTCTGACAAATTTTTTATTTAAATTGATAAAATTGTATTTTTATTTTAAAATTGTTATCGAATTGTTCAAAGATATATATAAAAAATTTGATTGATTTTCTCAAATTATTTTTAAAAAAATTCAAAATTTCTTAACCACTAATATTTTTAGAAACAAGAATTTCAATTCTTTTGGAAAAATTAAAACATATCTTTATATAGCTCATGGAAATTTTCAAAATCCAAAGATACAATTACGTAAATATAAACTAGAAAACTTGATGAAAAAAAATATTATAAAAATTAAATATTATATAAAAATATAATAAACACAATTTAAAATACCGGAATATATTAAAGATTTATCCATTTATATAATAACAAGCCAAGTCATTTTCTCAAAAACATATAACAAATCTAAATGGCATATATATGTGTGTGGACAGGCATCTTTTGAGTTAATTTTCATACATTAAAAATAAATTATTTTTTAATTAAATAATAAGTAAATCATTTATGGAAATTGGGTATTAAGGAAGTCATTTATGGAAAGTAGGAAGAGAAATTATCCAAGAACAATGTATAAACAAACTATCATCACCATAAATGAAACGGGCCTAAGCTGATAAGGCCTGAGGGCCCATTATATATATATGGGCTAAACGTTTGGGCCCTAAAATAAACCACTCTCTTTTCCTGTCAACGAAGGACATGCCACCTTCAGGCTTCAACGTGATCACATCAACTGGGCTCTAATGGCTATGAGAGTTTGAGATATGGCAGATGATAATGCTAATTCCTTGCATGCAAAGAGCTTCAAAACTCTTGATTCTACACAAATTTATGAGCTCAATAAGGCTTTACAATTCTTTTGCTTCACAATTGTCTCCCACGTTTCACGCCTTTTCAAATGTAGACTCCCTTGTTTCAGCTCTAATCACTGCTATAAGCACTTGCAGTTCCATCTCTTATTTCAGGGCACTTCACTGTCGAGTAATCAAGTCTGTGAATTATAATCATGGGTTCATTGGCGATCAACTGGTGTCTGGTTATGTTGAATTGGGATGTACAAAAGATGCACTTGAGTTGTTCGATGAATTGCCTGACAAGGACTTGGTCTCCTGGAATTCTTTGATTTCTGGGTTTTCTCGACGGGCGGATTTGGGAATTTGCTTGGGTTTGCTTTTCAGGATGAGATTTGAAATGGATTTGAAACCTAATGACGTTACGGTTATACCTGTAGTTTCAGCTTGTGCTGGTGTTGGAGAACTTGATGTGGGCAAGTGCATTCACGGGATTGCAGTGAAATCGGGCATGCTTTTGGAGGTTAAAGTTGTTAATTCTCTTATTAACTTGTATGGAAAGTGTGGATGTTTGGAGGCGGCTTGTTGCTTGTTCGAAGGAATGTCAGTGCAAAGTTTAGTGTCATGGAATTCAATGGTTGCAGTTCATGTTCACATGGGATTGGCTGAGAAAGGGATTGGTTATTTTATTATGATGAGGAGAGCTGGAATTAACTCTGATCAAGCCACTGTAGTGAGCTTGCTTCTAGCGTGTGAAAATTTAGGTGTGAGGAAACTGGCAGAGGCTGTTCATGGTTATATCTTGAACGGTGGTCTTGATGGGAATTTAGCAATTGCAACTGCATTGTTGGATTTGTATGCTAAATTAGGTACTTTGAGTGATTCATGCAAGGTCTTCGGAGAGATGATTAATCCGGATGCAGTGGCTTGGACTGCCATGCTATCGAGTTATGCTATGCATGGGCGTGGGCGAGAAGCCATAGAACATTTTGAGCTAATGGTTAGAGAAGGTGTGGTGCCTGATCATGTTACGTTCACTCACTTGCTGAGTGCTTGTAGCCATTCAGGACTAGTGGAGGAGGGTAAAAATTACTTTAAGATTATGTATGAAGTTTATGGAGTTGAGCTAAGAGTGGAACATTATTCATGCATGGTTGATCTTTTAGGTCGCTCTGGACATCTGAATGATGCTTATAAGCTAATCAAAAGCATGCCAATGGAGCCAAATTCTGGTGTGTGGGGAGCTCTTATTGGTGCATGCAGGGTTCGTGGTAATATTGAACTTGGGAAGGAAGTTGCCGAGCGATTGTTTTCTTTAGACCCATCAGACTCTAGAAATTATATCACGTTGTCAAATATGTATTCTGCAGCTGGTCAATGGAGGGATGCTTCAAAGGTGAGGGCTTTAATGAAGGAAAGGGTCCTGATCAGGAATCCTGGATGCAGTTATATTGAGCACGGGAACAAAATACACTGCTTTGTAATGGGTGATCAATCTCACCCTGACACAGAACAAATATATAACAAGTTGGAAGAACTTGTTAGAAAGAATCGGGAAGTTGGATTTGCGTCAAAAACAGAATATGTTCTACATGATGTGGATGAGGAAGTGAAAGAAGATTTGATCAATAAGCACAGTGAGAAGTTAGCCATTGCCTTTGGACTTTTGGTGACTAATGCTGGTATGCCATTAATTATTACAAAGAACATTAGGATATGTGGTGATTGCCATGGCTTTGCAAAGCTCATATCATTGATTGAGAAGCGTACAATCATTATTAGAGATACAAAGCGATTTCACCATTTCACAAATGGATTATGCTCTTGTGGAGATTACTGGTAAGCAAATCCTCAACCCGTGATATGGTGGTGCAAACTTCACTGTTTCACAATTGGTATTTATGGCTTGATAAGAGCAGTCTGATTTCATTGATTTTTGTTGTCAGAGTATTTGTTTCATTATAGTTAAACGAATCCAACCCACTTGAATTAATGGTACTTCTTTTTACCAAAAAAAAAAAGGAAAAAAAAAGTTTTGTTACATGGCTAAGCCATGATAGACTTTTTTTTTTCTCTCCTAGTAGAATGGCTTGGCTCGAGTCTTGGAGAATTGAGTTCGAACACCAACAGCATTACTACTACTTCTTCTTCTTCTTTAAGAACGTAATTTTTTTAAGCTTCTCGATCAAGAGATTTTATATCGTTAAATTATTATACGTTGAAATTTTTTTACTATTTTTTAATTAGCGGTAAATCCCCTTCCATGTGCTGAGAAATAAAGGATAGTATTAGGGTTTCAATGTGCCCAAGAGTCCACCTTCCTTGTTATGCATCCTTAGTGACATAAAACTTACAAATATAGTCGTAAATCCCCATACGAGAGAGTTAATCTGGGATAAGATTCGGTTATAAATTGAAAAAAATAATTTTTAAAATTTTTTAATTTTAAAAAAAATTAAAATAATATTTTTTAATAAAAAAATTTTAAAAATTATCATGGAGTTGTATTTTGATAGGATAAATAAAAGGTATTATATATATATATATATATACACACACGCACTTGGAAGAAAACTCATTTTTATGATTTGATGTTTGTTTGATAATATATATTAAAAAAAATTGTCTAAATTATTTTAAATATTTTTCGATAATTTTTACATTTTCATATCATCAATCCTAAAAAATTATCATTAACAAGAAAGGGGCCAAGGAAGCAGTACTGTGAATGAGTTGACTTTTTACTGTTTAAACCACCATTTATCACGGCACCATAAGATTAGTAATAACAATCGTCATAACGGGACAACAAAGATAAATTAATTAGCTTCCTAAAGTTGATGTAAATAGTAACGATCATTTTAGTTTAATTTGATTTTTACATGAAAAAAAAAAAATCAAACCAGCATTATTAATTTTAAAAATTTAAAACTGAAACCGGTTCAAACCAACTAGTTTCGGTTTGGTTTTTGTTGTTAAAAAACCAGTAAAACCGAAAAGCAAATCTCGTTTCTATTATTAAGGAACTTATTCCAATTTACATGACTAAGACATAATTGAAAGGAAAACAGATTTGCCCACAAAATACAAGCAAATCTTGGTTTCTGTTAAACTACAAGCAAATTATAACATAATAAAAAAAACAAAAACCCACAAGATGCAAGGATGAACTTGAAGTGGAGTTAGAATCTTAATCATCAAATAGAAGATAAGATGAAGGGATGAATTTGAAGAGATGAGAGATAGAGAGAAAAGAAAGGGGGCTACGGGAAAAGATGAGAGGCAGAGAGAAAAAAAAAGAAAAAAAGGGGCTGCAAGAAGATAATGAGAGGTAGAGAAAGGGGGGGTGTTGGTTTAGGACCTTTAGAATCATGGAGTAGGAGCTTAACAAGTAACAATCGTGGAGCATGAAGAAAAATCAAAGAGGAGAGATGTATAGAGCAAAGGGAGAGGGGGTGCGGTTGAATGTTACTTTAGGTTTAGGGTTAGAAAAAACATCATATTTATACTTGCTTTTTTTTTTAAGTGCTGACCTGGTTGAACCAGTTCGGTTTGGCTCGGCTCAATCGAATTCAAATTTTGAAAACCGAAACTTTTTTGTGATATTTCAATCCGTTAATTCTGTTTTTTTTCTGTTCAGTTTTTTTAGTTATTTTTTTTTTCCAGTTTTCTTCGTTTATCGATTTTTTTACTCACCCCTAAATGTAAAAGATCATACCCATACAAGGTATCACCCTCATGCAACTTTTAATGTGTTTTGTTTTTTTGTAGTGAATGGTTTTTTTATATGCATTTTTAAAATATAATTATCTTAAAAAATATTAAATTGATTTTTTTTAATATTTTTTAATAATTTTAATGGGTTGATGTTAAAAATAAAAATATTTTAATATATTTCAAACAAACACCACTTTTAAAAAGCATTATATATTATACTATCAAACAAATACTAAGGTATCATTTATGCGGCTAGGCTGTATTTAAAAAAAAATTTAAAAAAATTGCTTTAAATTAATTTTTTATTTGCTTTTTTAATTTTTTATATGTTAATATTAAAAATAAATTTTTAAAAATTAAAAAAAATATTTTGATGTATTTCTAAACAAAAAATATTTTAAAAAACAACTATTATTACAATATCAAATCCTACCTAAATGATGAGAGAGATGATCGCTATAACTGCATGATTGTGCAGACATTGCGGTTGGAAAACGCTTTTGAAATTTTTTTATTTTTTTCTTTACTTCAAATTAATATGTTTTTTATATTTTCAGAACATTTTGATGTGTTGATGTTAAAAATTATTTTTAAAATTTTAAAATTTGATTTTGATGGGAAACCATTACCTTCCGGACAGATTTCTGTAATATAAAAAAAAAAAAAAGAATCATATAATCTTTCGGGTAAGGCTATATTCTAATCAAGAAAGGAAACTTCCCCACAGACAGATTCCTTCAAAAGGAGAGCAGAATCACCGTCCCTTTTCATCTCCGAGGCATGCTCAGATTTATTGTCTTCAGCTAGCTCATGGTTTTCTTGAAACGGTGTCCTTTTAGCTAACCATATCCATGAATGTCAACCATTTACACTTGAGATTTTTCTCCTTTTCCAACCACGAAAGTTTTCTCATTCAACCATTGATCTTGATTCTAAGCTTGACCTCCACAGCTTATCGACCACCCAGGCATCGATCGGGTGCCAATCACAATGAGTTGAAATTTGGAATCCAGATTCCAAGTCATAGTAGGTTCCGCATGATTATTTTTCTAATGGAGAAAAACCACCATCCATCCACCAGCGTTATCCTTCTATTGCAGGTGCCCGTTTTTTCTCTAACATCTATTTAATACATTATCGTTTACCAACGACATCAATGCCTTCAACTTCAACTGCCAACGTTGCGTGATCGAGCAAGCTAATATTTATTTGTTTGAAACTTGTTGTTTTCGGCCATGTCTATCCACCAAGCTAGAGCGAGAATCTCATGGATCCCACCATTGAAGTAACTTCCAATGCTGGCTCGAGGTCCCTTCTCCATCATTTATGGCCAGCACATTACGTAGTGGACCAGAGAAAGAAATCGCAACATTATTTTATATAATCTGTTTATCTCTCATATTTTAATGGATCTTGAGTGGATTATCATGTCCAAACAGGAAAAAAAAAATTACCGTAGCACTTCCAGGGAAAAAATAACTATGGTGGAAAATTTTATGGTGTTAAATCTATAACTAGCATCTTATTAGTTATTTTATAAGACTTACTTTGAAGAAAAAGATAATTTAAAAATAAAAAGGACAATGAAATTTAAAAGTGATAAGAATATTTTTATCTATATATCACTGGTTAATTACAGCTCGAGCATTATAAAATTTTTCATAACCAATTGACAATTAAAGATAAATTGACGGAATAATTAAAAATTATTAGTCGTGTACATAATCCACTTAGGTTTTTCATATCATTTTATACAAGTATTAATAAAATATCACTACATAGCAAAGTTATTTAACTTGACTTGACGTATGATTTAATCTAAAACTCAAATAATGGATTAGGCGGATTGACCAATAACAATCTAAAATAATATCATTTGAATATTTAAAAATATAACATAAAAATATAATTTTAAAAAATAGTTGAATATAGTTTTGACCATATAAGAAGTGAATCTACCAAATCAATTGAGCTTGATAAAATTAATTTTGACTGTTTAATTTAAAATTTGACCTGATCAAATGACAGACTACCGAATTGACTAGCCAGGTCAAATTAAATTTAATAACATCGCTAAATAGGATTCTTTTCTGTACAATTCAAATTTGAACCAACCGAAGATTTTTTGGTAACATTAGAAGCAGCCGGAGTTAGAAATTCCCGTTTCGTTGTCGTTTTTGTTGTTGGGATGATACATTGTTTGAGCCAATCCACACAGTGCTTCAATCATACTAAAAGCCAACGTAGATTTATTCAGCAGCTAGCGGCGTTTCTAGAGGAATCAACGCGTGCAGATGGATGTAAGTTATGGCAGCCGGTCCCTCGTGGGTCCAGATGTGCTTGGCCATGAAAGCATAGAATGGTCTCCTTTGGTACACATGGAGGAGGTTAATATTGATATTCAAAACCAGATTTAACAATATTATCTGATCCAATTGCAAAATCCATGTTGTCCTTATGATATAACAAATATATCATCTGCAGAGAGAGAGAGAGAGAGTTTACTGCATCCTCGGAGTGGTACGATTTTTGGATGCTTAGAGCGTATTTAGCAGTGTGGTTGTGAGTGTTTTTTAAATAATTTTTCGTGTTAAAATGCATGCAAATGATTTTTTTATTTTTTAAAAATTATTTTTGACATCAGCACATCAAAATGATCCAAAACATACAAACCATATTAAATTTTAATAAAAAAAAATCAAAATTTTAAGAATACCACTGTAGCCATGTTTCCAAAACGTGCTCTTAATCTAATTGGTATATGAGTTTACTTTTATACTGCCATTCAAGGTTAGTGTTTTTGAAGATATTATAAAAAAATAATTCATTTACGATGTATTGGTTTAAATATAAACAACCTGTTTAAAACTTGATGATAAAAAAAATTTAATTTAGATGCTGTTAGTTTAAATGTCCAAGTCATGCCGTCCGGATAAAAAAAATTAAACATTAAAAAATATATAGAATTCATATATTTCTTGGCATAATTATTAAATCCAAAAATATTTTCTGTTCAATTTTTTTAAGAAATTAAAATAATATCATTGTGATTTTTTTTAAAATAATAAATTAATATATGATCGGGTTTTGATTATGTGATCGAATCAACTAATATTTATATATATATATATATATATATATTTTTTAATTTAATCTCCATGTTAATACGCTACTACGAGTTTTATAATTAGGATATCCACTAAAAATAATCTTGAATTTTGACATACAAAATCTTATGCAAAAAATTCAAACTATGGCAAGAGGGGAAAGGAATAGCAACATACCATAAAAGGGCCAAAGTGGCTAGACCTATTCTTGTCCACTTCCTCTCCTCCTCTTACAATCTTCAACTCAATACAATGTGCTGTTAAAAAAACAAAGAAATCCATCTAAATCCTTGCCCCCTTCACACATAGTTAGTTGGTTTGTCACACTAATAAAGTTGAGATCCGTCAAGTTTATGCTTGACACATCTGTTAATCATGGTCCTAACACCCTCTTAACCACACAAAACATGTCTTGGTTAACCGGACCCCATGACCCATCCAAAACGCAGATGTGCCCGAAAGGGTTCCATACGTGACAGTCATACTTGACCGAGCCAAGTCAGGCTCGGTTCAATCCCAATCCAAATATGGGAAGATGCTATAGAATATTCCCACTTTCTGTGAATCTTCCCATAATGCCAGCAATTACGGATCAGTCCCCACCTTGAATTTTTTACCCTATATAAACTTTCCTTTCCCTTTCTCTTTATCCCTACGCCTTCCCTCTCGAACCAAGAAAGAAACTTCCTCATGGCTTCGCCTTTAACTCTCACGCATTCTGAGCAAGAAAATCTCCTAGAAAAACTTGGTGCTTTCAAGATTCAAGGCCGTGATAAACATGGCCGTAAGGTTCTTCTCATCATTGGCAAACTCTTCCCTGGTAAGCAGTTCTTGTTTACTTAATAAAGACGTGTTCTTTATTTTTGCTGTTTTGATTGTTCAAGACCAAGTAGTTTTTTTCTCTTGTGGTTTTAGCTCGAGCGGTGAGCAGTGAGGTGTTGAAGAAATACCTGGAGGAGAAAATATATCCAAAATTAGAAGAGAAGGCATTTTCTGTGGTGTATGTACACACAGATGTTCAAAGGAGTGAGAATTTCCCTGGGATTTCAACCCTTCGATCTATTTATGATGATATTCCAATGAACGTCAAGAGTCATCTTGAATCTGTTTACTTTTTGCATCCGGGACTCCAAGCCAGACTCTTCCTTGCCACCTTTGGTCGTTTTCTCTTCAGTGGAGGGTAAGTTTCCTGCCCTTTTGGGGTCCCATTCGAGCCCTCTCGACCAACCTCCACTCAGTGATTAAATCTGGGATGTAATTAATTAGTGGTTGGTAGGTGTTAATTGTTGGGTTACTTTTTGTTGTCTCAACTCTTAACAGGTTATACTCGAAGCTGAAATACGTGACGAGGATGGAGTTTTTGTGGGACCATGTGAGGAGGAATGAGATTGGGATACCGGAATTCGCTTATGATCACGACGAAGAGCTGGAGTACCGTCCGATGATGGATTATGGATTGGAGAGTGATCACCCTAGAGTCTACGGTGGGCCATCAATGGATAATAATCCACTTTCATTGTATTCAATGCGATGCATAGCGTAGTATAGGATGTGTTTGGCCTTTCTTTCTCTGTATAAAAAATAGGGGTGGAATGTCGTTTTCGTTCTGGCTTTTAGGAGGTTTCTGTAGTCTGTACACTTTGTAGATAGGGTGCTGTGTTCTTGGCAAGATGAGCTAATGAAGTTGACTCTATGGAAAAGGATAAGGTGGGGAGTTAGTTTAGGCCCCGGTAGATGCTTAGCCCATAGAGTGTCTTTGGGCTGAATTCAGAAAATCTGTGATTAAAAAAGTAATTCGAATTCGGCTCGAGTTTGTAGTAATATTACCTCAATTTAATGATACGGTTGATACAGTCGAGAGCTGTATATTTAATGATATGATTGATGTTGTCAGATTCGGCTGGATTAATATCATCGAGTGAAAAAAATGATATTTTAATAAAAACAACTTCCTTGGGAAGACGTTATAATAAATAAATTGACTCGAAGATTTAATGATCCGATTGTTTTTTCCTCGGATGGGGTCCTTCTGGGGTCACTTCTTGGATCGATGTAATGATTATAGTTTTGACAGGAAAGTTGAAGAAGAAGTCCATTCTGCTTTTAACCACCGCATGACCAATCAGTGCAATACAAAATTACAAATTACATATATCGATAAATTTGCCTTCTTTTTTTAGTCAAATTCAACGAATATGGGCTTCACCGAGGGGTTTTTTTACAATAAATATTGTCACTTTACCAGTTGCTTTCCAGTCATTATAAATGTTCAATTCAAAAGGTCCCTTGTTTGAATTTTGGGACCAACATTATTGACATGTTATTCAGATTGCTTTGACAATACCTAGAAGCTGAATGGAAGATACTGGATCAGTGGTATGCGTTCTGTTGCGTATCAAAAAAATAATCTGAAAGTAAAAATCATGTCAATAAAATTTAAATCGTGGCGACTCATCTAATATTAATCTATCTGGTAGGTAGGTAGTTGGTAAAAATATAGTTTAATTTAAAAAAAATTAAAATGATATTTTTATATATATAAATATTAAAAATATAATATATTAGATCGACTCGGATTAATTTAGGTTAACATGTTGAATTTATATCTCGAATCATGAGACCATGACAATCTTAGGGAACATAAAAAGAAAAATTATAGTGTTTAATTCTCAATCAATCAAATATTAAAATATAAAATTAAAAACAAGATTCAATAAAAAATAACAAAAAAATAACTCGAGTTAATCTGGATTATGAGACCGTGATAACCTCATTAAAAGAAAATCCAAACAAGTTATAAAGTTCAATTCTTGATTAACTCGGTGTTGAATGATGCAATTGAAAAAAAATCAATTAAAAAAATCTTGAGTTAATCGAACTACCCTATGACCCAAATAATGGGATCGTAATAACCTTGTAGAAAGTAAATCAGGAATCAAATATGAATCATGATTCCTAATCAATCAAAAATTGAAAGATAAAATTGAAAAAAAATTAATTTTAAAAAAAACTTGAGTCAACCTATGTTAAACTTTCAAACCCGTGAGACCGAGATAATTCTATAAGAAAAATAAAACATATTATAAAACTCAATTTTAATCAATCCAATATTAAATAAGAAAACTAAAAAAAATATTCAATTAAAAAATAAAAATAAAAAACTTGAGTCAACTAAATTATTTTGTAAAACTTGTGACCATGATTATAAAAATAAATTGATTTCATAAAAAGTAAATTGAAACAAGTTATAAAACTCCATTCACAATAAATTTAATATATTTAATATTGAAAAATAAAATAAAATAAAATAAATAATAATAATTGTTCAAATGAACAATGATTTGCGAAGAGGGTAAAAGTGAATTCCCCTCCTTTTTT
>Ga0325411_1006070_pt1 | contig 13297 bp, 12 predicted proteins | sample PopdelMetagenome_13_FD_206181 | JGI IMG/M metagenome (GOLD analysis project Ga0325411, IMG submission 206181) | Populus deltoides microbial communities from Bellville, Georgia, United States - Xylem-PdIQD-R4 | ecosystem: Host-associated > Plants > Phyllosphere > Stem > Wood/Secondary xylem... | reverse complement strand
TGTTAAATTACACAGTAAAGAGCTATTTCTTGGGCTTGGATTTCATTTTAAAATAAATATTAAATCATAGAGTTAATGTTTTCATATAATCCATGTACTCTCTGTTTTGTATTTAAAAGGTCCTTTTTTTTTTTTGTCTTAATATAGTAAAAAATAAAATAACTAAAACTGTAGGCATTTTCATTACACACAATTCACTATTCACTACAATATTATAATTATGTTTTTTCCCTTCTTAAAAAAACTCAATGACTTTGCTGTTTGAGGTATTTTAGTTTTTTTACACAGATCATTAGTCATTAAAAAATTAACAAGGAAATATGAGTATCTTTTCCATTTGTTATAGCATAGAATCTATGTTTTTTTTTCTAACATATAGTAAAATGACATGTTTAGCCTTGGAATCAAAGTAACTAAACAATGCATGCAATTGTCTTTTGGTCTTTTCATATTGGTGCTTTTTTTTTTTTTGTTATTGCCAGTTTCACGGAGGAAGATTTGATCTTTTTATACAAATTAATTATTAATTAAATGGAGAAAATTGTTGGCATGTGTCAGTCACCACCATCATAGGGAGGCGTCCATGTATTTTGGGCGACTCGTATGGCGACTCTCAATGACAGAAAATGCTCTTTTGTTGTGTCATTGAAAGTGTCATCGTGTTCTTTTTCTATTGATATGACGTGTGTTGAAGGCGGTGAGATGATTTGCTACTAGTGGACTTTTCTTTTCTTTTCTTTTTCTTTCTCTCTCTCATCCCTTAAGAATTATAAGTTTGTCCTTTTTGTTTTTAATATTTTAACCTCAATACTTATTCTTTTGATTTCTGATTATTGTTCTTGGTCTTTTGTAAAAGTTTTATTTATTTTCAATTTCATCATTCAATCCTAATTTTTCATATATTATTTTCCCAATTTCTTTTGATTTTTTTTTTAATTTTCTTCATTGGCCCTTTTATAAAAGTTTTATTGGTTTTCAATTATATCATTCAATCCAAATTTATAGTATATTATTTTTCCAATTTGGTTCTCATTCTTTTATTTTTTTTTGTTCTTTTGTTGAAGTAATTTTCTTTTCAATTTCAACTCTCCAATCAAAACTTTGTAGTTGCCCTCGAATTTATTTTTTCATTCACATTCTTTTAATTGCTATTTTTTAAAATTTTTATATCATTTCGTATAATTGATTTTTTTTCCTAAATACTTCCTTTAGTGTTTGATTTGTTAGAAATTAAGCTTTATGGTTTTTTTTGATGTATAGTGTTTTCGGTCTAATGAACGAGGTCACATGTTTAAAAAGTTAATGGGGGTTGATAAGGAAAAATATACATTTTATGAGGAGATTGCAACTTCTTATGTTGCTATAGATGTGCTTTCTAGGATTATTGCTTTATGGAATCTTGATTCTGATTTAGTTTCTTTTAAAAGGAAATTATAATTTGGTAAGGTTGTGGAGTCTTAGTGCACTTGGGAGGCTGATAAGTGGCATAGGAAAGACAAATCGATGGTTGGCAGTGATCATCTGCAGCTTCAAAAGCATTTGCTTTCATCGGATATTAGCTCAACTGTATAAGGGTATTCTGGCATTACGGTTAACACCATGAAGGTTTGATCTTTGTTTTGCTGGAAATTTCTTACAAAAAAGATTATATAACCACCACATTCCATCTGCTAGGGTCTTGTGGTTAACTGAGATATTATTAATTTCCCTTACTAGGCCTAGAAAGCTATTTCACCTTTCAATATCAAGGACAACCAGGTTTATTTCAGGCTTGTGTATTGAACTACTAAATCTGGATTCGATTAAGTATATGTTATGCATGGGATACTTAAGGAACCAATCTGGATTCAGTGCAACAATGGTGAAGGTTGAACATAATCGTGAGAGAGACAATAAGGTTTAGTGTTTAGCCATGGAGGTTATGGGTGGTAGTTAGCAGGAAAGGTGATTTCTTGGTCTTCTTGAATTCCAGGAGTGTCATTCATTTCTCATTTCTTTTCCTGCCTTCTCCTATGCAGTTTGTTACACTTATATAACTGAATAACAATTCTAGAACAATTCCCTTAGCACCTATAGGAATGTGGAAGATTTCTTTCTAAATAAAACGGTGTGTCTTAAGAAAATAACAAAACAGTGCATCTTAAAAAAATAATGAAATGGTGCGTAAGCTTATTATAACAATAACTTAATTTGAATTTGAAAGGTAACCTTCTTCTTCTCCCTTTTCAGCCGGTAACACCATCACAATATTTTAGATCACATAACTTACTTTAGCTAGCTTGATTGGTCATTTGTGTTGTTTCTATGTATTCTTCCATCTGTTATCGGCCGAACTATTGAAACTCACAACCTTTTCAATGGAGGACCAATGGCTAGATTCAGACCCCAGGATCTTAAGTTATATTTTCAACCCTTTTATAGAAAAACACACAACCCACAACATGCCCTTGTTATCATGCCAAGTTATAACATTGATTTTCAATTATTATTTGGTATGCGATGCGCGTTGGTCTTCAAAATTATTTCAAGTGTTTTGTTTATGTGCCTGGAGGATGCCCATCACCTCTGCAGGTTTTTGCACACTTGCATGGGCTAGGATTTGTTTTGGAACTTTGCCCTTTTTTTTTTTTTTATACATTTTGCTCTCATTTGGGCATCTTTGCTGTTATTTCCCCCCCTTTTGTACTGCATTGTCTCCCTTTTCTTCTATCATCTTGACTTTTTGTGCCATTTTCTTATTTTTTTTCCATTTTAATGATGATGTGTTTTGTTATTTGCTTAGATTGGGTCACTTTGCTTTTGCGCCAAGTCCTTTTTGTTTTTTTTTCATTAAGCTAACTGGGCTACTGTGATTTAGAATCTATTAAAGAGTTGTCAGGATCTAATTCTTGATGCTTTGTTGTCTTCTCATGTTTACTATTGTATTTTTTGGATTTTATTTTTCTATTGTTTTTCTTTTCTTGATTTTTTGTGGGGTCAACAATTAGTAAGAACATCTGGCATGATAATTGAGAATTATATAATTGTTATTTTTAAGAGTATATTCAACATGGATGATTGATATATAGTTTTCTTGATGTGTAATTGTTATATAAACACAAAATTATATCATTTTAAAATAAGACTCATAATGTGTTTTTTTAGGTGAGTGTGATATTCTCCATTTTAATAGACATAATAGCAATTGTGTTGTAAGCCATAATCCTTAAATTTAATCAATATATGATAGACCCAACATTTTTTTTTGGCAGAATACATTAGGGTAATGCCCGTAATAATTAGAGTGTTATGAGAGATTAATTATAACCTTATTGATTAACAACAATTTATATTTTTATTAAGCTCTTATTTAATCCTTTTGGAGACAAATAAAAATGACGGTAATGCACAATGAGGGTTTTAGAACCTTTAATAATATTCAAAGACATTTTGAACTTGAAGTAGAGTACATAAAGATGAGCCACACTATTGTTTTTGTAGCCCAAGCTAGATAACATAAGGCATTTAGGCCTATATAAAAAGGACAACAAAAGAGTTGGTAGATAATTGATGATACTGCAAATTTTGCGCAAAGAGTTGGTAGACAAACCACGTGTTATCAATTTTAGCTTTGCTATATTTAGGGTTTTATTTTTATTTAGAAGGCACTAAATTAGATATTTATTTAGGTGATGAGTTTTATAGATTTAATTAGTTAGCTGATTTTTCTTGTATTAGAATAATAATATTTCTTTAATTAATTTTTTCATCTTTTCTAATATCATGTCTAATTTAATTAAATGGTATCCAAGATTGGGATATATAGGACAAGAAATGTTAACTATACTAACTAAATAAGAAATTTAAAGTTCACTTGCTAAAGTAAGCCTATCTATGTGTGATCCATGTTTAATAGAAAATAGTAATAAAAAGCCTTCTAGTAAGGCTAAGAGGACAAATTACACATTAGAGTTAGTCCGTTTAGATATTGGTGGACCTAAAAATGTGAGGCCATACTAGAGCTTCTTTTTTCCTAACTTTCATAAATAATTACTCATAGTATGATGTTATGTATTTGTTATCTCATCAATTAAGGGCCTTTATGTTATTTCAAATGCTTTGTAACAGATTCTGAGAATCAAAAATAAAAAAGGGAGAAATTTAAAAGTTCTTTACACTAATAAAGGCCAAAATTATTTATTAGAACAATTCAAAGAACTATGTAAGGAAAAAGAAGTACGTAAACAATTGATAATTCCTTGCACTATATAACAAAATGATGTTGTATAAAAAAGGAATCACACACTTTTAGATATGGTTAGGTCAATGATGATGCAAACTAACTTATGAATTAATTTCTTGAAGGGATGCACTACTAACTACTACCTACTACCTATATACTTATCTTATACCCTTAAAATCTATTCCTTCTACTCCTTTTGAACTTTAGAATGGTCAAAAGCCTAATTTGGAAGGTTTGCACCCATATAAATCAATATGATATATTCATAACTCTTTCCATAAATATGTAAAATTAGGTCATAGAATTGTAAACAAATCTTTATTAGATACTCTAAATACTCTAAGATCTATGTTATGTATGGAGAATATCCTAATGGAGGAATAACTAATATAAAACCTTGTAATGTGAATTTCCTAGAAAGGATTCTTCAAGTATTGGTGAAGTTAAAAAAAAAATCTTTAATATGATGGGTGATAAGAATTTTTATGAAGTTTCTTCGTGATCTTATACTAAAAAAAGGTTTCTGAACCTCATAAATAGTTGGTATAGATAGTGGGAATGATTCTTTTCTTATAGGAGTGTATCATTAGAGGTAGATCTTCAAAGTCTTAATGTACGTACAAGTACATATGAGATGATGCAACCATATTATTCGATAGTTTCACCCATATTTAACTAGTGTTTTGCCTATGTTTTATATATAAAATGCCTTGATATTCTTTATTTTATATTTTGAAGGCACTTTTGGATGAAAGATGCAAAAAGAAGTAAATTGGAGGTAATTGGCAGATTTGACCTTCAGTCGATGTTTTGTGCAGAGCGTGAGCTCTAGAGGTCGAAATGAAGTGATTCCAGTGGAATTAAAAAGCTAACATCCATACCTTTCTAGAAATCTAAATCAAGAAAATAAAATAAGGAAGATCATGGAAATCGCAGCTTTCAAAGTCAAATCTCGCAATCTGCCAGTGTTGACCTTCATCCATTCCGACTTGAATATTTGAAGCTACAGAAGTCCAATTTATGCAAACTCAGTTTTTTTGGATTTCTGACTAACATTCCTATAAACGCTCAAAATTTCAGCAAAAAAAAATGTCATATGATGGAGATATGATTTTCCAAAAATGACAGCTGAATTCTGCCAGCAAACAGGTTTCGTGAAGGAACATGTCCAAATTACGTTTCGAAGCATTTGAACCGGCGTCCAAGTTTTTATTTCAACAATTTAGCTCCTCTAAGTCAAAGCTTGAAGATTTAATGCAAGGTTATTTCTCATTTTTAGGAAAATTAAACTGTCAACTTAAGGGAGGACTATTTTGTAAAATAGGGACTAGGGTTTCTTAGCATATAAAAAGAAAGAGAGAAGGGAGGGAGAGCAGAAGGAGGCAGCAGCCAGCAGAGAATAAACACAAATTCTCTCCTCTACAAACCCTAAAATCATGCTTTCTTCAATCTTTAGAAGTATTTATTCTATAGTTATGTAAGGCTAAGCTATTTTCTTGGTTGTAAGGACGCAAAGACCTTCGGATTTCAAGAACCGTGAGATTTATTCTTCCTTTTATTTTCAGTTTATGTTATGAATGAGTATGATTGTTTTCCTATGCATATTTCCTATGATTGTTGTTGATGATTGCTAGAGCGGACTCTAAGTTATTGTTGTGAACAATCTATTGCTAAGTTTAATATCAAAACCGGAGTTGTGATATATAAACTTGTGAAGCAACTAAGCTTGATAATTGTGGCGAAACTACGTTATTGAACTTAGGGAGAACATTTGAACAAAGTGACACAACCTGCGGACATCTTGTATGTTAATCTTGATGAAATTATCTAGTTCTTAAAGCTGCCATTAAATTGAATCATTAGTGCAGACACTTTGATTATTTGCTGGTTAGGATTAGTTATACGGCGGATCTGTTAATTAATCAGCATTAAGAAAAGATAAAATTTCAGAACATAAACTGTAATTTTCGTTTCAAGGATCAGTTCTAATTTCCGTTAGTGGATGTGTGCTTGCGACCAAGGTTTGTTTTCTTGATTAATTTCGGTTTCAATTGATTTTGTTTGCTAGTTTAATTTCTTCCATAGTTTAGATCATCACAAATCAAAACTCCCAAATTGCATAACACATAACATAAAAATCTGAACTAAATCTTCCTCGTGGGATCGACCCCTTGCTTGCTCTATACTATCTTATGTGTTTTAAGCTAGGGTAATTAATTTGTGTGACCGCGACATCGCAATAAATTTTGACGCCGTTGTCGGGGAGGTAATTTTAGTTGATTTTTGTGCTTGTACTGTTATTTTTATTTTTTATGATTAAAAAAAAGATAGAATTTTTGCTTGTGGCGGTATTGTTCACTTACGGCAGCGGTACTGTTCAAAACAGATTTTTTTGGTGGAATTAGGTATCGGCCTTTTGTTTCCTGAAGGGAAACGACGTTTTGAATAGGACTCTTGGTAAACCACTAGCCTCACCCTATCGAGGCCAAATTCCACTGTTTTCTAGGGTTTTTAGGCAGTTTTAGTTTTCTGGCATAGGATTTTCATACAATTTGCATTGTTTTTGATCTCTTATGTGGTTGGTTTCTTTTGAGTTTTCTTGATGATTTATGCTAGTAACATGTTCTACTAATCAAAGTCAAGTGCAGTTGGATCTCGAAATAGAAAAAACTTTACGCAGGTTACAAAAGAAAGCTCGCCTCAACATCATGGATATTGCACGACAACAAACACTCAAGGGGCTTGCTGCTCCTAACGTGGAAAATCAGCCACTGTGCATAAACATCGACAATAATGTAAACTTTGAGCTCAAATCTGGTTTTATACATTTGCTACCAATATTTAATGGTCTTGTAGGAGAAGATCCTCATACTCATCTCAAGGAGTTCCATATGGTTTGTGTTGGCATGAAACTAAACGGAGTTGATGAAGAACAAGTTAAATTGAAAGCTTTCCCTTTCTCTTTAAAAGGGGCAGCAAATGCATGGTTTTTCTCTATTTTCCCAGGTTTCATTGGAACTTGGAAAGCCATTAAGAAGATTTTCTTTGAAAAGTATTTTCCAGCATCTCGAGTTGCCAACATAAGGAAAAAAATATATGGGATTCAGCAATCTCATGGAGAGACTCTCTCCGAGTATTGGGAAAGATTTGAGCAACTATGCATTCAATGCCCTCATCATCAAATACCCGATCAACTGCTTATTCAATATTTCTTTGAAGGATTGATGCCTACTGACCGTAGTATCATTGATGCTGCAAGTGGAGGTGCATTGGTGGATAAGACATCGAGGCTGCATGCCAATTGATCTCAAACATGGCAGCCAACTTAAAACAGTTTGGCACTCGTGGAGACTTCTCCAACAAACGAGTAAATGAGGTAAGTATTTCGATCCTTGAAAATACAGTTAATGATCTTACTTCTCTTGTTCGTTCTTTGGCTTGTGGAAATGTGCAGCAGGTGAAAGTTTGTAGCATATGCTCCTTACAAGGACATGCTTCGGATATGTGCCCAACAATGCAAGAAGATTACATTGAACAAGCTCATGTAATTGATGGAGCATTCAACGGACAACCCCAGCGTAAATATAATCCCTTTTCCAACATGTACAATAACTGACGCTATGGGAACCCACCTCAACAAGGCAATCAAGGCCGACAGTTCTATCCCCATGGATTTCAGCCCCAACAGAATTATCAAGCAATACAACCCCCTCCATTCACAAACTCCAATGTTATGGGGTCGTCATCAAGTGATGATCTTCGTGAGATGATGAAAACTTTGGCTTCTAACACTATGACCTTGCAACAAAATGTCATGTCTTTTCAACAGGAAACAAGGTCAAGTATTCATAACTTGGAGAAACAAATGGGGCAAGTAGCTTCAAGTGTGGGGAAATTGGAAGCACAAATGAATGGAAAATTGCAGTCCCAAGCATTGAATCCAATAAAAATGTTAGTGTGATCATGTTGCGAAGTGGGAAAGAACTTGAAGAGAAAAGGTCGAAACAAATTGAGATGGAGGAAGAAGAAGAGATAGAAATCGAATTAAGTACAAAGAAGGAACATCCTCCTCCTCTACAAATTGAAACATCGACCAACACTCCAAAGGTAACTCCTCACTTAATGAATTCCAGTTTTAAAACAATTCCACCCTTTCCTATGAGTTATTCTAGGTCAAAGAAAGAAGACAAAGAAAAAGAGATCTTAGAGGTTTTCAAGAAAGTGGAACTGAACATTCCTTTGCTTGATGCTATCAAGCAAATTTCCAAGTATGCAAAATTCTTGAAGGAGTTGTGTACTACCAAGAGAGCTTTCAAACTGAAAGGTCATGAAACGGTAAGTATGGGTGAAGTTGTATCTGCCATTGTTCAAAAGAATCTGCCTTTGAAAAAAAAGACCTATGTGCGTTTACTATCCCATGTGTTATTGGTAATGCTAGTTTTAAAAGAGCTTTATATGATTTAGGTGCATCCATTAGTGTTATGCCTAAACATGTTTATGATTCTCTTAGTCTAGAGCCTTTGAATAAAACTAGTAATGTAATACAACTTGCGGATCGTAGTTTTGTTTACCCATTTGGTGTGATAGAAGATGTCCTAGTCAAGATTGATAGTTTGGTTATTTTCATGTGACTTTTATATTCTTGATATGGAACATGATTCTTGTGGTTCATCAACCAGCACTCCTATATTGTTTGGGAGACCATTCTTGAAAATTGCCAACACAAAGATTGATTGTGGTAAGGATACCTTGTCTATGGAGGTAGGAGATGAAAAAATTGAAATCAATTTTCATGATGCAATGACATATCCTTATAACAATGTTTATTCTATCACATGTTATGACCAAGTTGATAAGTGTGTGCAGCAAATTTGTGATTTTGATTATGAGGATGAATTAAGCGTAGCTTTGAGCTATGGCTATGATTTTACCAAGATAGAAGAGATGGAGAGGCATATATGTATTCCCTAAAATGTGCATGAATCAGCATTTGCTTTGCAAGCTTTGCAAACTATTCCCCATAATATAGGAGTCATTCACCCCATCATGGACAGTGAATGGGTGACGCCTATCCTTTTGGTGACCAAAAAGATTGAAATTACGTTGGAAGAAATACAAAATGATGCTTACGAGAATGCAAGGATTTACAAAGAAAAGACTAAGAGTCTTCATGACCGAATGCTTACAAGAAAGGAGTTTCATGTTGGAGATAATCCTTTTTTATCATTCACGTTTGAAACTTTTTCCTAGAAAGTTACGCTCTCGTTGGATTGGACCCTTTGTTGTTTCTAATGTTTTTTCTTATGGTGCAGTTGAAATTACAAGTTTAGAAACCAACAAAGTACTCAAGGTCAATGGGCATCGTTTGAAACCTTTCTATGAAGGTTGAACGACAGAACTCACCGCTTCAGCGGAGTTAGGTGAACCAATCTATGAAGAATGAGCATGCAACATGTCGAGCCAATGAAATAAAACAAAAGCGCTTACTGGGAGGCAACTCAACATACAAAGAAAAAAAAACAGGTTTGCTTTCTTTTTTCCTTATCTTTTATTTTTCGCATTTTACTTTATTTTTGTCATTCTCCAATATTCCTTTTCTTTTATTTCAATATTAAGGACAATGTTGTGTTTTAAGTGTGGGGGTATTAAGAGAATGTTGGTTTTCTAATTTTGGTTTTCTTTGTTATTTTTCAAAAATAAATAAATTATGTTTGATCTTTTGAACTCCCATTGGTTTTTGAGAATATGAGTATTATGTATGAAAATTAGTTGAGATAGATGAAGATATAAATCAAATGAAGGAGTGTGCATGCAATTTTTAAGGTTTAATTGGTTTAGGGATTGACTTTGAGAATATGTCATGTTGACTTTATAATGTTATACCAATGCAAGCTTTTGATCCTTCAACATTATATTCTTTGATTGTGCCTTCTTTCAATAATATGTATCTCTAGAACTTGCTTCATATCTTGTTGAGATTACATTCACATTACATATATACATGAAGATGATAAAGGCATTATGAATTTTAACCACTTGAGCCAAAAAGCCAACCTAAAGCATATTATTTTAAGCCACTTGAGCCCCTTTTGAGCTTGTTTATCTTTTCTTTGCTTTATCCATGTATAAGCCTTAACGTTTTATATGTTTTCCTTTTCCCCTGGCTAAGGATTAGTAGAGCATATACTTATGATATCTCATGGAATTGTGGTTAGAAATTATATGAAAAGAAAGAAGAAGTGATGCTTGATGAAAAGATGGGTAAAGTTGCCAAAGGTAAAAAAAAAGAAAAAAAAGAAAAGAAAAAAGTGTTTCTTTATGTTTTTAAGATTTATGTTGAAAAAGCTTGAAATCAAAAGAAGTTAAGCATTGGTGATTAAAGATGAAAAATTTATGTGCTTTGATTGAATATCTTGTTTGAAATATCACTTTTTAGAATGCTCTACTTTCTTTGGTTTGAACCTTTTCTTTTACTTTCTTTTACCTCACCTTAACCTTAGCCCCATTACAACCAGAAAATAAGACCTTTTGATTCATGCATTTTTTGTAATATGTTAGTAATGGAGATGAGATTGAAGAGCGAGCTTATGATAGAACATATTCATTGATTGAATTTAAGATATTTAAACACATAAGCCCTAAACACATGAGTGTTGGAGTGCATATTAATGAGAGGACCTATCACTTTGGCATGACATAGATTTCATTTAAATCCCGACAATTAATTGAGTTTTGAAGTTTGCATGTAAATAAATTCATGAGAATTTATACTCTTTATCCTTCTTGATTGTGTTCTTATTTATAATGCATATATTCTTGGATATTGATGGGAGATTAGGAGATCAGTCATAGTGATTTGATTTAATTTAACTTCAATTTGATTTTACCTATCCTTTCTCGAGGACGAGTAAGAGCTAAGTGTAGGGGTATTTGATGCAACCATATTATTCGATAGTTTCACCCACATTTAACTAGTGTTTTGCCTATATTTTATATATAAAATGCCTTGATATTCTTTGTTTTATGTTTTAAAGGCACTTTTGGATGAAAGATGCAAAAAGAAATAAATTGGAGGTAATTGGCAGATTTGACCTTCAGTCGATGTTTTCTCAGAGCGTGAGCTCTAGAGGTCGAAATGAAGTGATTCCAGTGGCATTAAAAAGCTAACATCCATACATTTCTGGACATCTAAGTCAAGAAAATAAAATAAGGAAGATCATGGAAATCGCAGCTTTCAAAGTCAAATCTCGCAATCTGCCAGTGTTGACCTTCATCCATTCCGACTTGAATATTTGAAGCTACAGAAGTCCAATTTATGCAAACTCAGTTTTTTTTGGATTTCTGACTAACATTCCTATAAACGTTCAAAATTTCAGCAAAAAAAAATGTCATATGATGGAGATATGATTTTCCAAAGATGACAGCTGAATTCTGCCAGCAAACAGGTTTCGTGAAGGAACATGTCCAAATTACTTTTCGAAGCATCTGAACCGGCGTCCAAGTTTTTATTTCAACAATTTAGCTCCTCTAAGTCAAAGCTTGAAGATTTAATGCAAGGTTATTTCTCCTTTTTAGGAAAATAGTTATTGAAGTACTTAAATGTAAACTGTCAACTTAAGGGAGGACTATTTTGTAAAATAGGGACTAGGGTTTCTTAGCATATAAAAAGAAAGAGAGAAGGGAGGGAGAGCAGAAGGAGGCAGCAGCCAGCAGAGAATAAACACATATTCTCTCCTCTACAAACCCTAAAATCATGCTCTCTTCAATCTTTAGAAGTATTTGTTTAAGAATAAAAAAATAAATGGGTCTTTAAGATTAAGAGAACGGTCGACCAGAGTTAGCTTAAGAATAAAAATGATTATTATTATAGTTTTAAAACCCAATTTTAGGGTCGATCCGGGACAATGCTCGAGTCACAAGTAGAGTTGACTATTGACCTCGGTAAACATAAAGATAAAAATGATTATTATCATAGTCTTAAAACTTAACTTGAGGGTAGACTCGGGGTAAGACCCATGTCATTGTTAGGAAGATCAACCCGAGTTAACCTAAGTCAACATAAAATAAAAGTGGTTATTATCATAGTTTTAAAGCTTGATTCGGGGGTCAACCCGGGGCAAGGCTTCGATCACGAATCAAGAGGGTCAATGTAAGGATATAAGTTGTTATTATCGTAGTTTTAAAACCCGACTCGGGGATCAACTAGGGCAAGGCCTAGGTCATAGATCAAGAGGGTTAACATGGGTTGACCCAAGTCAATGTATATATAAAAGTAGTTATCATCATAGTTTTAAAAAATCCAAGACAAGGTTTAGGTCATGGGTCAGGAGGGTCAATTTGGTTAACCCAAAAATTTTAATGTTTTATTCAAAAACTTCAATGGATTTTTGACCCATGTTTTATCCCAAATTGACTTGAGTTTTTAATTGGACTAGGTCAAGTCAATCATTCCTCAATTTCTTCTTAAACTCGAATAAGTTTAGGCCCTAGATTAACTCGTTAAGTCAGTCTTGGTTTTATAACTAGGATTATTATAATGTTATTAATTTTAACACTTGATATAACTAAAGTAAAAAAAAAATATCAATTTTTTTTTTTCCATATGTTAGTTTGATAACAATACATATTAAAGGTAAAACAAACTTTTTTATATTTTTTTTGTCTACTAGAACCAAACAGGATATAAAGACAATCACTTTGTCTTATATATCGCTACAAAATATAATTCTGTTTGTCTTATTTTTTGTCTTGTTTCTATTATCTGTCTTTTTTGTCGTTTTGGGATAGCAACCAAACATTACCTAATATATCTATTTTAAAATTTTATCTAGTTCTAACCATCGTTTTGGGATAGCAACCAAACATTACCTAATATATCTATTTTAAAATTTTATCTAGTTCTAACCATTACAACTCGATATTGTTTTAGAATCGTCAAAGAATAAGAGAATTAATTTTCTTCATGTGAATATCTATAATATCCAGGAGGATATTAAAAAAAACTTTTAAATAGATTAGATTTATATTTTATAATATATTAAAAAATTAAATTTAAATATGAGTAAAAACCCGACC
>Ga0325411_1006068_pt1 | contig 13300 bp, 7 predicted proteins | sample PopdelMetagenome_13_FD_206181 | JGI IMG/M metagenome (GOLD analysis project Ga0325411, IMG submission 206181) | Populus deltoides microbial communities from Bellville, Georgia, United States - Xylem-PdIQD-R4 | ecosystem: Host-associated > Plants > Phyllosphere > Stem > Wood/Secondary xylem... | reverse complement strand
AAATCCCCCAAATTCACCGATGACTTTTCAATCTGTTAGTGATTGCATATATAAAGAATAATAATTAACAGTGTAATTGAGAAGTGAACAGTTTTAGAGATATCTGAAAAATACCAATGAAATTAATTCGTTGGTGATTCCGTATGTAATTGCAATATGAACAGTACAATTGAGAAGTTAACAGTCCCAGAGCTCTCTGGAATATACTGACGGAATTAATCCGTCAGTGATATCCTCTGTAATTAACATACTGAATAGTTCTAGGAAAAAAGAAACATTTAACCGACATGTTTACGGATGGATTTTACTTATGGTATTTCTTATCGTTGGTTATAAAGGTTTCATATATAATTGCCCCTCTTAAACTTTTATTCTTTGAAATTTCAATCTTGATTTTATGCTATAGCAAGCTCCATTATTTATTTATTTATTAAACTTTTCATTCTTAATTTTATGCAACTTTATTTAAATTATATCAAATCTTACATAGAATAGAGATAAACAATCCAATTGTTTAGTAAATAAGGTAAGTAATTTTTTAAAGGTGAGCAATATTGATTAATGGTTAGGTTTCGACTAAAAAACCACTACACTAATTTTTTTGTAACATTTTGAACTAAGTGTAAATAAAAACTGAATAAATACAAATGCGCCAAAAAACAAATATTAGACTATTTTTTACAGTGTTGATTATTTGAAAAAAAAGCCGATTGATTTGATTATATATAATCTTTATTTTTTTTTGGATAGAACATGTAAAAGTCCTACTTAAGGATTCCATTATGATGCAAAAAATTGACTCTATTTTTGGATAGAGACATTGAAAAGTTGCATTGACTGGGTCAGAAGGTTACAGAAGTCGGTGATGGACTATTCCTCGCTTATTCCACACCATTCATCTCTTGATAAAAATCATTTATTTACGTTCTTTTTTTTTTGAACTACTAGACTTTTCTTTTATTTGTACAAATACAGTGCTCTAGAGTCGTAATTGACAAAGAGGAAGCTATACAAATGTGGAGAATGCTAGGAATATCTCAGGTCTGCCACTATCAGAAATTCAACTAAAACTAACATAATTACCAACAAAATTTTTCTATTATTAATTTACGGGGATATTTGTCGATAGATGTAAATCAGTTGGTAAAACCATCGATATATACCGACAAAATAATTCTATTGGTATACACCGACAGAGTTGCAGATGGAATATATAGAATTTTGAAAAAAAAAAAAAACAGGATGATGGCATGAAAGTTTTTACGGACGATTTTGCCGACGGAATTACCGAGGGAATCAAACTAGAATCTCCATACAGTTACGTGACCCCTTCACCGGCAGAATTGCTGATGTCACTGACAAAATATTTCCATCGATGATTCCATCGGTAAAGTTAATGTATCACCATGCTGGCGACCCTCCCATCCCCTCCCCTATTTCTCTTTCTTTTTCCTCATCCCTGTATCTAAACAAACTCTCCCCTCCCAAACTGCAAGTAACCACCCCTTAAAACATTCCTCACTTCTCAACACAAATCATCCTTCTTTATTTTTTATAGTCACAGCATCTGTGTTCTGTTTTTTGTGCATTTATCATTTTTTTGTAAGTAAATCTATCCTTTTTAATTTTAACATTAAAATATCAATTTTATTATTATTTAATGTTTTTTTTAGTATATGTATTTTGTTAGGGCATGTACATGTTTTATTGTTTTTTCTCAAACAAACTTGTAGTATAAATATATAATTTTGTACTTGTTATGGTTTGTTTTAGATTTTGTAAAATTGTATTTGTTTGTAAATTGTTGAAACTTATGTTGAATTACCGAATTAGATGTGTTGTGATGAAATAAATAAAAGCTTGTTTAACGGGTCCGTTTTAATTTTTATCAATGCTCTTGTAGAGTTGTAATTTCCGTAAATTTATGTGTATAAATTTGCATGGACGTTAATAATTAATAATGAATATTTAAGAGAAGTTTTAATTAGTTTGTTGGATAATCTCGAGCTAAACCAATATTTTTACAAATTTATTTATTTAACATAGTTAATAAATATATGTTGTCATCATTATTTTATAGGGATTCGATAGAAGTCATGGATGATTGTTCATAGATGTATCGAGATTCACCCCAAGAATTACAGAGGATGAATTATTGTAATGGGGTTCAGGGTTTTATTAATTTTGCAACATCTATTCCGAGAAATTTTAGTGGAGGCGGTATTAGGTGTCCATACATGAAGTGTAAAAATAAAAAGTATTTGCATTCAGAAGTTGTAACGATATATCCTCTACACAAGGGGTTCATGGAGGATTACTTGTGTTGGTATGCACACAAAGAACTATTTGTTCGTAATGAGAGCATGATAGAAATGATGGTTGGGTCAACTTCTAGTGCTAACAACGTGCATGAAGTTGTAAATGACAACAATAATGCTTACAGGAATATGGTTATGGATGTAATGAAAATGAATCAAGGTAATGTCAGTCAATGTCCAATTATAGAAGAAGAACCTAATACAGACGCGATCAGGTTTTTTGATTTGTTGAACGATTCTGATAAACCATTATGGGGTGACTGTATGAATCATAGTAAATTATCGGTCATTGCACAGGTGTTCACCATCAAGTCGGATTGTGGGTTGTGTGAGGCTGATTATGATAGAATTATTGAATGGGCGAGAAGCATTTTACTTGAAGAGAACAGGTTGAAAGAAAAATTCTATGCTGCTAAGTCCATGATGAAACCCCTTAATTCTTTGACATGTGCCCTAATGTCTGCATGATGTACTACCTTGAATATGCTGAGCTGACCGAGTGCATGACATGTAGGCATTCCCGTTACAAAACCAAATTTGACATTGGAAAGACTCTTGTGACATATAAAAAACTTAAATACTTCCTAATCACACCTAGACTGCAGAGGTTATTCATGTCACCAAGGACTATTAAGCGCATGACATGACACCAGTCACATGATACGGTTGATGGAGTGATGATGCATCCTTATAACGACGAAGCATGGAAACACTTTAACAGTGTGCATCTTTACTTTTCAGCTGAATTAAGAAACATGCATTTTGGGTTGTGTACAGACGGATTCAACTCATTCAGGTTATTTGCTGCTCCTTATTCTTGTTGGCTGGTCATACTCATGGTTTACAACCTGGGGATGTGTATGAGGCCAGCGTTTATATTTTTATCTATGGTGATACTCGGTTCGAATAGTCTGGGCTGAAATATATATGTTTGTCTTCAACCGTTGATTGATGAGTTGACGCAGTTGTGGTCCTCCGGAGCTTTAACTTATGATATATTAAGAATTTTTTTTATAAGGGCGACTTTGATGTGGACTATCAATGATTTTCAACTTATGAAATGGTGTCTAGTTGGAGCATGAATGCAAAACTAGCATGTCCATACTACATGGAAAACAACAAGGCATTCACGCTAACAAACAGAGGTAAAGCTTTTTTTTTACTGCCACCGTCATTTCTTTCCAACGAATCACAGGTATAAAAACAAGGCATTCATGTCTTTCTGGTGAAGAATTGTATGACGTTGTATCAGAGTATGACGACATTGTGTTTGTTTTCAATCTGGTAAGCAGAAGTTTTCCGGTTTTGGTTTGACCCATAACTGGGGCAAAGCGAATTATTTTCTGGGAGCTTCCTTATTGGAAAACCAATTTCTTTTGCCATAACCTTGACATCATGCACATAAAAAAAAAGTGTTTGAGAACATTTTCAACACCGTTATGGATGTGAAGAGGAAGACAAAGGACAACATCAAGGCTAGAATGTATATAGCATTGTTTCGTAACCATAAAAATATGGAGTTGGTTTTTGACGGGTTACGAGTCGCAAAACCCAGAGCAAGCTTCGTGTTAGAGAGAAATGCACAACTACTAGTTTACCAATGGCTTAAGAGTCTATGTTTTCCCGATGGACATGCCTCAAACATATCAAGGTTGGTTAATATAGAGAAATGTAGATTGTATGGAATGAAGAGCCATGACTTCCATGTGTTTATGCAAACACTCATTCCATTAGCTTATAGTGATTTGTTGCTAAAGGGGATATGAGATGCACTCACAAAGATTAGTCATTTCTTTAGAGATATATGCTCCAGCAAGTTACAGACACATCACATTGAGTGGTTTGAAATGAATATTGTCGAGACAATATACAAACTTGAGATGATATTCCCTTCATTATTTTTTGACTCGATGGAGCATCTATCCATACATTTACCGTACAAAGCAAAAGTTGGAGGACCATTTAAGTATAGATGGATGTATCCATTCGAGAGGTTAGATATTACATATGCAATATAATTCATAAAGTATTTTCATTATTTTTCTTAATTGAAAAATAATTGTTTAATTCCACACATGTACTTGTTCAATCTTAAAAAAAAAAGTTAAGAACAAGGTGTATATTGAGGCTTCGATATGTCAGGCCTATATCATTGAGGAGATCTTAATATTTATCTTGTACTATTTCGAACCTCATTTGAGAACGAGAATCAACCGCGGTCCATGGCATGATGATGGTGGTGAAGTGCCTTCCATTGGGAACTTATTAATATTCTTCGATCCTGGACGTCCCACACTTAAAAATACCGTAAGGGGAAGATATTTATTTGAAATAGAGTTTAGACAAGCACATAATTATATTCTATTTTACTGTGATGAGCTGAGACCTTGTATTCAGTAAGTATATGTAATACTTAAACTTCGTTAAAAAAAGTACTATTTATATATTGTAATATCATAAACTCATATAATTTTAAATACCTTTTAGGCAACATGGACAATATTTACTTTCCAATAATTCACAGCTGACCGAATCCCAAATATTTCAATTATAAGATGAACAATTTACCACGTGGTTCAAAATACATGTAAGTACTATCACAAACTCATTATCTGTTGCAAGTTACTGTATTTCATTACACAATTCTCTTTTATTATTCATTGTTGTACTTGATATACAAAGTTTATCAAATGAAAAAGAGTACTCCTGTTTCATTGTCTTTATTAAGCCTGGGTCCTAAAAGAAAAGTTAAGTGTTACAACAGGTATTTTATCAGTGGATATGTGTTTCATACTATAGGCATATAAGAAAGACATATAACAACGGTGTTTGTGTTAAGGGATCGACTTGTAGTAATTTTGAAGTTGATTATTATGGTAAATTAGAAAAGGTTGTCGAATTGCAATATCATAGCAAGCATAATAGAGTATTTTTATTCAAATATAATTGGTATGACACCACTGACAAAGGAATCAGAGTAGATGCTCACTATGGTCTGGTCAAAATCAACTCAAAAACTAGACTCCGCAATGTAAACAATGTTTTTGTTTTCGCAAAGCAATTCCAACAAGTTTATTACATATACACCCCTTCCTTTAGAGAGGACCTATCAAGAGTTGGTTGGTTATCCATTTTAAAAACAAAACCCAGAGGTCGTGTTGAGGTTGTTTAGGATGAGAAAGAAGACACAAGTGTGCGAGATGATGTCTTTCAAGTTAGTGAGTTAGTTGAACCATATCGAGTTGCTCATTCGATTGACTTAGAAGAAAATTCAAATTTTCATGTTTTCGATGATAATCTTGTTGATGTTAACGCAGGGGAGTTGAATGTTATTCTGAGCTTCAGCGGATAAGCACATGTTGATGAAGATGATAATGATGATATCTATATTGAAGATTGCGATGGAGCTGATGACGATTTAAATGACGAAGAAGAAGAAGAAAATTCTGACTAACTATCAGAACATGAAAGTGTAAAGGAATTTTTATAATGTAATATTATGGATGAAATTTTGTTCCATGAAATATTTATTTTATAATTGTTATGTTCATTGTTGTTGTTTTGCTATATAGGCAGTTTTCAATTTAAGTATTTGCAGGGAGGATAAATAGGCAATACAAACACAATCTGTCATGCACTGTACGCATTACCGATGGATTTATAGATAGACTTACTTCCGTCGGTATTTTACAGAGAGTTGTAAAATATTTACTACATATACCATAATCACTGACGTCTCACAATCACTAATGTCTCTATAGACAGAATGAGTCAGTCGGTATTTTTCAGAGGAAGGGAACTGTTCACCTCGTATGTCGGTGAAGTCCTCTGAATCACCGATAAAATTACTAACGAAATATGAATTCCAAAGCGCGGGTAATTAATGCATTTCTAATCATGCATGCGTACTTATTTTACATTACTAACAACTATGAAAATTCTGGAGGGTTATTTAAAATTTTTAGTGTGAAATTGAAAAATTTAAAGTGAATTCACCAACAGAATCACCGACGGAATAATTAAAAATAATATTATTTAATAGTCCGTTAGAAAAATTGCATTATAACTCCCACCAATAGCCCCTTCAGTTCATCTTTTTCTCTATTTTGTTTCATCTATTTTTTCTCTCTCTTTCATTTCAAAACATCTCTTGTTTTTTTCTTGTAATCTCTATCTATAGTTCTATCTTCATCTTTAACAACTTAAAAGGTACGTATTGTGATTCAATATACTTAATGATTTTCTTTTTTTCATCTTTTCTTTGTTTTATCAACAATAAATTTTTATTTTTATTTTTTTTATTGTACGTAGATAAAGTCTAGAAATAAACACACTATTAAGGTAAGCATTTTTCATTCTTAAAGTCTATAGTTTTTTTTGTGTTGTTTCCTATTTTATTGTTTTTATTGCCATAATAATTGATTACTTTGTTGAATTTTAATTGTTATTGTTGAATTTGCCTTGTAAATGTTAATTGAATATATATGATTAAATTTAATTGTTTTTATCTTAATTTTACTTTATTATTCCATGATAGAGTGTTTGATTGTTTCCATAAATTTTAATTGTTATTGCTAAATTTATATAGATGTTCGTTGAATATATAGAATTAAATTTTTCCATAAAAGTTGCGCGACTTTTGGTATGAAGCGCAAAAAAAAGCCAAAAAAATAAGCTTGAGATAACGGTCTACAAGACTGGAATGATGTGATGGTTTGGAGGGATTTCAGGCCGCCATACATCCTGGAGGATATATGGCTACAATATATCCAGCATGTTACGTCTGAGTGGTTCACATGACGCTGACAGTCCAGTGTTGACAACCGGAACCGACAAATTCATGGTTCGGTGATTACGCACACCGATGGCTCCATTCTGTTTAATGCACATGCGAAGCGGATGATAATATTAATCTTAATGAAAACTATCGTTAATTAATTTGTTATTATTTATAAATATATTTAACTTGCAACCTTTTTTTTTCTTACGGGCTACATCTTTTGGGCGTGAGTCGAGCCTAATGGAGTTGTTTGTGGAGACACACGTGCGGAGTGAAGATCGCCAAAAGAAAGTGCAACAATTCATCGACAACCGCGCTCAACACTTTATGGTATGTTCGTTCAACTATTTTATTTCATAAGTTGTTATTTTCTTGAATTGAATATGATGATTTCTTTTTTAATTTTCAAGAGACATATAATAACCGGTTGAGGGAGAGATACGAGGATGATCCTTCGACCCACCTAAATTTTGATTTGGATTTATGGATAGAGGCAGGATCGTTTGGTGGACCCGATAAAAATCGGGTGTATAGACTCTCCAACACTATGATCGAGAACTTGTAGGCAGCCCGTAGTGTCTCAACCATTGGGAGCTCCTAATCAGTATTGAATAACCAGTCTGAGGAGATCGTGTGGCCTTGAAACAACAATATCAGCAACTCTCGACGGGTATGAACAACTCTGTCAGATCATCATAGACATGAGATCACAGATGGGTGGTATGTATTTTGTTGGTGAGCAACTCTCGACGGATTATGAACAACTTTGTCAAATCATCATAGACATGAGATCATAGATGGATGGTATGTATTCTGTTGGTAAATTAGTAAATAAAATTTTTACCGACAGAATAATAATCTTACACCGACAGAAAATATCTATCGATAAAACTATTAAATGCTGTAGTGTGCAGTAGCTTCTGGAAGGCATGTATAGTCCAGTCAACAACATGCATGGTCGATACTCAATGTATAAGCGGATTCAGGTGATTGGAATAGGAGCAAACGAGAGACAGCGGGGTATAAGTATGGCGGATCATAATGAAAGTCCAACGCAACACATATCCATTGATGGAGCTTCGCATTCTTCCTCGTTAGTACTTCATCAACGTCTCTGATTTTATCATTGCTGGATAAGATAACTCAGGTGGTGGAACACAAATTGGACAGATGACTAGACCTGTTAACCATATCAATGGCACTCCTTATCAAACTTTGCTTTGAGTTCTTAGGGACATAAGCACATGCCTGAAGGAGAAAAGTGCACTTTCTGTTCAGCCACCGACCGAGGATGACCTGACCAAAGAACTATTGAGAACTTGCAAATTTCTACTCCACAACTTATCTTGAATAGGCCCGTATGTCGCAAAGTATAATTAAAAACCACGAAATTGAAGATTTTCTATGCCCCATATATAAAACATTGCAACTTGATGGTACACACAAAAAAAAAAAAACAAAAAAAATTCTCTGCGATATGGCATGGCCCAGGGGTTCCCCATCTTAGTGCTTGTCCAGGCTCAAGAGCAGAGGGCTTCCCATTCTAGCCTAGCATTTTTACCCCGGAGACCATGTACCTGTTTTTCAAAATCTATAAATACCAAGGCAGACAACCTAAACACAAGCCAGACAATTCAAGTAAGGCAAGATATGGAAATTTAAGCCATTCAAACTCATGACTTCACAACAGTTCATTCCATTTCTCTTTCGTGTACAATTATTACCTTAAGCTTGGAAGAGTCTAATGTTTCTGCATGTACTTGTTTTTCAAGAACAACACAGATAAAGATAAAATTCTACATCCAAGCCCATCCCATTCCAGCCTAAAACATTACTGTGGAAATTCCAATTCAATCTAAAGTCTTCATGAATTCATCAACTTAATTAAGAACTTGATACAGATATGCCCTTTTCTTTTATGAAGTCCTACAATATGAATCCAGTGCCCTTTTCTTTTCTAACCCTAGCTGGAGATGATATCAGAACACCAACTTTCTGGGTTTCGTAAAGTAAAATCCAGAATGAATTCCGTACATGGGTCGGCCCTAAAAAATTGCATGTATAAACAATAAATCCCTATTTAATTTTTTTGTGGTTGTTTTCAAAATTATATTGTCTTTTTACCGGTTTGATTTTATTCTATATTCAATATAAATATTCTCAAAATACAAAATATTTTTCTTTGATGTTTTGTGTGCTTGGTGTTCTTTCAACGTAAAAAGCTCATCAATTATAACATTAGCATCAAAAGTTTTAACAATTTCTTTCAAAATTTATGTAAGCAAAGAATTTCAAACAATATGTTTGGAACCAAATCAAATGTGAGATTGAATTTAATTAATAAACTATTATAATTTTTATGATTAGAATAAAATATTAAACTACATAATTGAATTCAATTATACTGTTTGGAATATCCGTGGGATTGAATTAAATTAACAATCTTGACTATTGCTTTTAATTTAAAATTACATGGTATACTTGTTAGTTTAATATGCCTTGAAGCCAATCGGTTGATTACTCGTAGCATTATGATATTCATGTAACTATATATTTATTATTAATAAAGACTTAATTTATCTTTAATATTCATATAATATTAGATTAATGAATCTAATATTTGATTTATGAATATAGAGTAAAAATAAAATCCATAAGATAAAAATACTTTGTAAAGAAAATTATAAAGTTGTTATAATTATAAAATTTCTATTGCATTAAAACATTGTTCCTAAAATGTTCTTGGTTGATGCTCTCTTAAATATTGGATATTTATTAGAGCCGTAAAGACTTATATATATTATGTTCTTTGAAAACATGATTGATATATAAAAATTTTATCGATCCAGATGTTGTAACGATGCATCTTCTAAAAAAAAATTCATGGAGAAATACATGTATTTATATCCACACAGAGAACCATCTATTCCTCATGATATCATGGTAGAGAGGATGATTGAGTTAAGTTCTAGTGCTAACAATGTGCATGGAGTTGTAGATGACAATAGTAATCTTTATAGGAATATGATTATGGATGCTATGAGAATGAATTAAGGTCATGTAGGTCAATATCCAATCATAGATGAAGAACCTAATGTAGACATGACCATGTTTTTTTTTATCTTTTAAAAGATTCCGATGAACCATTATGAGATGATTGCACAAATCACAGTACATTATCGACCATTGCACAGGTGTTCACCATCAAGTTAGATCATGAGTTGAGTGATGACGGTTATGAAAGAATTGTCCAATGGGTGAGAATCATTTTACCTGAAGAGAATAATATGAAAAAAACTTTTATGTTGCTAAGTCTATGATGAAATCCCTTAGTCTAGGATACTAGAAAATTGACATATGTCCAAACTTTTGCATGTTGTACTACCTTGAACATGCGGGGTCGACCGAGTGCATAACATATGAGTATTCTTGTTATAAACCCAAAACTAGTAAGGGAAGGATTCTTATTGCACACAGAAAACTTAGATACTTTCTAATCATACCTAGACTGTAGAGGTTATTCTTGCCACCAAAGACTATTGAGCATATGATATGACATTAATCACATGATGTGATGGATGGAGTGATGATGCACCATTCTAATGGTGAAGTCTGAAAACACTTTAATAATGTGCATCCTCAGTTTTAAGTGAAATCAAGAAACATACATCTTGGGTTGTATACAAACAGATTCAATTTATTCGGTTCATTTGCTGTTTCTTATTCTTGTTGGTCGATGATACTCACAATTTCAAACTTTTCACTAGGGATGTGTATGACGCCAGAGTTCATGTTTTCATCTACGATCATTCTCGGTCCTAATAGTTCGGTTCAGAATATAGATGTTTGTCTTTGACCATTGATTGATGAGTCGAAGTAGTTGTGGTCATCCGAGACTTTAACTTATGATATATCGAGGAAACAAAATTTTCTGATGAAGACAACTTTGATGTGAACTATCAATAATTTTCTTACTTATGGAATAGTTTCTGGTTGGAACACAAATAAAAAACTAGAATGTCCATATTATATGAGAAATAACAAGGACTTCACATTAATAAACGATGGTAAAACATGTTTTTTTTACTACCGCTGACGGTTCTTGCCAACTGATCATAAGTTTAGAAAGAATAAAAAGAACTTCTTTGTTGACAAAGTTGAAAGGGATGTTGCACTACCACTTTTTTCAGTTTAGGAATTGTATGATGTGGTGTCAGAGCACGATAATATTGTGTTTTATTTTCAATATGGTAAGCAAAAGTATTTTGGTTTTGGTTTGACCCACAATTAGGTTAAGCAAAGCATTTTCTAGGAGCATCCTTATTGGAAAACCAATCTCTTTCGTCACAACGTTGATGTTATGAACACGAAAAAAAAAAGTTATTGAAATTTCTTTATCACGGTTATAGACGTGAAGGGGAAGACAAAAGACAACATCAAGGGTAGAATGAATATAGTTTTGTTTTGCCACCGTAAAAATTTGAAGTTGGTTTATATTGGGTCACGGGTTGCAAAATCCAAAGCTAGCTTCATCTTAGATAAGAAAACAAATTACTTGTCTAACAATGACTTAAAAGTCTATATTTTCCTGATGGATATACTTCGAACATATCAAGGTTAACGAATTTGAAGGATTGCAGATTGTATGGATTGAAAAGTTATGACTACCATGTGTTTATGCAAACATTTATTCCATTAGCTTACCGGTATTTATCGCTAAATGAGATATGAGATGCGCTCATAGAGTTTAATAATTTCTTTGGATATATATGCTCCAATAAGTTCCAGACACAACACATGTAGAGGTTTGAAAGGAATATCATCAAGACAATATACAAACATGAGATAATATTCCCTCTATTATTTATTAACTCGATAGAGCATCTACTCATGCATTTACCATTTGAGGCAAAAGTTAGAGGCCTGATCCAATATAGATGGATGTATTCATTTGAGAGGTTAGGATTTACACATTCATCGTAATTAAAATATTTTTTTTTGTTTTTTTGCATAATTCAAAACATTTGATTAATTTTATGCAGGTACTTGTTCAACATTAAGAGAAAAAAACAAGGCGTATATTGAGATTTCGATATGCGAGACCTATATTATTGAAAAGATCTTAACATTTATTTCATACTATTTCGAATCTCAATTAAGAACAAAAATCAATCTCGTTTCAAGGTATGACGATGTTGGAACTTGGCAATATTCTCCCATCCTAGATGATTCATACCGAAAAAATAGTGTGGGGAAGATATATGTCTGAAATAGAATTTAGACAAGCATATAATTATGTATTATTCAACTACAATGAACTAAGACCTTTTATTCAGTAAGTATACTACTTGACATGTCATTATTTTTGAATAAATTGTTGAATTTCTCGAAGATAACATCGCCAATATTTACTGTCCCAATACTCACAGCTGACTGAATTCCAAATCTTTCGATTATAAGATGAACAATTTTTCACTTGGTTCAGTACACATGTAATTACTGTTTAATTATTCTTATCTCTCATTATACTTTATTTCATCGCACATTTCTCGTTAATTGTTCATAGTTATACTTCATGTATCAGATTTATCAAGTGAGATAGAATGCTAGCGTTATTTTGTCTTTACTAAGTTTGAGTTTTGAAAGAAAGGTGAAGTGCTACAACAAATATTTCATCAATGAACATGTGTTTCATACTGAAGAATATAGACATGGTAGAAAGACATATAACAATGAGGTTTGTGTTAAGGGATTGACTTCTAATGAGTTTGAAGTTAATAGTTATGAGAAGTTAGAAGAGGTAATTAAATTCCAATATCATAGCGAATAAAATATAATAGTTTTATTTAAATGTTATTGGTATGACACCATTGACAGAGATATCAGAGTACAATATTTCCATCATAATTTGGTCGAAATTAATTCAAATGCTAGACTCTGCAATATCAATGATATTTTTGTTATAACAACAAGTTTTTTACATATAATTCCCTTTCTTTAAAAATGATCATTCAAGAGTTGATTAATTATCTATATTAAAAATCAAACTCGTCAATGTTATTCATGATAAAAACAATGAATTAACCGTGAGAGATGATGCATGTAAGCTAAAAAGATAAATTATATTAAAGATAAAAAATAATAGTCTATTGATAAAATATTTATAACAATCTCTAGCAATTCCTTCGTAATGTAGGTTCTT
>Ga0325411_1006066_pt1 | contig 13302 bp, 13 predicted proteins | sample PopdelMetagenome_13_FD_206181 | JGI IMG/M metagenome (GOLD analysis project Ga0325411, IMG submission 206181) | Populus deltoides microbial communities from Bellville, Georgia, United States - Xylem-PdIQD-R4 | ecosystem: Host-associated > Plants > Phyllosphere > Stem > Wood/Secondary xylem... | reverse complement strand
TTTTTTTTTTTTAATTTATTGGACTTCACATGACTAACCAAGCTAGAATGAAAAGTTTTTAATGTAATGAAACAAGAAGGTCCAACTAAACTAATTCAAGCCAATCATATAACCTGTTGTGGGCCTGGCTCACCTAACAGCTCCTCCTTTCAGAGGATGCATTTGAAAACAAAATCCTGGTGGTATGCTGCCGGGAAATTGGATCAGCACGAACATTTTGCTGTACAATTCATGGCTACAGCTTGAACTACGTACATGCATGGCCAAATATGTTCCTGATATATAACAAAGAGACTTCTTGTTTTTTTTTTTTTTTTTTCATCGACAGCAAAGAGACATCACTCGTGACCAACAGTGCCATACTTCGAAGGAAAAGTGATTAACTGAACAAATTTTCTCGTTACCATGCTCCTAAATATCCCCGAACCTGCAAGAGAGGTGGGGCAGTTGACTTCTTAGTTTTCTCAAAAAAATCATAATAGCCCCCCATAGTTCAAGATTCAAATTTGCAAGCTCAGACATTCGCCATGGTGAGCCCCCATCAATCCGTGTTATGGTGTAATTACCCACACCACAAGAGCCCAATACTGTAAATTGTTGGGTTTCCCTGGAACTTGGGGATAAAACAACCGTCCAGAATTATAAATGTCACAAGGAATGACATGTCCTTCTAAGATTGGCCGTGCTTTGTCATCCGAACTCGTGACTGGTCAGCAGGGAAGACAATCCGATTTGGCCAACTTGTAATATTGACCCGTGTATTGAGTGGTCTAGAACCACTGGAACCCCGGGATTCTTAAAGCCACCTTCTTCTTATTGCTGGACAAATTTAATTACCAACATTTTTTTTTATAGAAGGTCATACTTATCGTAAAAATAAAATATTATTTCATTTTATTTTATAAAATATAATTTAATTAATAAAATTCTAAATTATTTTTTTAAAATTATTAGTTTGAGAATCATAAACATCATATCATTAAAAAAACCATTAGTAGCTTATTTAGTTTTTAATTTCAATGTCTCTAAAAATTAGTAAAGTGTACGTAAACTGATCCGGATACCCAACATTCATTAAAAAAAACTCTATTTTCACATTCCAAGATTTTAGAATAGAGAACTATATATAGTTCTCCCAAAACATTTGGTTAGTACTAAAATGAGAACCGACCACGAGAGCTAACTCTTATTTAAAAATTTATAAGATAAACTTCTAGAAACATATAAAATTAAATTCGTGCCAATCATTTCCAAATATCTGTCTCAAAACACGGGCTCTTGAAAGATCCAAAGGAGCATGAAGGAGTAACCTCTATCATTTTTGCATGTTCAAAAGAGGAAATTTATTTATCCAACAATTTTTTTTTCGCATCCATAAATATAAAAACACCCTTTTATATGTGACCAGGATCGTAATTAATTCCATTTCTAAATGGATTTTAACCTAATTGAGCGCTAGTTGCCCATGTGAATTGTTGACTAAGGTGGTAAGATTATACTAGCCGTGAGGCTTGGATCTTGTATTCTTGATTGTTTAACTTCAACACCAAGACACTTGGTTGTTAATTCTAAGGGATAGGCAGGAAGTTAAGGAGTTTTTTTTTTAATAAAAAATGATGACTTGTAACAAACGAAAAGGAAATTATTCTAATTAATTTAATATTAAAGGATGCATTTTAAGATCTTCAAGAGAAAAAAACTTAATATTAATCTGCGTATAAAATAGTTTGAATATATCTTTATTTTATTAAAAAAAGAATGAAACTTGATTGTTAATTGATGGATTAAATAAGTAAAATTCTTATATTCCATATAGAATTCAAACCGAATAAATAAAAACATGTCATATAAAAAAAAACACGCATCAAGTATCTATATATTAATGAACTCCCAAATATTCGATCGAAAAAAGTTTTGATACACATGAATTAGAACAAATTTATTATTTGACTGGTAGAACTAATAAATAAATAAATATTTAATTATTTCACAAATATCTCACACCTATATTTCGGCTATATTTCTTTTTTAATATTAATTCGATGATGAAAAACATCTTATCACATTTGGTGTCAGAAATCATAGATGTTGATGTTATCGGCAAATACAAAGTTTTACTCTAATAAACGAAACACATACACAGTAAAAAACGCAGAAACAAAACAAATCCCACTCGCACGCATCAGCAGTAACTACTTCTATGATCCTTCCTTTCTCTTTGTCGACAAGAAACCCAACAATTAAACCAACCCAAACTTTTTTTGATTTCCTTTTCATTTCTTACAAAACCCAAAAGAATAAATAAATAAAACCCACTTTAATTTTTTTTTGTATGCATTCAAAGACCCGAACTTCTTTCTTTCAGCTCCATTTATAGATCAAAACAAGCAAAACCCACAAAAAAATTCCCAGCCTTTTAATAAAAAATGGTGCTAAAGAGACTATCCTTGAGTCTCTTTTTAGGGTTTTTGTTTACTTCTTTGATAGTACCAAGCTCTATAGCTAGATTTGTTGTTGAAAAAAACAGCTTGAGGGTTACATCACCAGATAAAATAAAGGGTACTTATGATAGTGCAATTGGGAATTTCGGGATACCACAATATGGAGGTAGTATGGCAGGTGCTGTTGTGTATCCAAAAGATAATAAGAAGGGTTGTAAAGAGTTTGAAGAGTTTAGTATTTCGTTTCAGTCGAAGCCTGGTGCTTTACCCACTTTTGTTTTGGTGGATCGTGGAGGTATGTACCCTTTTGATGTTTTTGGACAATTTTTTTTTCTTGTGTGTGGCTGGTCTAGGTTTGCTTGATTGGAGAGACACCTTTTTGTTTTTGAGCTTAATTTGATTGGTTTTTGTAAGATTTGTGGTGTTTTTGTTTGGTTTTGGTTGATTGTGAGGTGCCCTTTTGTTAATTTTATCAAATTGTCTTTTTTTTTCTTATTTATTTATTTATTGCTTAATTTGACTGTTGTTCTGATGTTTTGGGTCGTTTGTGATTGGTTGGGGAGCTACCTTCCTTTTGTTTTTGGTTTATTTGAGGGTTTTCTTCTTTAGGTTGTTGACCCCATGTTTGATTGGGATCATATGCTTATTTTAGCTACTTTTATTAAGTATAGAGAGGTTCAAGGAGGTTTCCGTTTGTTTCAGATCAACTTGCTGAAATTTATGTTGCATATGCTGTTTAGGAATCAGCATTCATTGAGATGTGGGTTTTGTTGGATTTGGGACTTCCTCCTGTTGAACTACATTCCTCTGAGATTACCAACATAGTTCTCATGCTAAATCTATAATTGGTTCATGTGATTGCTTTTCAGATTGCTTCTTTGCTTTGAAGGTCTGGAATGCCCAGAAGGCTGGGGCTTCTGCAGTGCTTGTTGCGGATGACATGGAGGAAGCATTAATAACCATGGACACACCTGAAGAGGATGTTTCATCTGCAAAATACATTGAGAACATAACAATACCGTCTGCTCTTATTGAGAAAAGTTTTGGTGAAACATTAAAGAAAGCACTTAGCAACGGGGATATGGTCAACGTGAATCTTGATTGGAGAGAAGCTGTTCCACACCCAGATGATCGTGTGGAGTATGAGCTTTGGACCAACAGCAATGATGAATGTGGGGTTAAGTGTGATATGTTGATGGAATTTGTGAAGGATTTTAGGGGCGCAGCACAGATACTTGAGAAAGGTGGTTACACTCAGTTTACACCCCACTACATTACCTGGTACTGTCCTCAAGCATTCACCTTGAGCAGGCAGTGCAAGTCACAGTGCATAAATCATGGAAGATATTGTGCTCCTGATCCTGAACAAGACTTCAGCTCAGGTTATGATGGGAAAGATGTTGTTCTTGAAAATTTGAGACAACTATGTGTTTTTAAAGTTGCAAATGAAACCAAAAAACCTTGGGTGTGGTGGAATTATGTAACTGATTTTCAAATCAGATGTCCCATGAAAGAGAAAAGGTACAACAAAGAATGTGCTGATTCTGTCATCAAATCTCTTGGTAAATATTTCATAACCTCTTCTTATTGTAAGTACACTATCAATCACACTAGAAAATGGGAAAAACAAGAGTTTTGAATGTGTTGAATGTTCCATGTTGTTCACTTGTCATTGCTTCAGGGCTCGATGCTAAGAAGATTGATAAGTGTATGGGAGACCAAAATGCTGACTCTGACAATCCTGTTCTGAAAGAAGAGCAAAATGCCCAGGTAATTGTCTGTTATTCTTATTCTTCAGTTTAACACAACACTTTAAATCTGCAAGTTTGGATGATTGTGCTTGTCTGCAATCATCGTAATCTCTGATATCAGTTCAACCATGTATAGCTGCTTGACAAAGACTTTCATGTAGGTTGGAAAAGGATCGAGGGGTGATGTAACCATATTGCCCACCCTTGTTGTCAACAATCGTCAATATCGAGGTCTGCTATTGCCAGCTTGTATATTGGATGAAAAGTTACATTTGGGTATTTATTTATTTTTCTTTTTGAAAAACTTGTGCTTACAGGAAAGTTGGAGAAAGGTGCTGTTCTAAAGGCCATATGCTCTGGTTTTGAGGAAACAACAGAGCCAGCGGTTTGTTTGAGTGGTGGTAAGTTTTCTTATGCTATTGATCATGATTGCCCTTTGTTCTGAGGCCATCATCTGATGAAATGATGGACAATCCTGACTAAGTGGATTTGAGTGCTTGGTATTGTGAGCGGCCACTGAAAGCATGCTAGGCCTCGAACAATATTACATTTTAGATCACTGGTTGAATACCCTGACTTGCTGAGACTAACATCTACTACTGGCTGCCTTGGGTGACTAGTGTGCACGCTTAAGTAGTTCATGATCGGGGAATCTTGTTGATGCAGATGTGGAGACCAATGAGTGCTTGGACAATAATGGGGGTTGCTGGCAAGATAAAACAGCCAACATCACAGCCTGCAGGGTATGAATTAAAACTTGCTGCGAGACGTCACTCTCTGGCTTTTGATATCTTTAGGTCCTTATAGACAATTGCTTTTATCTATGCAGGACACGTTTCGTGGGAGAGTATGTGAGTGCCCTCTTGTAGATGGTGTGCAGTTCAAAGGAGATGGTTACAGCCACTGTGAAGGTGAGTTTATCCTTTTTTTAAATCAGCAGAAACTTATGAAAAATGTAATAATATAGCTGTTCATTCATTTCAGCAAAGCTTGGATGTCCTGCTGATGATTATAAATAAATGTCTGAAAGAAATTATTTTATGGACAATTGTGGGCTTTTATTAGAAAAAAAAATACCTGCAGTACTGATTATATTCATATTCAGTATAATTGCAAGATTGTGCCATAAAGAAAATTTAGTTCCATGGATGGCGCATGAATCTGACCTTTACTCGAGAGACAACACGTGTTGTATGAGAGTTTGCAGGTGGAAGGTGGGTTGACTGGGCAGGAAAGTTCCAAACCTAGTCAACCGGAATCAAATGTGTGGTTGGTTTTCTTTCATTTTAATTGTTTTGGGCTGCAGTGGGGTGGGGGGCATGGTTTCCAATAGCTGTTCTAGCCATCCCTTGCAAATAACTCAAGTAGGATTTGATCCTAGGTTCTGGACTCAACAGCAATAGATTTAATGCCTAAGCTATCTAGCTTTACAGTTGGTGTATTCTGACCCAAGGTTTGGTGGATCTTACTCTGTTGATCATGCTCCAATATTAACTGTACCTTTTGAGGATTCATACTTGACGTTTGACTCTCAGATGTTAGTATTAGATGTGTTTGCACACATCATAAGAGGCAACTTATCTTATTTTCTAATTTAATCTTTTTGTTATACTTTTGTGCCAGCTTCTTAAAATGTGCTATGCTTTAAAGTGACTATATTGTTTTGCAGTGAGTGGATCTGGGAGGTGCAAGATAAACAATGGAGGCTGTTGGCATGAATCTCGGGATGGACACACCTTCTCTGCTTGTCTGGTTAGTGATCATCATGTTTCTCAACTTGTTATTGTCCAGTAAATTTATTCATTCCAGTTTCTAATTTTTACTGTGGACAGGATGTTGATGGTGGTAAATGCCAGTGTCCTCCAGGATTTAAAGGTGATGGTGTGAAAAGTTGTGTAGGTAAGATATTCCTCCATTGTCTTCCTTAATATTGTGCTTTTATCAGGATGGAGAGCTTGATTCATTTTGAAAGGAAATTTAATGACCATGCATGCAAATTGAGTCTACTGAGAATTTTATGGTGCCTGAGGTGTAAATCACAAACAGAACAGGTCATGTTTGGTTGAGAAATAGAGCATAATTGTTAGGTTCAGGATATACAGCCTTATACAAAAAGACCAAGTCACTGTCTCATCCCCACCCTTGCCCCCCATTGTGATAAAGGCCCTACCAACAAAAGGTCGTACTTTACGCATTCAGAACTAGCTCCAGCTTTCCCCTTGTCTCCACAAATGCTACATGACAAACTCAGCTCTTCCACCTTGCTTCAACAGGCACTTGATTGATCCTTTTTAACTCTCTTCATACTGCTTTGAAGTTAGAGATTGTCATTTCATTCTGTCCACTTCCAATGTTAGGCCTTTTCTCTCTTCCCTCGTGGTACTACGTGGTTATTGGTTATCCAGGTGCACCTAGTACTTGCCCTAGTGAGTTGGTTATTGTTGATTCATGCATGATTTCTCAGGCACAATTCCACGCAGGTCAAATCTAATCTGCAGTTGTCAAAATCCCTTGCATTCAATTTAGTACATCTATGCTACCCCAGGCGGTGGGGTCATGCTTATAAATAGCCTTTATGGGATAAATCAAATGTTTTAATTTCTAAAATTTATCTGTGCTTAGGCCATCAGGATGCTCCGATTATACTGATTTTGCTTATAATAATATTTTGAGTATCCACCTCTTGCCAAGTCAAAATTGTTTTGGGTTTTCTCCTTGACTACAGCTGAAACTGAAATCCTGCCAGAGAAATCTGTATGTTTGCCAATGCTGCTGCTTAATATTTTGTTTCTTCTACTTATGTTTGACTGTACAGATGTTGATGAGTGCAAAGAGAGAAAAGCCTGTCAGTGCTCTGCATGTAGTTGCAAAAATACTTGGGGAAGCTATGAATGCTCTTGCAGTGGGGATCTTCTGTATATCAGAGACCATGATACCTGCATAAGTGAGTTAGAAATTGTACCTCCTTTGTTTGTTTATGCGATAATGTGGTCCTTGTTTTGATGCCCCCCCCCCATCAATATCAGGTAAGAGCGGCACTGAAGTGAGATCAGCATGGGCTGCAGTTTGGGTCATTTTGTTAGGCCTGGCGATGGCTGGTGGTGGAGGATATCTTATCTACAAATATAGATTAAGGGTAAGCGTGGTGCCCATTATATTTTTCCTTTTTAAAACCATACCTTTGGTTAAGTTTTACCTTGTTTTTTGCACACTTCAGACATCTGTCTATTACACAAACATTTAGAATAGTGGTGGTCTCTCTATAGTAAAAATCTCTATTCAACTTTTTAAATCCACTATCTGAAGCAATGGTGGTGTTGTGGGCTTGCAACCTAGTGGTGGTTGTTTTAAGCCCCAGGAAGGCTAGACCGGCTATTTATGCAAAAATGAAGAAGAATAGGATTATGTGCAAAGTTTCTTTCCAATGCACTGCTTTAGTTGGGCCATCTACTACTGTTTTTAGGATCTCTTGTGAAGCAGTCTATACCTCATTTCTTTAGAACTTCCTTCCAGTGTTGGCATAGCTTTTGGAACATTTTAGAAATGATGGAAAGCACGGTATGGTAACTATGTTAACCACTTGTGGCGAATTTAGTTTAAATTGTCATTACTATGGGATAGATAGCTACATGTGGGTTAGCCATGCCTGAATGCTCAAAGCCAATCAAATTGAATCTATGGGCAGACTGAAGCTTCTGGGTTTTGGGTTTAACCTTTGGTTAGAAAACCTCAAGCAGCTAGATCAATTAGAGTTGACGTATATGAGTCTGGATTGCTCTTGACATGTTATCTTAAAAGTTCTATGCATACCTCATCGATGTACTTGCGTTGCGTTTGATACGCGTACTCTATCTTTTTTCTTCTTCTTTTGCTTTGGCAGTCATACATGGATTCAGAGATAAGAGCTATCATGGCACAGTACATGCCTCTGGACAGTCAAGCAGAAGTTCCAAATCATGTCCATGACGAGCGGGCTTGAAGGAAACTGTCCTCTGGCACAGTGCATGCCTCTTTTGAAGGTTGCTAGTAACAGCAGTGTTGAAGTGGTTCTACGATTGCCCTTTATCCTTTCAATGGTTTTCAGCGTGGATTTTACACCTGTAATGTACATGGACAATAAAGAGTGCAGATTAAAATTGTACTTCGTTTGTTAGGACTGTAAAATCTTACACTTGAAGGATTGGATTTGGGCAGATAGCAAGGGATTTGGCTGCAATGTCCAAGAATTTTCGTTCCCGCCCCGTAATTTTTACTTAATTTATGATTACCCTGTAACTGGTCCACCCCCTTTAGACAGGCTGACCCTTTTTGCCGTTATATTTATTTAAATTCAAGTAGCTTTGACGCTTTCATTTGCACGGACGATCAAATTTATGTTGGAAATACTGTTGCCTTGTTCCAATGCGGCTGCCAGGTGAAGCTGCTATTGCCACTTGATGTGTATCTTCTCGTTATCTTTTCTCCTTCCCTTTCCTTTTTACTTTCAGTCACGAAAATGGCACGTTGCAACTACGAAATTATGTGTTATTTACATGAGAAGAAACCATGAGCATTATCCGGGGGCTTGTTATTTATATGTGATGTGGATGATCAATGCTCAATGATGTGTAGGACTTCTCCTTGTCTGTTCGTTGGAAGCCCCAACGGGCAGTGCCTGGTCTGGCCACCAGCATCCTAATTTTTGGCCTGAAAGTGGTAGCTGTTAGCCCCTGGACTTTGTTGTGGGTGCTTCATCAAAATTCACTTGCAGTTTATATAGACAAATCTCATAATCAAGCAACTCATATTTTTCCAAAAAACAAAATTAATCTGTCAACGAACCCGTGAATTTGACAGAAGGATCATTTGGCAAGCCGCTTCTTTAGCTGCTACGTTAAATCAAACAAAAGCTAAGGTGAGAATAATTTCTAGCGAGGAGAGGGGAGAAAGGGGAAAATAAAAGGAGCATTTAGAATTTGAGATGTCTTTCTGATTGAAGTTGATCATGACCAGGAGCATTCATATGGGGATTTTATCCATTTCACTTCTTTTATATTGTTGAAGTGCTGCCTTGTCCTGAAGAGAGAGTTGGCTCCTAATCTCTGGTCTGTTCACCTTGAGCCTCTTCTATTGAGCCGAGAGCTTAACACAGTTAGCCATCGAAAATATTCTTTCCTGCAGATTTTCTAAGGAAATTCCTTATGGTTGTATAAAAAAGAATGCACGTTCCTTTATTATATGCAAAATCCTTATTTGTCATCTCCAAGGAAGATAAAAACATCAGTTGAATTTAGCCATATGTACTGACAAATAAGCAAACACAGATCAGCTAATTCTTTGGTTTGTTTAGATATTAATAAAAAGATAAGCCACCAACTGAAAATTAATGACTGTTGGATAACCAAGTTCATGTATATTCTTATGAACGAACTTTTATATTCAAGTATAGACTCTGCTCGAATAATGTCCATCATGTCAAGGTGTCTACATGAAAGAATTTTTCACGATGATCACTCCTCGTGAATTAATTTTATAAGAGTACCTTATAATACAGAATAAAACCATTACAAAGTGGCAATGACTTTATTTTAATCTCATCTATTAACAGATATAATCATAAACACCACCCTCCTCTTAACTTCTTCTATCGTCATGGTGCGGTAACCTTCAGATGATCAAGACCGATGTCCATCCCGTTGTAAGCGAGAGGCGCATACATCCACAAGTCCTCAGAGCTTAGCAGCTGCAGAATTTAAAACAAGAAAATGACAAAAAAAAATGTATCAGAAAATCTGTTTCATGTCAAAATATCAGCAAATTTAAAACAAGCACCATTAGATATATAATTTTTCTTATGAAGAAGGATGTTAATTTGTTCTGACCTTAATTTGGAGTTGCAAAAATTTCACATACTGGACAGCTTCTTCAAGCATTGTGCTAATGTCAACCTGCCATATCAGTAAACCAATCTTGAGAATTTTGCAGATCACAAAATTTATTGATTGATAATATACAGAGATGATGCCGTGAGATGTACTTCATACCTTTGTTCCGTTGGGGACAAGGTTTTGTAGAATTCTCAGCCTCTCATTTATTCTCTCTCTTCTTTTCTGCAAGACACAAAGGAAGATTTATCGACCACTGTTTCTTCAAATCTAGTAATTGAAATGCTGTGCAAAAGCATTGAAAGGGGTAGTCACCCTTGCATAGAGACTCTGGGGATCAGTGGCTGCCCCCCTGCTGGCTCTTGTTTTGCCACTTGAGTTGAGAGTTGCAGTCCCTTTCGAGCTCAAACTTGAACTCGCTCCTCTATTGAGCTCATGAGAGGCATTGGATTCATCCTCTGAGCAGCAACCGCTTGAGGCAGGCCCATTAAGGCCAGCATTACTTCCTTCATCATTGTTGCTAGTCGAGGCAACCTTCTGGCTCTTCTTTGAACTTGCATTCCTCTTGTTCTTTTGAGCCTAAATCATTAGAATCAAAATAAGACAGTGCCTTGAAAACCAAAACCTTTTCTATATGCTCTACAGAAGAAAATAGAACTCCATCCAGTGAAAATGTAGCAGATTCTAAGAAGGTAAATGCTGGTTATTGTACTTACATCTCCTGAATTTCGTGATCTTTTCTTAGAAATCTGAGGTGGGTTGCTGCTTTTGTCTTCCAGGGGTAGTTCAGCAGCTGGCATCTCTGGTTCTCTCTTGGCCCGAATATCGTTTTCAGGAACAGCAGCTACAGTCTGGTTTCCACCAGGCTCCTCATTGCTATTGCTCATTTCTTGGTTTGAGCAGTCATCGCCTTCAACGAGATATGAGTCTCCCATGCAAAAATCCATTGACATTGAGCTATTATTGTTAGCCAAAATTGGATGAGAATCACTCATGTAGTAGCTATCTTGGCTTGTGTTGGGAAAAAGAATGCCACTACCACCACTATAACTACTACTCCCTTGTGAAAAATGGTGCAAATTAATATTAGCAAAATCCAAAGAATAAAATGAACATTCATTAGCCCCTTCCGTGTCCGTTGTTGGTTCGTGGTTAGGCCAGAAACTAGATGGAACTCCAAAGTTTGAACTTGAATCAACCTGATTAGAAGGACAGTTACCAAGCAACTGTGCCATGAAATCAGCCTCCTCACTAGTGTACATTCCACCAAGAGAACTCCACTCTCCCTCTGCCATAGATCCAATAGACTCCATCTCTTTTTCTTGTTTTTTTTGGTAGCCTAATAGAGAAAGGGTCTTTTGTGTTTTTGACTGAACTGTTAGAAGCTAGATTAGCACGGTGCTTGAAAGGAAACAAGATTAAGATGGCATACTTATACCCAGCAGCAATGAAGAATGTTGAGACATACATTGACTTCACTTGTGTAACCATATCTGAATTCATTATTATAAATTATTAGTATATGAAAGGGTCTCAATTCTCTGTAACCAATTGGGACCAGTCCGTAATGGGGCCCAAGTACAACTCATCTGTAGGACCTAAATCAAGCAATGATGGAACTAAAATATTCAGCAACCCTTCATTAACACCCTAATCTTAAACTTAAAAGACACATGAAGAGAATGATTGTAAGCCTTAAAAAGTTGTTTAAGGGACTTAACTGTGTTTCTGTTTAGGATAACTGTATAATTATTTTAGGATGCAGGTTGAGAAAAAGGTGAGATTTGGTAGAGGATGAATAAAGAGAATCACACCTGGCAATAGATAGACGTGGGAGGTTCTTGCTGAATATGATAATACAAAAAGAATTTTGTTAAAGAGGATGAAAAGGACATGGAAAAAAGACGGCTAAATGTCGTGGAGGGATGAGACTTGACATTCTGATCAAAACTAATTGGAACCAGACAATATATCGGTTTAATGGATTCTCTGTCTCCTCCATTCTAGCTACCAAGTGTTCCTTGAACTTAATTAGAATCTGTTTCTCTCTAGTAAGAACCCAATCTTAATCAACTCTTAAACATGACATCTGTCTGTCAACAAATGCAAACAAGATTTCCTTGATCATTTCATTTCTGTGGGGCTTGTTTAAATGTTCTAACTTTACATCATGCGATATCAACTTAGGACGTCGATATACTACGTACTTAAGGCAATTTATAGACATGATGTTGTTGATCCTTCTGATTGTAACATGGTACTGGTATTAATCAATTTTAACCTTCTGTATTTTTTGTGTTAAGTTGTCTGCTTTGAATTCGCTCAAGTCTTCTAGCTAGGTCAGTATAGAGTAACGAATTCCGGCATTCAAAGCAGCGAACTGATTCTTAACCTGTAAGGTTTTGCATGGTTTCCAAGTCAAAGACATTAATGCTAGCATCCCGTTTGTAATTTCCAAAGTAGAAAATTACTTCTAATTATAAGCACATTCTGCAGATTGCGATCGAGATAAGGAAAAAAATAACGAGAGTCCACACCCCATCATGAGCTGCGATCGAGATAAGAAAATAACATTAACAAAGATTGGGAACGAAACCCCAAAAATTTCCATATTTCTACAAAGACCTATAAAACGTTACTATATTATATTGTAGTGAATACGTTTCACTTTGAACTAATGATCACCGTGTGAGTAATGAAGAAAAACCAAGGTCGACCTTAATGCCATATCCCAAAGTCCTAGAGCTACCTCAGAATCCGGCGATCCTTACGCTTTATGGAACGCGTAAATCAAGCATTCTCAAAAGAAAGCTCAGAGGAAACTTCGATGAGTATTTTCATATTACTTACGCCACATTTTTAAAATTTGGCGCCGGCCATTGCACGATCTCTTGTAGGGGTGATGTTACCTCGTTTTGCTGAAGTATTAATTGTACAGGAATAAAATCTTTGCATTGCAAAGATATTGGAAAAACTCTTGTAAAACCGATGTTGTTCTGCACAGCACAATGAGAATATTACATTTAAAATTGCTGTTTCTAATACAGAATGAGGGGTGTAAACGTTTAAAATCTTGGTTTCTTGATTCTTAGCTGGCCTGCACGACCCCTTCAGAATGAGATAGAGTGCAGCATTTCTTGTTGGCTGGCGTATGGTGCATGACCCCTTGCAATTAAAAGAACCCCATGAAGAGACACTTCAAGATTTCAATCATTCTATTCATAATCCCCCGCCCTCGATCGTTGG
>Ga0325411_1006065_pt1 | contig 13304 bp, 7 predicted proteins | sample PopdelMetagenome_13_FD_206181 | JGI IMG/M metagenome (GOLD analysis project Ga0325411, IMG submission 206181) | Populus deltoides microbial communities from Bellville, Georgia, United States - Xylem-PdIQD-R4 | ecosystem: Host-associated > Plants > Phyllosphere > Stem > Wood/Secondary xylem... | reverse complement strand
TGGACAAATTGACATGATTTTGAAAGGAACAACAAGATTATTAGAATGATGGGAAGAAATCGGTATTTGTAGCATGCATATATACTCAATACCGTCAAGAAAGGTATAGTTGTTAGGGTTTCTGTGGTGTCTTGAATTTAGGGACCGGGCATATATATATATATCTTGGCAACTTGATTGCTACAGTACTGATGCTGCATAATTGAAGGCACCTCACTTTATATAGTTTCACGTATAGCGCTCATGTTATTTCTCAACGATGTGCATGTATATTAGCCCCTGATTCCCGACTTTATCTTTTCACGTACAACTTGACATATAATGAAATAATATTCTGGCGAATATTAGAATTTCGAATAACTTCTTTTTGGTGTCAAGTGATAGCTTCGCCTGAATCGATGATCACCGGACAAGGGCAAGGTAAGAGGACGTAATTAATTTTTCTATCTAATTAACTTATGGGCTTCGTGTCTAGTTCTACAACGCGAAAGCTACACATATCTGCAGAATCTTAATTTGCAAGGTGTGATTTCGATTAATAATTTTCTTAATTTTTTTGGTAATTAAATTAATGAAGCTGTATGGAAAGGCACGTGTGTTGGAGATTAATGGAGAAAACCCAGGCGCCAGTGAAAGAATCAATAGGTTCATTCATTGATATTTAGGCACGAGGAATTAATTAGTGGCTGTAATTGTAGTTTTTAATTAGTGTTAGCTTTGTTAACGAGAAGCAGTACCCAATATACATACGCAATGACGATGGAAAAATTGTGCTGTATCTCTTGTTAAAAATTGACAAGGACGTAGGAGTAATAGTATAAGCAAAATTCCAAATTGTTTATATGAGTAAGAATTAGGAGGACGAAAAGGATGGAAAAATGCTTAACTATTCTGAGAAAAAATAATAAAAAAACCAAGAATCAAATTGAGAATTTTCAAGATTTCAGGATGTTGCGAGCTTCTCTTGTATGCATCGAAGTCAATCGATGTACGTACATAGTGCCAATCAACAACAAGCGTGACAAAAGAAATGCCAGCCCTTGTCCTGATTCCACCTCCTCATCAATCAATCCAACCCCATCAATAAAATTCGACTATTATAAAAAAATAATAATAAAAAAAATCAATCCAACCCCATCTATATCTAAGCTACATGCATGGTCCCCATGATCCATGGAAAATTCTCAAGAGAGCAAAGACACGGAATATATATGCACATAAAGAATACCGTGACTCCTTGTACAGAATGACATTTTTTCCTCGTGTAGGTGTGAAAGGGGCTAGCTGAAATATTGGTCTTAGTTCGTGCCTCGTGCTCTCCTCTCCGGTGGCTACAAATGAAAAAGCCGCCACAGTCCGTTCGTAATTGTTTGCTATAATTGTTTGTTTGCCAAGAAAGCTTAATTACAAAGAGGAGAATAATTGTTTTTTTTTGCTAACTTCAAATGGTGTATGCTTACCGAACCTAGTTATCCTTAATGAAGATTTGGGTTTAGGGGGCCGGCCATAAATTTGGAATTGCTCGTGAAAGGGCCATCAATTTCAGTAATGTATGTCAGCCACTGTATTATATTTTATTTCACGTCATGTTTAAAATTTAAGATGAGATTGAATTCCTATGCATGTTAATTAATTTCATTTGAAAGGTCCATAGAATATTCTGCAATATTTGACTTAGGTTTACAAATTGGAGATTTACATAAACTTTAAATATTCCATTCATATGCATTTGGGGCAATGCTTTCTTTGACTGGTGTACCGAGTGAGTGATAATTTTATCTCTCAAAGAACTATATATTTCGGATTATAATTTTATTAAGATATAATGATGATTTTATATGATGATATTGAACACCTTTTTTTTTTTTTTTTGGAACAGCGAATAAATCAACTCATTAATTATATCTTTTTATAATAAATAGACAAAGCCATCTTCGCCTCTCTTTTTTCGGTCTATTTTTAAATTGGAGGTTGAAGACCTTCTTGAGGAGCAAGATACTGCAATATTAACTCTCGCGTTCTTCTTCAAGTCAGTCTCGAGAATGGCAAAACTGTCTGCCAGCAATTTCTTATGCAGAGTGCAGGCATTCTTTGACCCGAGGCCACTCTACTGTTGGACAATACGTTTGATCATGCTTTTTACCATACATCACGTTGCTTCAATTTTTTCACGTCTGAAAATCAGCCTATGCTTTTAGAGGAAGGATTAGGAGTGCACGGCCATGACTCTAAGCATGACTAAGAAGAATTAATTAAACCATCAAAATATGATAAAATTAGAAACAGATTTTTCCTTTTCTATTAAGAAAAGACTCAAACTCAAAACCTAATTTTATAGGATCAGAGCTATAACAAAATAAAGATATAAATTTAAAATAAAAATATTTTCAAAATAAATAACTATTTTTTGTCTTAATTTGAATTAAGCAATGAGAAAACATTGCAAGAATGCACATAAATTTAAAGTAAATATTATATATATCATCAAAGGAGAGATCTAAAATTAACATAAATTTAAAGTAAATATTATATATATCATCAAAGGAGAGATCTAAAATTAAGTGAAACAATCAATATTATCTCCTTCCCATAGTTTGTCTAAGATATGCAAACTTTAACTTAATTCTGAAATTAAAAAGTAATTAATTTCACAATGCATGGTAAAAGTAATTAATTAATTTATCCCATTTTTCAGTTGTTAAACTAGAACTAATGGTAATTGTAAACTCCTGAAGGGGCCAATCAAAACCTTTTGAGAGGTTAGTTACTAAAAGCATGTATCATTAATTAAAATGTTGATATTGGTTGAATCATTACATGAATTTAATAAAATCTTTCATTATTTTACTCAAACTCAATGGGTTTTTTTTTTAATTATAAATTCAAATCATAAAATATTAAAATCATTATAAATTTGAATCCAAATCCTATCCTATTTACTTGTATCATGTTTTAATATTTCTATTAAATACAAATTATTGAAATCAAATTGAATGTATATAATAAATTCTAGTATATGGTGAAAACGATAACCACCAGTGATTATAATTTTATTTTTCTTATTTAATACAAATCATAATTCAAAAACTAATGGTGATGTCTGTGACGTTAACCTTCAAAGATCTTTTATCTGGCACCCATGGAAAAGTCATTATTCCTCAAAGTTGGTCCCAATAGACTCACCCTTAATCAAGGAGATGCTGTCAGAGCCAGAAACACATTAGAGTCTCTGCCTTGCCCGCTCGTAATGGTGTTCGGCAGGCTAGGCTAGGGCTATACACCATATCTGCGTGGAAAATTGCCAGCTTTATAATACAGTTATGCTTATGTGATAGGTACAGTGTAAACTTGTTGCTGTGACCACTGATTTCGAGTATTTATAACTTTTGTCGTTAACCAAAGTTGCTTTTTTTTTATTTTTTTCCCATTATGGCGTAAATTTTAGTGCTGTTTGTATTTTGCTCTAGAGAATACGAAAGACAGTGATACATTTTGGAGGCTTTCATTGAGCTGCAATGGAGGAAATCTCTAGTTAGCTCTTTGTTTTTTCTTTTTTCTTTTTTAATTGTGGGTCACTTTGCATTTATAGTGATTGACTCAATCATTTTAATCGTGGGACCAATTCTAAAACCACCCAAACGACACCGATCTAGGTGTCCTGGAAGGAAAAAGATGAGGTAGTTTCATGCATGCCTTGATTAATTTCTTTCAGTATTCATTCATTTCTATAGCGGTTTGGTTTTGTGTGTGTGTCTATAGTTAATATTATCTGATTTTCTCACCTAAATATCCTAGGCCCTAGCCATGGGATCGTTCTTCTTTTACACATATATTTTTATCTCGAATCATGTCCCCGCTTTTGAAATTCCAAATTCAAAAGGGAGAATAATGCATATATTCAGGAAATTACCAAACCATGGTAAACGCAACATCAAGAAGTCACCTAACCTCTTCATGCCATAGTACTCCAAATAGACACGCACAAGAAAATTTGGACAACAGACAAAACCCGACAACATGGGCCCTATAGATGGCTCCATAAGTGTGCCCATAATAATACGGGGAGGGAGGTTGGATTTGCAGTGAGATATTTGATTCTTGCAGCAAATACAAAGAGAGAGACCCCCACCCACCACCACCCCACGCTCTGATCTTGCTTCCTAATTAACTCAAGCACTGAGTTCCTCTTTTTCTCTGCTGCTCCTCTTGTGACTGCCATTATAGCATCTGAGGAACATATGCCTAAGTACTAGCCTTCTTATGGAGAGACTCATAAATTATGGCACCACCCAATACGACCCAACCTCTACTACTGACATCTTCATAAATAAAATTTCTACCACCCTTCTCCTCTTTTCTCTATCTTCATAACTTTCGTTCACTATTTACTTATTTTCCTTGCTTTCAGAAAAGGTCTTTGGAAATGTAATGTGATTCCTTGATTTGACTGTTGGTGTAGTTTGCAAGTAAACAACGATGGAAAAGATTTATATTTTATATCAGAAAGAAATACTCTATTCTATTTGCTTGTAATTAAGTGGGAGGCTTTTTATGTATTAAATTAAATGAAAGTAATGATAGATAAGTTTTTTAGTGAGCTTCCTAATATTACTATTTAAATATTTATAATATAAAAAAGATAGCATTTAAAGTTTATTTCTTTTAATTTTTTAATTAATTTTGATATTTGTGATATTAAAATAAAATTGAATAACAACAATTTTAACTGTTTCATTAACAGTTATAATGTTTAAAGTCTATATAAACTTTACTACTACATGGAGAAAAATTATATATATAAAAAACATATTATTTTCTTTATTATTTTTAAAAAATTTAAAAAACTTAATTAATGTATCTTGAAAATAATTAACACTTTAAAAATAATATTTTAACATCTTTAAACAACCTCTTTGTTTGTTTACATACTCAAAACATTTACAAAACATCGACATATATACCATGTAACTATTCTTGTTGGGGGGGTATTAATTAACGTGTAATTTTCCGCCTAGCTAGAGGTGTAAAACAAGAATATATAGGGTGGTTTTGAGATCGATACTGACCATTGAACGAACTGTTTTCTTTAATTACGTACATATATAGGTACCGATCAGATCAGGCCTTTATTGATTTAGGTAATGGCACACTAATAAACAAACGAGCATAAATATATAAATATTCTCCATTCCCTCTCCTCCCCATGTTATTTTGTTCACATTATGTCCACGAAGGGCAAGCAAGATAACATAATATATATTTGATCTTGTATACTATGGTCTTATATTGGAGATTAGGCATATAGCTCTAGCTTAGTGGCACCAACACCATATATACTTTTTCGAGAATTTTACTTTATGAAATTTTAAAAACTAACTAAAACATCGCCTGAAGTGGGTCATTTGTCGCGGGCCACTGTTTAAACAAGGATTAGTGAGTGATATTGGAGTCTAACTTACGGAAATGTTTAAAATTAACACAAGTAATTAAAATTAAAAATATATGTGAAACTCAATTGTTTGCTTTCACTTTATGAGTTGCAAACTGGGATATGGCGTTAGGAGTGTTTCTGGTGTGAGGAAAAGCAAAGGTAGTGGGTTGGGATGTGGTGGTGGAGGTGTGAATTGAGGATGATGCCATGTAAACCAAACAAAGTATTCCAGGAGAAATCACGGGTTAAGAAAGAAAAAAGTAAAAGAAAACGGAGAAGATATTTAAAGCTAGGTTGTTTTTTAATGTGTTTTTGTTTAAAAATAAATTAAAATAATAATTTTTTATTTTTTAAAATTTATTTTTAACATCGTCACATCAAAATAATTTAATAATATAAAAAAATAATTTAAAATAAAAAAATAATTTTTTTTAAAAAAAAATAAATAAACTAGAAGTTTACAGATGGGAAATGGTTGGACTGGGATTAAAGAAATGTCTCAAAGTAAAGTTGCGGTTGTCTTCATCCCAGGGAAGCGCGCCTGATTTCATGACACATATCTTGAAAATGATGATGCCTCAAAATAGCGTCTAATTTCCACAAAAAAAAATAAATAAATAAAAATTAACAATTTCTAATATCAAACCAGCTAACACTCCTATGATTACTTGAAAATCCTCCAAACTAATTGGTTCAATGGTTAATTTCTTCGGTTGTCTTCAAAGCTATAAAGACTACGTACCTTTAAATAGTTCAAAATTATTATATGATTTTTAGCTACAAGGAAAAACAACGATTATATATCATGATACAGTAATTTTCTTTATTTGAAAATTTGAAGGCTCGTAGCGACGTGTTTTATATAATTATTTGAACAGAATGGTTATTGAATAACTGTGCGCGAATTTTTCTTGGTCGGTCAACCTCTGGAAAAGAAGAAAAATTGAAAAACAGATGTTAAAACAGAATAATACACACACACACACAGTTGTAAGAACAAAGCATCTAGCCAACGGGACATGAAGATAGCAATACAAGCCTAAGCCCCAAGCACAAGTTCATAGATTCAAGGAGACAAAACCAAAAGAGAATTCAAAGAACATGTTAGATGTAAGTACCAGCTCAGAATTCTAAAGCTGAACAGTGCTCGTTAATTGGGCTGACTTGTCTTCTTCTGCATTGACTCGATATCTCCTTCGTTCTTTTCAAATTTTACACACACAAATACACCCTGATCAAAGCTAGCTAATATATATATATAAGCGCTAACCATTGTACCATTACCATATAATAAGAATGAAGGGTTGTCAGCAGACTGTTCAAGACTTCAAGTGTTCAGCTTAGTCGCCCTAATTGTGCAAATATGTTTGGCTTATGCCAAGTTATATATGTAGGACTTGGCTGTCCCAAGGCTAATTAAAGATTATTGATTCATTTTATAAAGTAAAACTAGGTGGGAGACCAAAGATTTGGCTTTTTATTGACTCAATCAATCTTTTTTTGTAGGTTCAATTCAATCAATCTTTATGCATAATATGACCCCATGAAATAAATGGTCAATTCAATTACCTTCACCAAATTCACACTGCCTAATTAACTCATGTATGGTTATATTTGAACTTTATTACGTGTGTTAGCCTGTTGGTTTATATTGGGAGCCAACTAGGGCCATGTTGAGTTGCTGATGCCCAAGCAACCCTAAAAGCCAGGATCAACGAATGAAGAAACAAAAGAATGCGAAGAAAACGAAAGGATGCATTAATGGGGAGAAAAAAACAATGGGTCTCAGCTGGGCGTTAGAGAGTTTTAATGGACACAAAAATACATTGCCGTGGTGGATTGAATTACTAGGAAAGGAGAGAATTGATTAGAGGAAGACGAAGAGGTAATATATAAAGCCGACCCTTACATGGGGTGGGGCCAAATGAGAGACAAAGACGAAGCACTCTCCTTCACATTTCCTCTCCTTTCCTTCTCTTTCTTGGTGGCTTCCCTCTTTCTTTATCACCCCATTCTTGGTTTTGAGGAAGATCACCTCTACAAACTTAACTTTTCTTGTGTGGCTCGCTCGATATGTCCCCCTCTCTATATTTTTCTTTCTTGTCATTTGACAAAAAAAAAATATATAGATGCTCTTTGTCAGTTGCCCCCCCGGCTTCCTTTCTTTTTCTTCTTTTACATGCCTCTTCATGACCTTTACAAGGAAAAAATAAGAGGTTTGAGTTGTTACAAGAAGAGTAAAACTTGCATGTTTTTATATTTTACAATTTAATTCATTCTTACAGTAAAAAATAAGAGATGGAGCGGCAAACTAATTAAAGATCCTCTAGATAAAAAAAAAAAAAAGAGGAAGAGGAAGAGTGAAGATCCTCTAAAAACATGTTTATCGTTTAAACTAGCTAGTTCAACTATCCCGCTTATGAATCCCAGCAATAATTTATATTTCAAGGTTTGATTTCGCTCAATCTAAACTCTTTGTAATTATTCAAATAGATTATTAGTTCGAGAAACTGTGAAGTTGAGTTGTGATCCTTTTTCTTTTTTTTTTCTTCTAACTTTTCAATTATTAGTTCGAGAAACTGTAAATCCCATAAAGATTTATATTATTCATAATCTGTAGACATTTTGAAAACCTCCTCTAGCTCCCCATTCGCATCCTCAAATCAAGGTACATAAAGGCTAGAAAATAGTTGTTTGATGTAGTCTCGGGAGGAGAAAACTTACCAATCACCAACCATTTGAAAAGAAAAAGGAAGAAGAAAAAAGAGCCAAAATCTTGCAATTTGTTTGGAGGTAACTGTGATCTTTTCTATATTTTCTAAGATAAGTATGAAAACAAGAAAATAAAACCATGAATATCGGTTACATAATAGAATTTTCAATGAAGTACAACGCCAAATACAATGTTTACATCCATGATCCATGCCACCCATCCCGAAGCGATGTGTTCATGGCTGAAGGTCCATTGCATTTGATTGCTTTAGTTTTTTCATTTGTGCAATATAAAAAGACGATAAGATAGTGAAATGATTTGGGTTGACAACAAAGCAACAAGGAGAAGAAATAAAAGAGGTGCTCCATTTCAAAGCAAATCCTTGAACCTAGAACCATGAATTCGGGACTACCAAAAACCCCAAAGCTAAGTTAACCAAGTATACTTTTTTTCATATATATATATATATATATATATATATCTGATTAAACTCTATTATTTTGGTACATGGGATTTTCCTTACAAATTACGATTTCTCATTAATAAAAAAAAAAACTTATAAAAAGAGAAAAATATAAATAAAATAGGTTGAAAGGGGGAAAAAATTGCGATTGTTGGGAAAGCTAGCTAGAGAAGCATGCGGCAAAAACAAAATAAAAATACAAAAATAAAATAGAGGCAACTATAGGTTAGAGATGATAATGAACATCTAAAAATCAGATTTTTATTATGTTTATACTCCACAGATATTATCCACTGATATGTATTATTTGAATAATATTGATGTAGAATAAAGAATAATAATATATATCTGGGTATATATAGCTATATTAAATAAATATCCAAATTTATTTATTTATTTATTTATTTTAACAAGCGAGGAGAGTGCTGATGGACACACACCCCTCCAACTTACAACAACTGCGCATCATCCCATTTAACTAACACCATTGATTTTCTCAACCTCTCCACACATTTATTAATAGCTTTCCATCTTTTTTCTTAGAAAACAAAGGTAAAAATACAACGTTACAGTTATCAAGGTTGTTTTCTTTCTGGTGGGAAAAAAATAAAGTAAAAAAGAAAATAAAATGTTTAAATATATAAATAGTAGAAAGAAGGACAGATGAAATTAAATAAGTAGGAGTAGTATTGGTGTTGGTGGTGACAAACACGAGACTCCCCTTGAAGAAAAGCCAGCCCCACGCGAAGATGAGGAGAGAATTAAGCAAAGGCAAAGCCAACAAAACAATGAAAGAAAGAGCAGAATAAGGTGTCTCTCTCTTGGACTGATTCGTTTCAATCGCATCTCTCCCTCTCTTTCCATCCATCCACCTTGTATCTAAAGAGAGACAGAAGGGAAAGAAGGAAAGATATATAACACCAGAAGAAAATACAAAGCATAGACTACAAGAGGTAAATCAAAACCAAGAAAAAGATGATGATGATGATGATCGGCAGATAAACGGGTTTAAGTGATGATGAAGATTACTATTATCTAGCTAGTGCTAGCGCGTATTGGTTTCTAGTTTTTGGTGGTGGTGGTGGTGGTCTCTTCTTCTCCTCGATATAACATAATTATATTTCTTGATTCTTTCATTGATTCTCTTTCTCCTTCTTTTTTCCGATTCTCGATTCTCGATTCTGAGAACTAGTTGTTGCTGCAATTTTATGTCCCATTCGTTTTCCTCTCATTGAAGAGTCTGCCTTAGCTTGAGGGGCATCTTTTCATGCTTCGTATGTGCTTGCGTTCATTGCTCATCACAGTTGCTCCATACCTCTCTCTCTCTCCCACCTTTCTTTACCTTCTATACATATTCACGCCCAGCTCAGAAACACATCTTTATAGCTTTACTGCAACCTATTCATTTCTCTCACAAGTCTCAACCTTGGCCTATCTCGCTGCTGTTATCTATTGATAATCCATAATGGCTGTCCAAGCTCAATATCCCTCTAATATCCTCCTCCTAAACAGGTAATTTGCTTGCTTTTAAAAAATCCTTAAAATCTCTCTCTGCATTTCCAAATCTTCCTCTAATTAATCCTTCCTTCATTTCCTCCTTTTGTATATAGAAACGGGCAAGAGGGTCAGGATTATTCATTGCAACCACAGCCTGGAGGATATCTTGATCAATCCTCTATGTTACTCAACAATGGAGGTACCTGATTAGCCCAGTCCTCTTAATCGATGCTTTGATTTCAATGGGATTCTTCTTAATTTTGAATACCAACATTAATTGGAAAATTCATGCAAAGTTTTTATATTTATATATAAATATAAATCTGATAACATCAAATTCGACGCAGGTGGCAATAATCAACGCAAGAGAGGAAGAGCAGCGCCAACAGGTACTACTGCTACAACCACAACAATCAATCAGTTCTGTATGCAACCTCAGCCTCAGCCTCTGTCAACAACTCAGTTAATAGACCTCTCTCAACTCCACAATCATCGTCATCATCAGCCTCAACCAAATCCAAATGTCGTGTCTACTGGCCTCCGTTTATCTTTTGGTGACCAACAACAACAGAATCATCATTACCAACAGCAGAATTTTGGCACCAGTGCATGTCAATCCTCTGCTCTGTTATCGTTATCATCAGAAGATTTCTCCATCCAAATCAAACGACAACGAGATGAAATTGATCAATTCCTTCAAGCCCAGGTACCAAAATTCTCTCTTCTCAGATGGGGCAGATTTGTTTTTTATGGCTGTGCACATAAATGAACGAGAAGATTTCGCTTTATGCAGGGAGAGCAGCTGAGGCGCACATTAGCGGAGAAAAGACAGCGGCACTACCGTGCACTATTAGGAGCAGCGGAGGAATCAATAGCCAGGAGATTGAGGGAAAAGGAAATGGAAATTGAGAAGGCCACGCGCAGAAACGCCGAGTTAGAAGCCCATGCGACACAACTTAGCATCGATGCACAGGTTTGGCAGGCAAAGGTCAGGACCCAGGAGGTAACAGCAGCTTCCTTGCAGGCCCAACTGCAGCAGGCTATCATGAATGGGGGACTGGCGCAAGACAGCAGGAGAGGGGACGATGGAATACGATGTCCCGGGGGAGTAGAAGGCCAGACCCAGGCTGAGGATGCTGAGTCGGCTTATGTTGACCCGGACCGGGTTACCGTCGTGCCAGGCGGACCGAGCTGCAAAGCGTGTCGGAAACGGATGGCTTCTGTGGTGCTTCTGCCATGTCGGCATCTTTGTGTCTGTACAGAATGTGACCAAGTGGTCCCAGCCTGCCCACTATGCCTCCATGTTAGAAATTCCAGTGTTGAGGTATTTCTTTGCTAACGAGGGCTAAGCCCAATGCAGATGGTCGAGGCCCATACAAAATGCCCAGCCCACATGTGGGCAAACGCCACAAAGAGAGAAGAAAAATGAAAAACAGGAAAAATAATGCTTAATTAATAAATCACAATTTATTTCTTTCTTTCTTTTGTGTTTTTTTTTTCTTTTTGGGGTATATTAAAATAACCCAAATTTTCTTGGAGTGAAGTACCTCTACCTAGAGGTAATGTACATGGCCTCATGAGCAGTTTTTTGTCTTTATTCTTTTTTAAAAAAAATTCAATCCTATATAAATTCTTTTATTTAGTAGTCCCTGCATTAGTTTCTTTTGATCTCTTGATGACAATGGTGATTTTATTGGTGACGTTTGTTAGTTTAGCTTAGGCACAAAAGAAGATGCAACAAAGTTTCACATTCCTAGAAATTGTAGAGATTGGAGATGGGTTATCTATCCATGATCATGGGAATGTGGTGGAACATGAAAGTGTTATTAGTGTGTTTTAAAATGTTTAAAAAAATTAATTTTTTTTTTGTGTTTTTAGATTCTTAATTGATATTAAAAATCAATTTTAAAAATATAAAAATATTATTTTAATATATTTTCAAAAAATAGTATCTTCGGATTAACTTAAACTCTAATTAAAAACTAAGTCTTATCTCTAAATAGCCTTAAAAGATGTGCCTTCCGCCGGCTTGGTGTATTCAAAGAATTTATTTTTTTTTCTTCTAAATACTAAGTCTTATGGAATTACTTTGTTATATCATTGGACTACATTTAAGAAAAAAAGAAATATATGAGTGATTGAATGAATGAATGAATGATCTAAATGATTTATTAATCTAATAAATAAATAGAAATATCAAATGGAACCAGTTTATGTTGTTTAACAGAAAAGAAAAAATAAATAAGTAAATAATATGGAGGATGCATGCACTTTAAGATTATCTAGTGGGAAGATTTAGTCTCATTTGACGTGCAAACAAGCCAAAAGATATCCCTAATCATCAAACCCAAAAGAAAAAAAAAACAATATATATTATCCTAAATTCCGAATAAAAAATAAGATATTGAATTTGTAATATTAGCATAAAGTATGTTTCGTTATGCTATAGTAACAACCTTCTCTTTATTCAAGTCTACAAATTAATACTCCAAGAATGATTCAATTTTCATCCATCGTCTGAATATACCGAGGATGGTAATGTATAAAATGATGGTGGAAAAGCTAGTGGCGTTGAAGGTATGGATGGTGGTGGTGGAAATGGGGATAGCGATCATGTGGTGGTGGCGGCATCATTGAGGATCTTAATGTGGTCGTATGATGGGTTTTTTTTGGGATGGTAATAAAAGAAAAGTGAAGATGATCATGATCATGATCATAAAATGGTGATTGTTATAGAGATCACATTGATGATAAGGTAGAGATAGTTATAGTTGTGGTAGAAGAAATGATGGAGTGATGCTGAAAATAGATATGATTAAAGTGTATTTGGCAGTGTGGTTGTAGGTGCTTTTTAAATAATTTTTCGTACCAAAATGCATGTTAATGATTTTTTTTATTTTTTAAAAATCGTTTTTGACATCAGCATATCAAAACGATTCAAAATATATAAATCATATTAAATTTTACTAAAAAAAATTTAAATTTTTTAAAAACACAGCCGCAGTTGCATTCCCAAACATTCCTGATCGGTGGAATAGGAATTACATCGGTAACAAGGACACGGTTTATCATGGTGGCTAGATGACGGCAATAATATTTAGGGGTTAAATAAAAGAAAAAATTGACAAAATTTCTTGTGAATCATTAATGTATACTAAAAATAAAATAAAAATATTATTTCTTTTAAAAAATATTTTTTT